>JAAUYL010028641.1_pt1 | contig 18007 bp, 13 predicted proteins | sample 7278011 | NCBI WGS metagenome assembly JAAUYL01 (sample SAMN14350225, study PRJNA611818) | marine sediment metagenome | isolation source: surface marine sediment (1.8m) | place: French Polynesia: Moorea | collected 2018-08
CTCGTCATTTACACAGTGAAGTAATATTTTTCGCAGCAATTATTTTAAGTTGATTCTTCTGGAGAACCAAACAAATTGGCTTTTATGTAGTAGGAAAAAAATATACTGAACAAGCAGAGCAATATTTCAAGGAAGGTAAATTTTATCAATCCGCTCAAAAATATCAAAAACTGCAAATTTTAAACCCAGATGATTTGAAAATATCAGCTAATTTAGGAAAAGCAGACGAATTTAATCAACAATTAAACAAAGCATTCATAGAATACCAAAAAGGTATAGGTGAAAAAGAGCCTCAGTCTTTAATTGGGATATCAAGGATTTGGATTTTTCAGGAATTACTGAAGTCGCGTTTTTTAGGAAAAATATCTGACTACAACATATCTAGAGTTCATTTTTATCTAAATGAAGCTCAAGAAAAAATACTAGATAAAAAATACAAAGATATAAATGAAATTATTCAAGAAATTAAGAATGGCAAATTAAAATTATCTAATGAAGTTCAGCAAAGTATCAATTGGATTGAAAATCATTCTAATGGCAATGATATAGAGACTTTCCATAAAGTTGTTTTAGCCCTATATAAAATTAATGAGGAAATCAAATTCAAAAAAATTAGCAGTTTTCTTAATAAACTTTATTTACAAGAAGACCGAGAAATGAAATTATTAATGGAAGCAAGATTTGTTGAGATTATTATACTGAATTGGTCTAAAAAAGATTTTCGGGAAACTTATAATTCTAATGATGGTTCTGGTGATTATGCTCGTAAGCCGATTGAGTATGAATATAAACCCGTAAACATATCTATAAAGAATCCAACTGCAACAGATACAAGAGATAATAAATCGAGAAAAATATTAATAGATAAATATAGCCAATTACCAGAATATAAAAAATTAAACTGCTATGTCAGAATAGACAATTATTTAAACGCAATTGAAAGAGAACTTAAAAAGCCAAAATCAGCAGAACCAGAAAATATTCGTGATGATACAAAATTAGAAAATATTCAAAAAGAACCAACGAAAATTAAGCAAGAGTGTTTAAATAAACCTGACGATTCTCAAGCAATAATCTTAAGTGATTATGAGATTCAACTAATGCTTGAAATGTTGAATTTTTTTGAGAAAAGAGTTGACACTTACACAAAACAGCAGCAGAAAATAGACTGAGATATCGATAGGCAAAGGATTTTACGTCAACAAGGTATAAGTCCGTAATAAACAAGGGTTTTATCTCAAATCCAGTAGCATCGGTGTTGTTCAGTATTAAATAGGACTTACGCAGAGACTACTTGAGAGCTTTCCCACAACAATAATTACAATATTTGTTAGTTATAGCTAAGAAAGAATTAGTTAGGACATACACTAATGATGAATCTTACACTAGGAAATGTTTTTCCAACTGTTCCGAGTTAAGTGTTCCCTGTTCCCTGCTATAAGATAAATTTGTTGAACTGTAGTGTCTACAGTACCTATTGTTGGGTTTCCTTTGTCAACCCAACCTACAAAATTCCAGTTGTTTATTGTAACTATTTTTATGAAAAAAGTAGCCGTATTTGGTAATGCAGGTGGTGGTAAGTCAACCCTGAGCAAGAAATTAGCAACAATAACTAATCTCCCCCTCTATGTCTTAGACAAAATCAAATATCGCTCAGGAGGTACAGAAGTTCCAGATAGTGATTATAAACTTACTCACGACAAAATCTTAGCTAGTGACAAATGGGTGATTGACGGATTTGGTTCCATTGAAACCCTATGGTCTAGGCTAAACGAAGCGGATACCCTAATTTACATCGACCTACCTTTACACCTTCACTTTTGGTGGGTGACAAAACGGTTTTTAACAAGTTTTTTTGTCCCTCCCGATGGGTGGCCAGAACGTAGTCCACTATTAAAAAGTTCTATGAATAGCTACCGTAATCTCTGGTTATGTCACAAGTATCTGACCCCAAAGTATCGAGATTATGTTGAGCAAACTCAAAATAGTAAATGTGTCTATCACCTCAAATCAACTCAACAAATTGGAGAATTTTTGAAGTTAATTGAAACTGAGACAAGCTCCGACAATAAATAACATAATTATGATTTATATCATGTTCTGATAATCAGTTATATGATGTCCGGTTGAATACTTATGAATAAGTATGAATAAGCATGAAGGAGTCAGGAGTCAGGAGGTGCGGAGTCAGGAGTTAAAAAGGAGTTTTTCGGTAACTAAATAAGAAGAAATAGGTATAATTTGCACTATTGTTTTGGCTGAAAATTTTCAATTAGTTGAATTTCATACCGTGTTTCAGCAACGCCACTGTTCCCTCCATACCTGTTCCCTGTTCCCTATTACCTATAAACTTACTTTCATACCTTAATTCAGCAATGCCTTTTTTCCGATATCCTTTCAAGTCAATTTCCGAAGACTAGAATCAATTCTATTATATTCCTTTCTGTTTCAGTTGACACCTTTGCCGATTGTTTTGAGCAAGATACTTGCAGTATTAAATTATATGAAATACAAAAAACTGTGCTACTTACGAATCTCCCAATCTCCCAATCTCCCCATCAATCTTTGGTAGCCAAAATTAACGTATTTCATATTATTATATCAAATCCGGTTAATTCGGTATAAAAAAAATTTCTATCTTCAGTTATTGCCAAATATTTCTAAATTATCTTCCCTCCGCAACTTCTGACTCCTTATCTAATTACACCAATACTACCGGATTTGATATTAATCCCTGGGTCAAAAAAAACTATAACTTAGAGTCTTTTTTTGACTGAAAATTGACGAATAGTTGATTATTATTATCTGCTTGGGAAGGCTCAACAACAGAAATGTGATGATAGGGAATACCCAAGGAAATTCCTGCTTCATCAAAAGCTTTTTTGACTCGCCGACGAAATTCACGACCTAGTGGCCAATGTTTGGCTGGTGCAGTTTTTATCAACAAATGAATCAAAATTCCTTCATGGGATAGCTCATCAACACCCAACACTTCCACGGGTGCAAGGAAATGTTCGCTCCACTGTTCTTCACTTTGCAATTGATTTGCTACGCGAGTCATCACTTCAATTGCCTGATCGATATCTTCATTCCAAGCAATTTTAATCATAAAATTAACCCTTGACCAGTTTTTAGTCATATTAATCACGGAGTCGATCCTACGATTAGGAATAGCAATTAATTGTCCGTCTAAATTGCGTAGAGAAGTGATAAATAAATTAATATCTTCTACACCCCCTGACATCCCTCCACCAACATCAATTACATCCCCAATAGCATAACGGTCAGTGGATAAAATCAAGATTCCATTGAGCAGGTCTTCAAGTATACTGCGGGAAAGAAAAGCTACAGCAACAGCAAAAAAACCTGCACTAGCTAATACTGCCAGATTAACTCCTAGTAAGAAGAGACTCAAGTAAATACCAAAGAAAATTGTAAAAAAGCTAATGGCTTTCTTGAGCGTCTTAGAATAAGTATCAACTCTGAGAGTATAGCGATTAGATGTCGGATACAGAAGTTGTCCTTCAGTTGCCCAACGATTGAGGATAAAATCAATAATAATACCTCCCAGTTTATCGATCAAGCTCAACCCTAACCACAAATTAATTAAAATCACCATTTGGTCGAAAAGATAGATGGAAAGAAAGCGAGTTTGGCGAAATGTAAAAAAAATTCCAATTAGCCCCAGAGATAGGAACAAGAATTGAAAAATCAACATCAGTCTCAGAAACAATTGATAGAGATTTTGTCTTTGTTGAATCAGATTTTGAAGTTGCAAAAAAAACTTTGCCTGAGAAATAGAAGTTTCAAAAGCTAGTAACTTAGTTTTCCTAGCTAAACGCCGAATAAAATTGAATAGATTTTTCTGTGACGAGAGGGGTGGAGCAATTTCCATAGAAGCTTGAACTGAAACATTATCTTGCCTAGCTATCTCCTTTTCTGGTTTTATTGTCTCTGAGGGTTCTTCTGTGTTACTTATATTCTCTTCTATACTGTTAACTTCAGGCTCAATGAGAGTATTTGCCTCAGCCTTAGTCGCTATACTTTCGGTTAGTTGACTAAGTTGTCGTCGCAATTGATTGTTGTGTTGTATCAGGAAATTGCGAATTAAATGACTCAACCAAATAAATGCTAATATTAGCAAAATAATTGCAACAGAGATTTTGGCTCGCCACCCAGGATGCTGTAAATATAATTCATGTCCCCAGAGGACATAACTGAAAGAGCTACGAATGTTGTTACGCCAAATCTGAGCTAATTCTCCAACTTTTTTTCCATTAGCTTGAGCATCCAGACGAGTCAGGGTGGCAATTGTTTGTGCAGTTATGCCTAATTCAGGTTGGTCTGGTAAATAGATAACAGTCTGTTGATTTTCAGTACCGACTTCTACTTTAGGAGTCAAAGGATGCAAGGTTTTTTCTGTTGTAGGTAGCCAAAATTCCCAATCTGGTCTATATGGAACTTCTGACTCTGTTTGCTGATTGATAATAGAGTTAATAATTTGTTTAAATATTCTTACAACTAATTGCGATCGCTGCTCTAATTGTTGGACAATTTCCACATTCGATCTATTGATGTTTTGAGCTGCAGCTAAAGTTAACTCTCCTCTTAATCCTTGCTTTACGTCACCGTCAATGAAATAAACTTGACTACACCAAAATTTACCGCAACGAAAGGCTTGATTTAAGTCCCAAGGGTTAGATGTAACTTGAGGATTTTGGCTATCACTTCCACCGACCCATAGGGGGATTTGTCCTGAAGTTTTAGGAGACAAAGTTAAGCTTAAGGTTAAGCTGAGAATGCTAATTATAATAAATTTGATAGTTCTTTTGAAACTTTTATTCATGTTAAATCTGTTAAAAAGTATTTATCAATTGTGTTGTTTGTACGGGCAATTTATAGAAACCCTAAGCGTATCTCCGCAAAGGTAAGGGTTTTTGGCAAAGGAGACAGGAGTCAGTCCGACCGAGTCAGGGGATTGAGAAATAAAATAGGGGAAAAAAGTAGAAAAATGCTCCAATCTCCCCACACGGACCACACGGACCACACAGACCAGACTCCCAATCATAGATCCCTTCAGGGGTTCTATAAAATATCATGTCTGGTTGAATAGTTATAATAACGCTTGTAGTTGGTCTTTAGCTCCTGAAATAGTATCTTATATAAAATCCGGTTATACAGTGTATGTTTATAAGTCTATAATTACTTCGATATTCAATCTTCCCATCTCCCCATCTCCCCCAACTATATAATAATTATTTAACCTGATTTGATATTAGGGCTAAAGCCCAACTACAAACTTTATATAATTAATTATCTGGATGTTATATTACCCCTATATATAAAGTCTGTACGCCAGTTATAATTAAATTATTCGAGAGTGGGAGCATCTTGCTCCCGTCCGTAAGCGAGATGCTCACATGAGCATATTATGTCCGGTTGAATACCTGTTATTAACAATAAGTTATTGAAACTTTTACCAACAAATATTTTAAAACTTAAAGTCTAAACCACTCGTATAATAAAAATTCCATTTAGGATTATCCTCAAAAATAGTTTCATTTCTGAGATTCAGAAATAACCGATTAGTAAATGACCACCTTTCACTAATAGGAATAGAAAATGTAGTATTATATGTACTAATGAAGTTTTCACTATCTCTTAAAGACTGACCAACAACAAATATTTGGTTAAAAGTTGCCCTGCCAATTTTCACATCTCTTCCGATGAAAGCAATACCAAGTGTGGGGTCAACTCTATTCCGCCGTTCTTCAAATTCAATGTAATCATATTCATAACGAGGACTAAAGAAAAATTGAACGTCCCAAGACTCTTTGGCAGTTTCTCCACGCCACAGATTGAATCCTCCTCCTAAAGTAGGCGAGATAATAACAGTTAAGTCTTCATCATCATTTTTGGCAGCTAATAATTCTTGATTAGTGTTGGCAAATAGATTGGCAGCAAAATGCCAGTCTTGATTCAAATGACCGCGATATAATACTGCGGTCAAACTACTAGGACGATATTTCTCATCCTCAGCTCTGCTACTATCAAAAGAAACAGAAACACTGCTATCAATTAATATATCTGATTTTGACCATTAGACATCTCCAATAATAAAAAGTAAAATCAATTATCATACAGAAATCATCAATTCTTTATCCCTGCTCCCTGATCCCTGCTCCGTCTTTTATGGAGAGGTCTATTGCTTATAAAGGTTAGAATTTGTGCTTACATTCCAGGTAGTGTCTCGAAAAGAAGAAATAGTAGCTCCAAAACCAAGACTAAACTCCACCCGTTCTTCCTCAAAAGGATATTCAGCAACAGGTGAGGTTTCTTCTGTAATTGTTTGACTTTCAGAAATTAGGGTTTGACTTTGAGAAATCAGAGTTTGTGATGAATCTTCTAAACTAAGACTTTGATATGTCAGGGCAATTTCTAGCAATAATTGTCCTTGTGTGAGCTTATACTCAACAGAATTAGCAATTTCTACTGTTAGTTCTAATATTTCTTGTGCTTTGTCTAATTGCCCAATTTGTGCATATTGTTTGGCAATATTAGTCAGCAAATTGACTTGTATTGTTTGCTCTTCTAAATTATTACTAATTGCCAAAGATTTAGCCAGGATTTCCTCAGCTTTTTCAAGCTCTCCTAACTGAATATATTTAAGAGAAATTTGATTGAGTAAAATGACTTTTGCTTGTGAGTCCTCCATTGGATTCACAGTTTCTAGAACTTCTGAAAGTTGAGATTTAGGATTATAAACTGCTTGATATGGAGTAACTAAAGTTTCTGACAAAGGATTTCTATTTGGTAAAGGAAGAGCCAGTGCTTGATTATTTGTTTTCTCAGATAAAACAGTTACCAGCAGGCAACAAACCAGAAATTTTCGGATCATTTAGATTTATATTCCTAACTCTTAAACTCTTACTATTTAGAAAGATTGACGTTAATATTACCATCTCGAAATTACTGTTCAATTAATTCTCTGAGTGAAGCAACAGAAGTATTTTTCAATAATTAATAATTAATAATTACCTCTTCTGTAATAGAAGGATTGACTTTCTCTTTTTCCTATACTCCCCACACTCCCCACACTTCCCAAACCCCCCACACTTCCTATACCATTACTATGCACCACTATCTGAAAATCTTTTTCCTGAGAGGGCATTTATAGCAGTTTTCGTTAATATAGAGTACAGAGATTTGAGTTTAAAGGAAGAAGGAAGAAGTTTTGTAGTCTACCTTTGTGAAAACCGCTATCAGCTATTCATTCTGATTCCTAACTACCACCAAAAGATTACACTGAAATTAGGATTCTTATATTACTTCAGATCGTGGCCTGAAAGTTGGGAATATATTTTACCACAAAGATTCAGAAAAATATTGATAGTTATTTCAATTTAACTAAATTGTAAATATTCGAGTTGAAGGGATTATTTAAGATTTCTGGAAATTAGTTATTAATAACGATATATACCAAATCTATATATTATCATCATTCTTGCAATGTCAGGTTTTCCTGGCTTAGGCTTATGTTTGAAGATAACTTGAGAGGTAAAGTGGGTATGTCCTGTAAAATTCTGGACTATTGACCTAGACAACTTCAATGTTTGTCATAACTAATTTATTAACTTAAGTAAAGGAGCATTCTCATGGAAGAGAAGCAAGATACTAAACAGCAAGTAGGAGTAAACCCTACAGAAGCGGGTTCTCTAGCTAAAGTACCAAATTCACAAGAAACATCCGATCAGTTTCAAGATATTAAGAACCAAGTTTTGGAGATATTATCAGAACTGCCAGCAATTATTACTGGCTTTTTTGGACAATATCAAAAGCCAATTGTTACTCTGGGTCTAATTCTGGCAGTCATTATTACCCTGAAAGTAATGTTGGCAGTAGTTGAATCATTAAATGATATTCCACTACTAGCTCCAACTTTTGAGTTAATTGGTATTATCTATTCAGGCTGGTTTGTATATCGGTATCTACTTCGTGCTTCTAATCGCCAGGAGTTATCAGCAGAACTTCAAGCTTGGAAAGATCAACTACTAGGTGATAAGCCATCTGATAGTTAGGCATAGTTGAGCGGGGTTCAACACATAGGCATTTGTTAATTATCAAAAATTAACAAATGCCTAAAATTTTGGCAATATTTCACTTCTATTATTTTAAAGAAGCAGTCCGCGGGCAGCACTTAGCCATCACGAGGATTTTGAATTGAGAATTTAAAATGTAGAATTTAGAATTAAAGGTAAATTTACCAATTCAGGATTCAGAATTCAGAATTCTAAATTCTTAAGTACAGATTTGTTGTAGAGTCTTAGCAAAGTTTGGGTAAGAAATACTGGCAGCTTCAGCCTGATGAATGTTAGTAATCCCAGTAGCATTCAATGCAGCGATCGCTAAACTCATAGCTATTCTATGATCCCCATCACTTTCAACATCTGTACCAGTTATAGAAATACCACCAGTAATTTCCAAACCATCAGGTAGCTCAGTAACTCTGGCCCCCAGTTTTTGGAGCTGGGTGGCCATAACTGCCAGGCGATCGCTTTCTTTGACCCGCAACTCAGCAGCATCCCTAATCACAGTTGTCCCTTTAGCAAACATAGCAGCTACGGCCAGAATAGGAATTTCATCAATTAATCTGGGAATTATAGAACCAGAAATTTCGCAAGCTTTCAATGGACTGTAACGTACCCGTAAATCTGCTACAGGTTCTCCTGCCACAATTCGCTGATTTTCCTGTATAATATTTGCCTCCATTATTTCCAAGACTTCCAAGATACCTGTACGGGTAGGATTAACACCAACATTTTCAATTACTAATTCTGACCCAGGTACAATAGCTGCTGCGACTAACCAAAAAGCTGCGGAGCTAATATCACCAGGCACAACCACATCTTGGCCTTTAAGTTTAGCTGGACCTGTTACCGTCACACTATTTGTTTCTGGGTCAACTTGAATTTCCGCTCCAAAAGCTTTTAACATTCTTTCACTATGGTCTCGTGACAGAGCAGGTTCAGTTACCGTAGTTTTCCCTTCTGTCATTAAACCAGCAAACAAAATACAAGATTTCACCTGGGCTGAAGCAATGGGAGAATGATAATGGATTGGTCGTAACTTTTGTCCCTGAATTGCTAGAGGTGCCAAGCTGTTCCCTTTTCTACCCCAAATTTGACCCCCCATTTGTGTGAGTGGCTGAATAACACGGGACATTGGACGTTGGACTAAGGAGCTATCTCCTGTAACAGTAAAGAAATGTTCGGGATGGGATGCCAAAATACCCAACATTAGTCGCATCGTAGTACCAGAATTACCACAGTCCAAAACACGAGATGGTTCTGTAAGATTACCTACCCCCACGCCATGGACTTCTACTAAGTCCGTATTAAGCTGAGAAATATTAGCACCAAGAAAAGAAAAACATCTAGCAGTGCTGCGGGGATCTTCTCCTAGGAGTAAACCTTGAATATTAGTTTGCCCTTGAGCGATCGCTCCTAGCATCAGAGCGCGATGAGAAATTGATTTATCTCCAGGAATTGAAATATTACCTTTGAGACATAGACCTGATTTTGGTCTTTGAATTATTAAAGTTTCCTGACTATTTGTAATTTTTGTACTAACAACAGCAGCTACCATAAAATCAACTATAACTTTGCACAGCGATAATATTATATAGATTGTGGTGAGTTAGTACAGTAGGCAATTTAAAGTTAACTAATCCACTAAATAATACTAATTTGCGAGAAAGGTAGTGAATATTTTTCTCCAACTGGTAACTTTTGAGAAAGGACTTAAAATACTTATTTCTTACAGTCATCTATTCCATAACCGCAGCAGGGAATTAAATCCTAAAAAATATCTTGATCTATTGCAGCTTTGCTTTGGAAAAGAAGACTAAAGCAAAGCTGCCCATTCATGTCGAGTAAGAAAAGAACCATAATGAAATTAGAAGATATTATACACTAAATCAGTCTATTTTTTCTGCTTTCAGCAAAACTTTTTAGCGAACCCTAAAAAGTTTTGTGGTGAGGATAGGTAAGAGGCAACAGTTGATACCAAATCCGGTTTCTCAAGATATTTGATACTATAATTTAAGGTGAAGTTCTCTCCCTAGGCATCTTACACCCTATTTCTTCATCTGGATCAAAAGATACCCTATAAACCAGATTTAGTAGTATAAGACTTGATTCCAAGCTCTATTTAGTTAAAAAATTGAAACAAAAGGAAAAAAAAATGCAACTAAACTCAATACATTTACTCATGTTTTGTAAATAACTATCTCTTGTGCCTAAGTATCTATTATGTGGTACGATAAAAATGTATAAAAATTCAGGATTTATGGCAAGAGCCAATATCTTGATAAAATTAAGGAGTCAGAAGTTCAGAATAAAATAATTGTCTATAGTCTTTTTTCTGTAACTACTATGTTGATAACTTATAAGCATTCAACCCTCAGGTAGTCTCTTACAGAGGAACTGCTTTATCAGCCGTTAGTTATTAAATCACTGTCTCGAGCAGAGAAATTAGTATTGAGAGATTGAGCGATAATTAAAAGTATCAATAAAATTTAATAGCATAAGCATTGCTTCTCCTTAATACCAAATTGAAATGAAGCTGCAGGTGAATTAGATTGACAGAATAATTACCGTATATTAAAGACGGATAAATTAATGAATTTCATAATTCTATGCAGCCTCGCATAAAATTCGTAGAAAAAGCACCAGAACTGACCGCTAATAGCTCAATGCTTACGATAACTTTAATGTCTTCTTTGACAATTGATAATGAATGGTATCTGGCCTTTTTTACACCTTATTTTGTCATTTCAGTTAGCCTCTTACCTCCTCCGGAGGAGCTGCCTCTTGCAGAGGAGCTGCCTCTTGCTACGGTAGCTCTCGCTTTTCATGTCGCGCAGCGAAACGCTTTTCATGTCGGCGACAGCCGAAACGCTAACGCTAATATCAACAGTTAACAGTACCTCCTACGGAAGTAGGAAGTAAGAAAATAGTGAATTTTCTTTCTCTTGGTCGATTTGATATAGCGTTTAGTTAACGTAGTTGTGCGCTAGCTAAACGAGCGCCTTTTATCTCCTTTAAAGGGGAGGCTTGAGACCTGATTTTCTGGTCATACTTTTGTTGAGAATATTAACTTTATTTTCAGCTCTAAAGGTATTCTGAGAAAACAGTCTTTAGACAGTAGCATAAGTCGGTTTATCAACAAAATATTACCTTATGTCTGCTAGAAACGAGGTAAATATTATGCAAAATTTGACAATAATTATACATCTCAAAAATTTCCTAACTGTAACAGTATTATAGGCAAGAAAAACTGATGAATAAAAACATAAATGTAGAAACTGTGATGATAATACTGCAAGAGATGTGGCAGTCACAAAAGTAATAAAAAATAGAAGATTAATCCCAGTAGGAGATACCTTTGAAGAAACAGCCTTGGTAAATTGTTTATAGAGGATTAGACAAAGAGGGTTTGTTTGACCTATTAAAGAATAAAAGAAGAATCTCGTGTTAAATTACTTCGTTCCTGTCAATAAGTTTTTGATTTAAGCCACCAGTATCATTGCAGTTAGCTTCCTAACGGAGGTACTGCGTTAACAGTACCGAGTGCTGAAACCAGAGGCAAGAAAATCCGAAATTTCCTTTTTTATCCCCTTAAAAAGGGAGGCTTAAGACCTTATTTCTTGCTCAAGAAAATAATAACTATTCAATCAACAATCACAACCAGAGAATATATATGCTAACTTATCAACGCAAACCTGTAAGTCTATCATTAATATCAACAGACTTACCAATTTGGTCTATGGTTGAAACTGCAGCCACTCTTTATCACAAAGACCGAGACCAATTCCATATATTATTGCATGAACCTACCATTAGGGACACAGAAATATCATCTATAGATGAATTACCCATATTGCCAAATGTTCCCAAACCAAGACTTTTGTGGTTAGAAGTTTCTCCGTCTCGAGTCATTATGACTATGCAAGGAAATGGCAAATATTGTTACCGCCATGTCTGGGAAAGAGGAGTTTATGGCATCTGTCGTTATTGGCTTCAAGACGATTCATTAAATTTACATTATCAGTTGCGACTGCGTAACTTTACCCGTAACTTACTTGTTCAGGGAAGACCAATTCCAGATTATCTACGCCTAGAATATGAACTATGGTCTCAACAGTTACGCATGGGACATTATGTACTAGAGCTAGAAATTCATCACTAATTAAGAAGGCGCAAAAAAACCTCAGTATGTAAAAAAAAGTAAAGATTAATGCCAATCAATCAGCAATTTGCTAATATGAACACAGTCGATGGGGCTGACAGTTACCAGGGGTAGGGGTCGGATAAATTTAAGAAATGCGGTCGGCTCTACCGTGAATGCCTGTAGATGAGTAGCCGCCGACGGCCTCAGTAGAAGTAAGGGACGTTGGATGTAATGTGCGTAAATATCATATTGTCACGTTATGTGACGCTTTGTATCAGTTTTACAGAGCAGCCGTGTAGGATAGCTGACCGTTAACTGTGAAGTGGAGCGCGACGTGTTGGCGATCTATGTCAGATTAGTGGTGTATTGTGGAGCGACCATAAGGCTGGAAAAAGATTTTGCCTTGTAGGCAAGTATGGATGAAGCAGAAACCGCGTGACCTGAGATTGGGGAATCCCGCTTTTTCACTCAAGTCCAGTCTCGGGAGAATGTCAAGTAAAAAAAAATAAGTTTGATCGGGAGTAGTGGTAATTCGACCTGTGTGTACATTGACAACAACATAGAGTATGGGGTCAACCTGTAAAACTAAATAAATCAGTAGCTTGAGTTCCAAGCGATTTTAAGCCTGCTCTCGAAGATAAGTTACAGACTGCCGTCAGTGGTATATGCATGAAACATGAACTGAGCTACCAGAGCAGCATGCAATTCCGGTATGGGTAAGTTTGGGTAAGTTTAGTAGAACGGTTCGATTCAGAATTCGGGGTTGGTGATTAGGTAATGTTCTTCAATATTTATGAACTGTACAACTATAGTTTTTTCATAGATATTTAATACAAAAACATTACGCATTTACCAACGCCCAGAATTCCTATTTAAACCCGTGAAAAGGTAAGACTCTATTCAAGAGGTTTCTCAACCCCCGTTATACCCCTAGCGGTTAATCGTGGGATAATGTCAAATTGCGAAAAACTAAAGACATTACCCCATAGTAAATAATATAATACCTAGATAAGATTGAGGTGAAAAAATGCCAGAAGAAATTCAAATAATGGATCCGGATGGTACTGAAAGTGCAAGCACTGGGTCTGCTGGCCAAGCAGAACAGCCAACTACAGATATGACGATGCGTGCATTAAGTGCTGTGGAAGCCGAGCGGTTGAGTTTGGAGCAGCTTGAAGCGAGAGAAGCTGGGTATGGAACACGGAAACCCATGGGACCGCCCTTAATTGATCAGCCAGAGGGGGCTGGAGAAGAAATGCTGGCTAGAGGAGCAGCGGAGACTGAAGATGTTGAGGCTATGGATCCGATGGAAGTTGAAGGGGGAGAGTAATCTTGCCCGATCCTAACACTGAAATTTAAAAATCTGGGTATTTGGTACGCAAGTGGCGTCCCCAACCCCTAAAAGAATTGTTGGTGGAAAGACTTAGTTAAAATGGTTCGATTGATTTTTGATGAAAAACCTCGAGCTAAGTGAGTTGTGTGATTTTTCAGAGCAATATTTTAGGTGTATTCCCAGTGGGTAAGTTTTTGTATCTTAAATACGACTGCCACTTGAGGATTATTAACCTTTCATGCTTAGACTACTACTTCTGTAGGATTAGCAAAAACTTCTATTCCAATTGTTCTAATCGGAGGTAATAAAAAATGCCACCAGAAGATTTTGTATTTTTTCGAAACATAGGACTCAACGATCAAGCTACTAGTCTACAAACTTCACAGGTAGGGGAGCCTAGTCTTGCCAACAACGGTCGGCAGATTTATATGACGGGAAACTGGTATGCGACTAAGTCACTAGATAACGGCAGCAGTTGGCAGTACGTCTCCCCGTTTACAACTCTACCAAGTGCTGCAGGAGGCTTTTGTTGCGATCAACTAACTCACTACGATCGCAGTCGCGACTTGCTTTTTTGGTTGTTGCAGTATATCCGAGGCAGCAACAACGAAAACATATTCCGAATTGCCATCAAGAATGGGGCGACGCTTCAAAACAATTCTTGGTATTGGTACAACTTTTCTCCAAGTGGTGTAACTAGCAGTTGGGCTGGTTTGTGGTTTGACTACCCCGATATGGCGCTAAGTAATAACTACCTGTGGGTAACCTTTAACGTCTTTAATAGTAGTAATCTATGGCAACGCGCCGTAGTATTCAAGTTTCCTCTGGATACATTGGCTACTGGGGGGTCTCTAAATTATAGCTACTGGTCAACCACCAATAATGGCTCCCTGCGTCTCACTCAAGGGGCTGGCAACACAATGTACTGGGTCAGCCACAACAGTGCTTCCCAAGTTCGTTTGTTTAGCTGGCCAGAGAATTCCAACAATATTACTTTTTGGAATATCAACGTCAATACCTGGAGTGGGGGCAGTTATTCTGCCCCCGGTCCTGACGGCAGGAATTGGCTCGGTCGAGCTGATGCGCGGATTACTGGTGCATGGGTAGCAAATGATGTTATCGGAGCTATGTGGACGGCAAATAGTCGTGGTAGTCGTCCCTTTCCTCACATTCGAGTTGTTCGGATTAATGAAATCAGTAAAGCGGTGATTGACCAACCCGATCTTTGGAGTGGAAGTGCTGCATGGGCTTATCCGGCAGCTTGCCCAAATGATCGCGGTCACGTTGGTGCGACGATGTTTTACGGTGGTGGGAGCCAATCTTATCCAAGTCATGTGGTATCGGTTTGGGATGACTACTCCAATGGTTGGCAGTCACTATTCACTCGTAAGAGCACCAATGGACCCAACAACGGACGTTGGGGTGACTATATTAATTGTCGGCGTCACTTCCCTGACGGACTGACTTGGATAGCCTCCGGTTTTACCCTTCAAGGGGGAACAGCGGCAAGTAACGTCGATCCTCAGTACGTACATTTTGGACGCAGCCGTGACCAACCTGCTGTCAATCGCTTATCGACTATTTAAAATAACTGACTATCATGGTTCTGATCAGGTTGTGTTTGATATTTGTTGCTGTAGTGTTTATTGGATGCTGCAATGCTATGAGCGTTTATGACGGTGAGCAGGCAACCCTCAGTGGACAGATCATTGCAGGTCCTGCTTGTCCCGATCGGATAGACTCATCTGGGTGCGAAGAACAACCAGTGGAATCAGCTATATTGATCGTTCGTGACTTTGAAGGCGAAGAGGTGACTCGAGTCACCTCTGATGCAAATGGTCAGTTCTCCGTTAAACTTCAGCCTGGGCGTTACTATTTGGAGCCTATGCCAGTTCAAGGATTACTGGGGACTCCTGGCGAGATTGAAATCGTTGTTGAGGAGATGTCAATCACTCCAATCTTGATTGAGTACGACACGGGTATCCGCTCCGTAACTCCTCCTCCATTACCAGAATAGAAATTGACATCCTCCCCACGTTGCGCTTGAGCGAGCCGCGGGATTCCCAAACTTCAGGACGCATCAAGCCCTCTGGGATTAACTAAATTAAACTTGTTCTTATGCTCTATTGAACGGTGAAACGGTTTGACATACTCTCCGGCCTAAAGGCGCGGAGATTCTCCTGAAACCAGGATTCTTGGTTCACCGAGTCCACTTAAACTAATTACCTTGCGATACCTAGTCCAGAGATGGTTCTCGGACCAAGCGTTCGCTCTATTGCCTCTTGCCTCCTGCGGAGGAGCTGCGCTAACAGAGGAGCTGCGCTAACAAGAGCCTGTTCCCGTATGTCCTACGGTACAGTTCAAACCTTAAAAAAACTTTGGTTCTCTGGTACTTGTTGCTTAGAGCAATTCCTAAGTACCAGCATTACTGTACACGCACCCCATAACTCTAGTTTTCAAGGTGCAAACGCTACAATTAAGTAACTATAAGGTTTTTAGAGCGGTTGAATACCTTTCCGCTTTTTTAAGCACAGCACGAAGTCCCCCTAAAAAGGGGAGGCTTTAAACCCAATTTTTCGGTAAGTGATTCTTAAGAATTCCCCTTCCTTTAGGTCGGGGAGAACGTCAACCAGACAAACTCAATTAATCATATGCGCCAATTGAGGGCAGTTCTTCCTATTACTTTTGCTGATTTTGTTGTTCGCTCTGCTTACCAAATGGGTAAAAGTCCCCTGCTGCCCATTTTTGCTGCATCCTTAGGAGCGAGTGATGTTTCTCTTGGATTCATTGTCTCTGTCTCAACCTGTACTGGGATGATACTTAAGCCCCTGATTGGAGCTTTTTCTGACCTTTTTGGACAAAGGCTTTGGTTATTAGTAGGTACCACTTTTTTTGTGGTGATGCCGTTTGTTTATCAATTTGTTCATACGCCAATTCAACTAGCTGTTGTACGCATAGTCCACGGTCTCGCCACAACTATTTATGGGCCTGTGACTTTAGCTTATATTTCCCAGCAATCGCCAAAATATCTGGCTGAACGCATAGGTTGGTTCAGTATTGCCCGAAGTGGAGGATACATTGTTGGTCCCTTGGTGGCTAGTTGGTTGTTACTGACATTATCTCCAGCGACTGTCTATACTGTTACAGGTTTTTTCAGTATCCTTGCCTTTTTCCCCATTATTGGTTTAACAGAAACTGCTCCAGCAAAGATTAAACCTAGTTGTTCCCTAGCACGACAAGTTTTTGAAACCATATATATTGGTGGACGAACTCCATCTGCTTGGCTAGCTGGTAGCTTGCAATCTATATTGTATGTGGCACTTTACGCTGTTAAAACATTTCTGCCTATTTATGCTGTGTCTCAGCAGGTCAATATAGCTGTTGTTGGTGGTCTTTTCGCTATTCAAGAAATAACCCATCTACTGCTCAAACCCTGGGGGGGAAAGATAGGGGATCGGAAAGGGTATGTTTTCCCTGTCTCTTTTGGGCTAGCACTTTTGGGGTTAGCGCTTCCTCTGGTCGCCTCTGCCCAAAACTATGTTTATCTCCTAGCTGCTTTTGTCGTGATGGGGTTGGCACAGGCACTAATTGTCCCCTCAATGACGGCATTGGTAATCAAATGGACGGACAAGAAAAGTGTAGGAGCAACCCTTGGCTTAGTTGGTACTCTAACTAATGCTGGTAAAGTTGCTGGTCCTATTATTGCTGGGGTGCTGATTAATTGGTGGCAATACTCAATTACATTTCAGGTGATAGGTTTTTTTCTCGTGATAGTTGCTTTGGGATTATGGGTCAGCAATCAATTTTGGAATTCTCAAATTGATAATTAGCTAGGGTTTTGTTGCATGAATAGGCGATCGCTCGTTCTAAACCCTTCAACTTCCGCCATGATTAAATGTTTTTTGAAGTGGTCATTATAGTTAGGACTTATATCATGTTCGGTTTAATGTTTAAAACCTCACCCGATCGGGCAGGCTTTAAAAAATTGGTTAATGTAGTTAATGTAGGTTAGGTTGAGTGCGACTCGTTGGGTCAAAGAAGCCAAGACTGCAACATGACCCTTTAACCAAAAGGTTAAAAACTCATAGCCTATGGAGGTTAAATTCCTTCCCTCTCAGCGCTCGGAGTGACTTCATAGCTCAGGTTTAATGGACTAACAACCATTACTCGAGCGTGCATGGGCTAAAAGCGGATAAGCCTTAAGGACTAAGGACGACGCTGCCAGAGAAGTTAGTTAAGGGCGTTGAACATGAATCCTGTCAAACGTTTCCTGCGGAATGCTGCGCAAACGTCAACCTAAATCAGGGTAATTGTCCTTGTATCCCCTGTGAGCAAAATGGTACAGATGATGCCCCTCTAGGTCTTCAACCGCCTAAAGGACAAGAGGAGCAAGTCTCGGACGACTCAGGACACCTAAAGAAATCCGTGAAATGGGTTATGGGA
>JAAUYL010067972.1_pt1 | contig 18005 bp, 15 predicted proteins | sample 7278011 | NCBI WGS metagenome assembly JAAUYL01 (sample SAMN14350225, study PRJNA611818) | marine sediment metagenome | isolation source: surface marine sediment (1.8m) | place: French Polynesia: Moorea | collected 2018-08
GCTCGCGCTCGAGCTTGGAATTTCGAGCAATGCTCGTGCTCGCTCGTGCTCGAGACCCCAATGCTCGCGCTCGCTCGAAGCCCGAGATTTTGATGCTCAACCCATCACTATCCATTTTTGATTTTGATTTGAAAATTGATTTTCAGTCTTGTTTTTCAACTACAGCGACGGTCTACAACTTTTTGTTGTTGTTGTCATTATTTAAAGCATTAGCGAGCGCCGAGCGGAACAATGGAAATCAATTTTCAGTCTTGTTTTATAATAATGACAAGGGTCTAGAGCGTTTTCGTTGTTGTTGTTTTCGTCGTCGGGAGAAATATTGAGCGAGCGGAATTTTCTATTTGGAACTTCAGTCTTGTTTACGAGTTTCACGACGGTCTAAAAACAGCTTTTCATTGTTGTTGCAGCAATTTTCATATTGAAGAATACTGAATGCGAAGGGAAAAATAGTCGATTTCAGTCTTGGTTATCAAAACAACAAAAATCATTAAAAACAAAATATTTTGACTTTGTTTTTGTTGCCGAATGCCGATTTCGAATTTTGATATCGATTTTGCTTTGCCAATTGCAATGGCGACTTCGCCGTTGGTGTTCGGTTGCGACACGCTGTCAAGACAGATCCTCGACATGTACGAGGACCGACGAGACAAGAGCTTCCACAAGAAGATGCAGATCTGGCGGCTGGTCTTCGTCGAGTGCTGGCAAACCTTTGGCGACTGCAACGTCCTCCCCGTCGGCTCCACCATCTCGGGGATGGGCACGGACTACTCGGACCTCGACCTGAACCTCATGATCGACGGAGAGGTCAGCGAGGACAGGAGCATCGAGATGCTGGAAACACTGCTCGAGCGCTGGTGCGACCATCCGAAATTCGAAGAAGTCTCCATTTCGGAGTTGCCATCGCCGATCATTCGCTTTGAAGTGGACGGAGTGAGAGCTGAAATAGTGATCCAAGAGAATGGCGGCCTCGACACAGAGTCTGTACGGAACACGTTTCTCATGATGTGCTACGGCGACCTCGACGTTCGAGTGAGGCCGTTGGCCGTCGTCCTCAAGAGGTGGGCCAGCTACAACATGCTCTTGGGCACGATGGCGCGACGGTTGAGCGGGTTCGGCCTCATGCTCATGCTGATCTTCTACTTGCAGCAACGCCATCCCCATCCCGATCAAGTTGTCGACGATTCTGAAGATGAAGCTGACCTAGAGCCTCCAGTTTTGCCTTGTCTTCAAGAAAAGTATCCCGACCTGTTTCACGAAAAAGCCAAGATGTTCACGCACTTGGACTACATTATATTGGAGGTAAGATATGCAAAAACTGCGGGATCTTTCAGTTTTCATTTCTGCCTTACTTTTAGAGGCCTTTGGAGAACGAGGGCTGCAATTTTGAGAGTCTGGGAACGCTGCTCATCGGGTTCTTCAAGTACATCGGGAACTTCCCCTTTGGCAACGGCAAGGTGATCTCGGTGAGGACCGGCAAAATCCTGGACAGGCAGGATTGCCTGGACTACTTCAAGCCAAAGATTAAGTCCAACGACTTAGAGTTCGAGGTCGCCGACGGCAAGAACAGCTTCATCAAGGAGAGAGATCAGTGGTCAACCAGATACATCTTAATTGAAGAGCCTTTTCGTCGATACAATGTTGCCAAATGCACAAACTACCTGAACATGGCCGCCCACATCCAGAGGACCTTCTTGGAGTCCTACATCACCCTGTCCAAGACCAGGGACCTCTCGACGATCGTCCAAAACGAGGATAATTAACTTCAAATTAGATTTTCGCATGCGGGAAAGTTTATACAGAAAATGTCCAAAAATCTAATTATTGTGACAGGTACCAGGTTAAACGACATCGATAATATCTAATTTCGAAGCAGCAAGCTTCTGAAAACTGACCTTTTTGGCTTGGCCGCGCATCATCGGTTTTCGATTTCAGTTTTAGTTTCACAGATTTTTTTCATTGTTCGTAATGCATATAAATATGACAGTTTTCGAAGGCCAGATTTTTTCTAGTTCCAATGAATTAATATTTTTTTTCCGTGAAATCAAACCGTCCAATTTTACGAACAAATGAAATAGGTTGCTATTTCGTCATCCTGGAGCAAGTGCTCAGGCTGGCCGTAATCTCTGATCATTTTCCGTTGCAGATTTTAATTTTTGTCACCGTCCCGCAAATCCCTAAAAGTCAAGGACTCTTTTAAAACGGATCGCCATATTATTTATCAAATGTTAACACTTTTAAATACCAAGACACAATTTGTCAAATGGTTTTATTTTGAATTAATTCGATTATTTTTGGCAAGGATTTATTGCCGGGGAGGTGGCAACACTCATTAAAAAAATCTGTGAAATGCTGTTGCAATTAAGAGCAATTTAAAATCAACGACGGGCAACTCCGAATATTTGTCACACTTGGTCGAATCGTCTGAACTTTTGTCATCATCTTCTTTGCCGTTAATTTTTTCGCACACACTAACCATCATGATTGTGATATTTTTAAAATCTAAAACAGTAGATTGAATTGTCAAATCAATTAAAATTCTGCCTTGAAAACGGACCCAACGATCCTTGATGATCAAAACGCATACGTGCATGCAAAAATATTCGTCAATCTCGGCGATCTGTTCATCTGCTTTGGAATCACAGGCTCAGGACAACACACAGTCATGATTTTTTTTCTATTTTAACCATTTTATCCAGAAATCCAGGATGTTTTCTATGTTGGCATTGTCATTGTTTCATCCTGGAGATCTGTCCAAGCTGAGGATCTCGCATCAGTATGAAACTGAAATCGCTCGTTTTGCCAACAAAAGTCACCAGAGCTTGAAGACTTCCGACCAGCAAAAAGGCAATAGCTACGACGCGTTGCGTTTCGACTGATCACATTTTCACGAAAAAATATCATTTTTGTATATTTTTTGGCGTAGTCCGATTATAGTCATTGTCGAGGAATCAGTGGCGTTATTATTATTTCTAGTTTATTTGTGATCAAAAGTGAAACCAGATCCAAGTACAAATGGTTGAAAATTGAATAACAGTTAACGATGTTTGTGATCTCCATCGTGATTGTGCTGGTGGCCTCGACGGCCGCCAGGGTGGCGGCGATGCCCGATCCCGACAACAGCAGAGACTACAAGTACTTCAAGGTGGACTTCAAAGACTACGTCGACATCAAGGACGAGGGGACGACGATCGTGATCGACCAGAACGTGTACCCAACGGCCGCGGCCTCGAACAAGAAGGAGGTCATCGAGGCTGCCGGCGACAAGAAGTCTGAAGCGTTTCGCGTTGGCGATATCAAAGAAATCAATGCCATTCCCGACTCTACGCCAATCAAAAATGATGAACAGAGTGAAGAGGAGGAGCCTGAATACGAATATTATTATGTTTACGAAGACTACGACGAGGAGTACGGCGATGACCAAGATTATGATTATGAATCAGGTGAGGATGGCGGAGAGGCTGAAGTCCTTCCTCCTGTAACCGAGGTCAGCTTCCGGGAGGCTCCTGGTCCCACCCCGAGGGTTCCTGTGCTCGAGGGTGTCGTGATCGAGTCCATCAAGAAGTCGAACCCGTTCTTGAAGACCAGCGAGGGCCTCAAGACCTTGGACAACCTCGCCGACGAGTCCGAGGCCGTCGGCAACATCGAGCAGGACGAGGGCACGGCCAAGACCGAGAGGTCAGCCGATCATTCCCACGGAGGACATCACCACCAAAACTCCATCTTCAACCCCGCCACGATCACGAACGGCTGGGTGCCGAGCACGTTCTTGCAGAGCACACCGAAACCCCTGGTGTCGACTGGCGCCAGCACCGTGTTTTTCCAACAGGGTCCACCCAGGCCGATCGAAGGCACTTATATTCCTGTGACGACAACAACACTTCCGCCGCCTCCGCCGCCGCCTCCACCACAGCCGGCGGTTCCCGCCGGCATCAACTCCTACATCCCGCCGAACCCCGTCAGGACGGCGGACATCCCGACACCCCCGAAGCCGACCCTGCCGCCGGCAACCTCATACGGCTCACCACAGATCGTCTTCATTCAGGAGAGCAACTACGTTGCCCCCGCCCCCACCCCGAGGCCGAGACCCCCGAAGCCAACCTACCAGAAACCCCGACCGAGCTATCTAAAACCAAGACCACAATATCACAACACACATCACTATGCCAGGCCTGCTTATCGACCGTATTCGACAACGCGGAGGCCGGAGTCACCCCGGAACTACTTCCCGGCGCCCGACATCCCGGGCGTTTTGGAGGACGAGGGTGCGTCCACCCTGTTGGATCTGCTCGAGCAGGCCGATCTGATTCGTGATCTGGCTGGCGAGGGACCGTTCACGCTCTTCGCGCCGACGAACGAGGCCTTTTCAAAGTTGGACCCGAACTTGGTGTCCACGCTGACTGACGATCAGGACTTGCTGAGGTCGGTCCTGTTGTACCACGTCGTGCCCCGGAAGTTGTTCTCGAGGAACTTCAACGACGACGTCACCCTGGACACGCTGCTCGACGAGGCCGGCGAGCAGAAGAAGCTCCGGCTGACCATGAACAAGGAGAACAAGATCATCACCGTCAACGGCGCCGAGATCATCCAGGATTTGATGGACCAGACGGCCAAAGTAAACAAAAATCATTGTTTTGATTTGACCCGATTTCACGAGTTTTTTTCAATTTCAGAATGGGATTATTCATTTCGTTGACGAGGTTATCTACCCGATCCCGGCCGGTAGTATCGTCGACGTCCTCGCCGAGGACAACAGGTTCAGGGTGCTCACGGACGCGATCGAGTCGGCCAACCTCACCGCGGCCCTGAACTCGACGGGGCCGTTCACCATCTTCGCGCCGACGGACGACGCGTTCGACGAGTTGCCGAGGCAGGCCGTGGAGGAGTTGTTCAACGACACGGAGGCCTTGGTGGCCTTGCTCAAGAAGCACGTCGTGCCGTCGACCAAGTTGTCGCCGTCCCTGACCTTCGTGACCCTGATGACCTTGGGCAAGGAGAAGATCAAGGTTCGGATACGTCGAGGTCAGGTTTTCGTCGAGGACGCGAGGCTGATTGACGGCGATATCATTGCAACCAACGGAGCGATTCAAGTTATAGACAAGGTGCTGTTGTGAGACATCTTTGACAAACAAACGCTGATTTAAAGTGCAATCTCAATTGTGGCATTACTTCTAAATATAATGTCTGTACAAAGAAAATTCCTGGAAATAAATATAAATATCGATATGAGAAGTAGGCGTTGGTTCGAACTTTTAAAATAAGCCAGTTTTTTCGAGGCCCGAGATACCGATATACTATAACAAATGCCACTTTTGGCAAGCCAATTCCAATTAATCAAAAAAGCTAAAAGTGGAATTAAAAGCTTCCAACTAAAAACGTACCTCGCTCTCGCTCCAGAATGCCAGGTACCGAACACTATATTTCCTGATAAAGTGAGTTTTGACCAAAACTAGTCCTAAACAAACGGTTATAATTTGGCATCCTGGTTTCACGAGTTTTTTTGAAGTATTTTCTAAGAAATGCAGCCAATTCAGTCTGGTTGATGTCTGGTTGTATAGAATTTATTGTGCCCATAAAAATAGGATCATAATAAAAAATATCTGAAAATGCATGTTTCTTTGACAAAAGAGACCCGAAATATTCAGCTTTGTAGCTGTTGAAAATGTCGTTCTAATAACACGGTAATAAAATGCGAGTCTATGACAACCGCTTAGGAGACATTTAAAGCTAGCAATTTGACCATAGAACCATAGAACAAAGTCCAGTCCACCTTAAAAGAATGCTTTGCCTTACAAAACTATTTTCTCAGTGATCTGTGCTCTTTTATATAGGTCAAACGTTTTTAATACATTGTTAAAAGTTAAAAAGAATTTGTCATACTAAATATTTTACAAGCCTAAAACTGCATCCTACCTAAAATGGAGTTTATGGACTTGAAAGTTTTTTTTGTTCAAGATAATTTTTGGGCGGAAAATCCGTGAAAATGCACTCTAATTTAATCCTGTCAGCGGCTGCAAAAAATCTCGTGAAAACATGCAAACAGCATCCAAAAACAATGTCTAAATCAAATGTTTTTCAAGAAATTGTTTTAATTTATTGAGTTTTGATTTTTCCTACTCCCTCGTTAAAAATGCTGTTCTGCAGCATTCCCTCACTAATTTATTGCCAGAATTTGGTGCAAAAAAACTAACTGCAACACCAACACCTAATTTTAAAACCACAAAACAGTTGTTTTCTTGCAGGAAAAAAATAATTTAAAAAACTCGTGAAATCGGAGATTTCAACGCGCGGACGGAAAATATTATTTTTCTGTGAAATCATTATTATTTTGTCAACTTTTGTGCCCAGCAATCCGTGAAATTTCGTGAATAATCACTGTTGCTACATAAAATTTGACCCTGATTATGTCAGAGAATTCACGATTATTTTTATATTTTTACATGGACAAATTATTATATTAATATCATTTGTTATTGTTGCCTTAAATCGCACATATAATTGCTGGTTGGCATACAAACTTACTAAACCAGAGTCCAAAAAATCCACGGATTTCAAGGCTTATAAATATATTTTTTATGAAATTATTTATCTGACAAAGAGCATCTTTTAATTAAACGAAAATTCGCACGATTTATGCCTGAGGGTGCAGTTGCAATTTTTTTTGCAAAAATAAACTATCAATTAATCTAGATTTATTTTTAGGTGCCCCCATTTTTCGTGATATTTTTGCAATCTTTTAATATGGTATATCACGTTTCTAAATGATTAATTTTCGCAACTGGTCAGCATCTTGTAAGAAAAATAAATTGGCAGGTCGAGGGATTTTTGCAAAAAAATACACTGGATACCTTGTTTTCAGCTCCTTCTGTTCTGAAATTGAGACATCAAACTCACGCAGAGGGTGAGCTTTAAAAAGTATTTTTCCATTCCTGCCTTTTGACCGAGTCCAGTCATATATTAAGAAGTAGTCGTAAAATTAGCAGTTGTGTGACGTTTGCGAGCAAAAACGTGAATATTTTTGCAAAAATTAGAAAAAAAGACCTGGTCAATAAAATTCGTTTCGGGACTTAAAACAGGTTAAAAAGATTTGTTCTCGCTTCTCGCGGCCTATTTTTAATGCTCTTTTTATTATCGACAATCTGCCAAACCCCCAAAAATCGGCTTTTTTATAAGCTGACAGTAAATCTGCTACGGTCAAAATCTGGATCTTTTTTAAATACCTATATTTGGGTGAAATATCTGTGCCATTAAAATGATGTCAATGCTCTACTATGGATTGCAAAAATAAAATATCCAGTTTTTAGCGCCTGCACACTCATGAGTTACTAATTAGTAGAGAAGTCTCTTAAAAGTCAAACTCAAATTTATAACAAGTTTTTTATATTTTATTGTGTTTATTTATTTGTCTGGGAAATGTCAATAACCTTCTTTTAATTTATCTATATAAAGAGTTGCTTACGCCTACAAGAATTAATTCAGGTTCCTCTTTTTTTCACGGAAAAAAAATCAATAAAATATTTATTTCCTCTTTTGACCACGTGTTTTTGTTTACTTTGTTTGTTTACATTTTTAGGATTGAAAGATCAGAATCTGGTCACGACACCAGACTAATTAGGTAACGATGCTTTTATTGAGTTAGAAGCACAAAAAAGTCTTGTAAAAAAGGGTTTGCCTTAATTTGGTCAACGATTCTGACTGCCACGTGACAAATCTATTTTTTTCATTTTCCGAGCGAGCTCAATTGACCAAATGAGTGGGGACATTAAATTAATGCAATTTTATATCTAGAGTAATTGCAAGATAACCCCGCCAAAAATTAGACAGAAGCTACTATCACTGCTCACTTAGAGTGCTATTTTTGCCACTACTGGTTTGAGAGTATTGTTAAAAGCTAATTTCTGAGTTTAATCAAACAAAGATGGTCAGGGCATGCACCAAAATATACTAGTGGATTTTGTCAGACTTGACTCGATCTTGAGCTTGCACTCGACTAATTTTGAATGGCATTTCTTTAGCGAGTCGAATTGATTTAATCGCTCATTTTACTCAGGCACATCATATTGACCACTATAAACAGTTTCCCATATTTTTTTCAACAATATAAAATCCTGTTTTTTTACTAACTGTCCCCAGAAAAAAGGCATCGTTTTATCATATCAAAAATTTTTGGTCCTGCTGAGAATAATCTCTGAAATTAATGAAGAACCAGACTGGCCACTTTGTTAAAGGCATCCTTCCTACGGTATATTTTTATACCAAAATGGAGCCATCGAGGCGTGATCATTGTGGCTTTTTACCTCCCCGTTTCTCCCCAAAAAATTATCAAAAAGAACCGCTTTGGACTCATTTGGCCGTTAATAACAAATTCTTTATAAAAAAACGTGGCCAAGGAAATAATAAAATAATTTGAAAAAACATTTGGACACTAATCTGTTTGCAAAACGTTGTCGGTTTTAAAAAATAGCGTGAAAAAAAACCCGGCACGCTGGCAACTTAGTCGTGCATTTCCTTCTAAATCAGTTTCACTGAAAAAATCTCAGAATTTGCAACGTATTGTTTAGTATTTTTTCTTGGGTTGGACTCGTAAATTAGTTTAACTGGGTCACAAATTCTCTTTCGAATAATTCACGATTTTTCCAACAGCAAGTGCATTTTAAAGTATTTAAAAAATTGGGTCGATTTGTTTGAGTAGGATAACAAAATTAAGCCGTACATGTTTGAAAAACCAAAGTAATTTGCCTCGAAGTAGATTTATTTATAAGGAATGGAATGTTTTTACTCTGCTAAAATCTTTTTTAAACCTGTTTGACCATATTGGCGAGCCTCCAAAAAAATTTCAGCACTCAATTTCAAAAACCCTTTTGCCAACAACAACGACAATAACCCAAAAAAAGCACACCCACATCCCCTCGTGAGAGCAAGACGTGCTCGCGGGCGAAGCCCTTGTATTTTTACTGTAGCTTAGTTAGCTTATCACAGGCTATCATCTAATCTATTCCGCAGCAGTCTAAAGGTTTCAAAAATCTTACTTTGGCACGTGTTCTCAGTTTTTTAATAATACGGAAAAGTAAACAAAGGCCACGTGGTCAAACTGCAAAATCCGCATATTAGCCCGCTCGTTAAAGTCTCCCAATCTGTATGTAAATAAACGTGTCGAACAAAATTCTAATTGTCGAGTCGTTAAAAAAGCAATCCTTTTTCGGTGCTGTCAACCACCTGATGCCCTTTTTTCAGGCCTAGAATTTCACTTGTACCACTTGCAAAAAGAGCATGTTTAAGTTTCTAGCACCCAAAAATAATCCCCCTCCTCGGGGAATGCTGAGCTGCATCGAGAATTTATCAAAATTGACCATACTCCTGGTGAAAAAAACTGCTCTAGATACTTCAGATCCATATCTTGAAATTGATTTCGAGAAGCTAATTTGCAATCAAGAGTGTGGTCACTTCCCCACCTGTCGTTAGTAATTACCAGATAATTATCACACCTCTTTAAAATACAAATGGCATCTAGCTTGTGTTTTTCAATTACATATTTTTTTCAGATAGGAGTCCAGAGTCTTGACATCGAAATGTAGTACTTGAATTTTTTGCAGTCTTGTCATGCAATCTTGATCAATGATCTCAGCAACCATAACAACATGTTTATGAAAAAAATCGCGCACACTTCGTGAGCCAGCTCAATTTTGCAATTTGCCAATTTTCATGATTTTTTTTGGTGATATAAAAAACAATTCCGCAATTTCACAGATTTTTTAAATATATTTTTGCAATTCCTGCATGAATAACAATGAATAATTTGCTTAGTTGGAAGAAAATCCAAATGCCACTGCTCTTTGCAATTTTAAGTAGCCATTTCAAGTAACAAAGAGGCTCCTTTTTTGAGTATAATACTCTTATTTTTTATGAGTAAATACTCTAAAAAATTAGTTTGTGCAAAACTGTCAAGTGCGCTCAAGCTTGACGTTCACCTTTTTTTGCATCTCTTTGGACAGCCCAATCATGAAATCATGAGCTTCTTGCCATTTTAAAAAGGATTTTGACACTGAAACCTCACGAGAAACCACAGTTCTGCGACACATGCTCTTTGTTTACATTTGCAAGGAAGCCATATATTTAGATTTCTATCATTAGTTCCTTGTTGGTTGCAATTTTTTTCTTGCCTGCTGTCTCCAACAATGGTTAAACGCATGGCTCATGTGATTTTGACATGAAGCAACCATTTGATTTATTTTCTATTCTGGACAGAGGAATTCGCAATCTAATTTTATCAGGTGGGCCTATATAGCTCTTTTGAAATGATCATCCACAGAGCTCTACGAATTCTTTTCTTCAGAACTCTTTGCTGGACCATACTGACCATTTTGGGATATCAAAATGAATTGAAGCCTTTTAATTGCCTTCGCCCACTTTTTGACTCTCAAAGAGCCTAGCATCCATCATCGAGCAAAATAGTTTATTCACTGTCTTCTACGGTAAATATTTCCAGTATTTGAAACTGACTTTATTTAACTAGTAAGGTACTATACTTATTTGAAACTGACACTATATTTTTGCAGGTTCAGCCCACCACTTTAACTTAAAAAATATAGATAGTTTAGAGTCAGAAGCAGTTTTTCAGCATGCAGACAGATCGACATCGAACAAGTCTTTATCGCTATAGCAGGTTGTTTCAAACTTCTTTTAGGATTTTTGGACCAAACTCATAAATCATAAACAGAGTTTGTTGACATTTCACCTTCTAACCACCTTGAATATTTACATTTTATTGACAAATTGTTTCCGTATTTTCACAAATAATTGATTTGATTGTCATGCTCTGGTGGTAAAAGTCAACATGATGTCATGTGAGAAATCAATTACGATTTGCTCTTTTGCTCTTTGTTTTTTTTGGTTTGTTTACATTTTGATATGCATTTTTGATTTTTGACCACCGCACTTCCGGTCACGTGACAATCTGATTCTGAAGGCGAGTGCAATTAAAAATGTTAAACGGGCAATCATCGGCTTCTACAACGACGACATTTGAATTTTTTGGCGCGCAAATTCTAGGCCTAACTGTTATGCTATGGACCACCTTGAAACCAGGATCTGGACTTGACAACCGCCTTAATGGTTAATTGATAAGCTAAAACACAGGCCATATTTTTCCTGTAAAATCTTTATTTTTTTAGCGGGAAACCGTTAAAAAGGGTTCAAAGTTCTCCTGTTTCTTTTACGATTTACATTGAAATTCCAAAGCCAAGAAAAATATTTAATAGTGTCACCAGAAGTTTTTTAAAAGCGTCCTACACTAAAGATAAGCTTTGCACTGACCCATTTTTGCGAGCCCAAAAATAGCATGAAAATATTTTTGGGCCATGATTGTCAACCTCGGCTACATTAAGCCGAGTCGCCCCCAATTTGGGGCTCTAGGCAAATGTCAAAAAATACGTGTCAGTTGAAGTTGTTGCACAACACCTCCTATTTCAATTATATTTTTTAGAACCAGTTTTCCCGACTTTTTACGAGTGTAAACTTACCAAATACTCTTAATGAGAGTGGGCTCAATCTAGGCTCACAATTTACAGTGGCTGGCCAGTCAGATGACAGCAACTTTGTCAAAAAATATGCCAACTCTAGACTTTATTAGCTGGACTGGACTTTAGTACATAGATAGGCATATTTAATGACATTTGTAAGATCCTGTTATTGTTGCCATGGTCCATTTTAAAAATGAGTAATTAAAAAAATATGTCCAGAGATTTTTTGAAAGATACTCTGGAATTCGGGGGATGCCCAAAAATGGACGACGATGTATCGAGATCTGTCACTAAAAATGCCGCGAAGGCGTTGACCAACTAAATTATATATTTATTTAAAAAATCTCATGATTTTTTTAAAGAATCCTTTTTTAAATTCGTGAGCGGTATTTTCAGGCCTTTCTTTTGTTTAATTGCCATCCATCATGCAAAATTATGCAAAAATATTTTTTTTAGAAATATAACCTGTTTATTAAAATATTAATTATAGTATGGACAATTGCTTTTGGAATGTCTTAAAAATGCCACTAAGTCAATCCTGCGGAAAATGGCTGCTAAATAATCCTAATTTTAAAAAAAAAATTTGATTTTTTACAGGAAAATATGAAATATCTGTCAAAATGAAGTGTCTCGGCGTCTAGACTTGATTTTGAAATCGGGGGTTTAGATTTCAAAAAAGTGGTTATTCCATTTAATAGCAGCAGCAGACTTGAATTCACTTTGTACCGTAAATGACCCTTGCCTTCCTTCTAGTGTTCGAGCGGAGCGAGCCTCCTATGGTATCTGAAGTATTTGAACACCTATTTACCCATGCAGATTATATTGTTTACAAGCCATAAAAGTGGCCTAATACTGGCATATATTCTTGACATGATGGTGTTAGTGTTAGTCTAGATTAAGTCAATCACAAACTGGCCTAAAAAACAGTTAATTTTTGACATCCTCATGCTTGATTTAGCTAAGTAGATTGACTTATTTGTTAAGCTGCAATAATTTTAGATTTTTTTCTACAAATATTTTTTAAATTCCTCTACGTAGTCGCTTGTGATCGCGTTGTTCACGAGTTTTTTAGGTGCCCCAAAAAATTCCCAGATAAAATAATCCTAGATTATTCACAAATAAACCAAGAAACCAAAATCACATTCAAAAAATATTTGAGAAATGTGCTGTAACTTGTTATTTTTGATGTAAGATTTGACCTAAACTACTGGATTTATCTCCTTAAAAGGCTAGCTTACATAGAGAACAAATAGTTTTTGAGTATTTTTGTTATTTAGAAATATGAGTTTATTACTCTGGAAAGCTTAGAAATGGTCAGGGCACATATAGAAGTCCCGTACAAAATACTCAAACTGAGCTACCGCAAAGCTATAATATATCATAAAAAGTGATCAAGAGTCTCCTTTGTGAGTTGTCCAATCTTGTCCCCAGCATTGTCAAGCATCACGGATCCTGATCATGTCCAAGTTCAAGCACCATTTTCTCCATGATCTCGTCGCACACCGCGTCCACGAGGTCCCCGATCGACTCCACCGTGGCCGTGACCACCCTGGTGTCGGCCAACTCCTTGGTCATGTCGTCCAGGATGAGGTTGGACTTGGTGATCAGGGCATCGATCTTCTTGTTTTCAGTAGCCGTTTTGGACTTTTCGTCTGCGATCTTGGCCAAAAGAGTACAGAGAACATCCTGGAGGAGAACATGGTTGATCAGTCATGATGCGTTTCACAAAATTATTTACGTTTAACCTCTAGTCGAATCTTCTCGCCAATGTTATCTAGGCAATTTTCGTAAAATTCCACTTTTTTCTGTAAGACCAAGACTTCTTCGTCTTGAACTTCAAGCTGCAAAAACATATTTTTTGTTAATTTTTGATCAAAATTCCAGAACTTGCAGTACAAACCTTGTGTTTTAAAAATAAGTTTTCCTCTTCCAGAGACTTCAACGCACGGTTGAAATCCATATTTTTTAAAAAAAAACAATATTTAAAAAATAAGAAAATCGTGAAATTCTCCCGTACAAAAACAATTCCGAAAATTTACTGACATTGACATTTTTTGCAGCAGGAAATTCTGGATTATTTAAAAATATTTTTGCATAATCAAGGATTGTCGCAAGAAATCGTGCATTTCATGTATAAATTTGGAGCCAAAAAGTAGGGAAAAAACGCCTGAAATCCAGTTTTCATTTTTGGGTGTCAAGTGGAACAAAATGCTTGCGTGAAATCGAAAGTTGAATCCAAAAAACGAGTCCGGCGAACGGTCAGTTGCGCCACGATTCCCCGTTGGAATTCACGTTTTGAGCGCATTTGGCGGCAACTTTTTGGGTTTTGGAACGGAAGCCAGAATTTTCCGACGATTGCCGTACATATTGCGCCATTTCAGAGTGGTTCTTACAGACGTTTCACCATAAAAAGTATAAAAAATAACATTGACCACCATTTAAGAGGGGGTTCTTAGTTTTAAAAGTCTTTATCAGAATTAAAAATATGGAGCTGGCCGGGAATCCCAGATGCTGCTTAAGAAAAGGATCACAACAGTCAACAGCGGATCATTTTTTGGGCTTTTGACCCAGATTGCACCACTTGCTTCAGTATAAAAAGACTGGCAACGGTGGTTGCTGATACCCATTTAGTGAATCGCATTCGGCTTGGCCGGATCTAAGTGATCAATAAATTATTAATTTATTCTAATTTATTTTCTTGGAACACTGTCATGGCATCCAAGGTAAGATTTCAGCTTTAATAGAAAGCCTTCCGCGTTTAACAAATATTTGTCCATTTTTTCGTAATATCTCATTAAAAATACAGAAAAATATGCGAAATTAAAAAAGGCAAAAATTAAACATTTTATGAATCGTCACATTTCACGACTTTTTTCATATATTTTTTAAAAAAATCTGTGAAATCACAAAAGACAAAAAAATATCATGTTTTGCTGGTCCAATTTCACGAGTTTTTTTTAATACAAAATAATATTTTTTTCAGTGCCTCATCGTCGCTCTGGCCTTCGGCCTCGCGGCCTCTCAGGACGCCGCCCACAACCTCCCGATCCTGTATCGTGTCGACCAGCCGACCTCCAACGTGGTCGTCTTCAGGGGCGCCAACGTGGAGCTCGCCCGCGCTGCCGGCCTCATCAGGGGCAGCGGCAGCCTCAGCCATGGAGGCGCAGGCGCTGGCGCCGGAGGAGCCGGAGATCTTGGTGACGGTAATGGAGTTGGCTCGGGTTCATATGCAACCCCGGCCCCGCCCCCACCACCTCCTCCTCCAACTCCCAAGCCATACGTTCCTCCTCCTCCCCCTCCCCCGAAGCCGGTCGTGACTTACAAACCAGTTTACACTCCGCCTCCCGTTGTTTACAAACCAGCTCCCGTTGTTTACAAGCCACGCCCAGTTTACAAACCCGCCCCTGTCCCCGCCTACCATGACCCCTATGCCCATGTAAAAAACCCAGCTCAGTTTCACGGAAAATTTAAGTTCCCAGCTGAATTTCACGGAAAAAATCACAAAACTCTACTTTCAGACTGAGGCCAACTACGACTGGGAGTATGCTGTCAAAGACCAGCACTACAACGATTTCGGACACAAGGAGAGCCGCCGGGGCTACGCCGCCACCGGCACCTACTATGTCGCCCTGCCCGACGGCAGGTTCCAGACCGTGACCTACGTCGCCGACCAGGAGGGATACAGGCCGAGCGTGGAGTACACCGGCACCCCCGTCTACCCCGAGGGCGTCCTTGCCTAAGCCCGTGGGCGTCTCTTCCATTATTTTCTACTGACTACGTAAACAACTGCTTTACAAAGATATTACTCTGGAATGCTTGATTTGATTTGATAGTACAAATGTGAAAACCTAAGAAACAAACGTTCTCTCGTGAAAATGAACTGACACCACTAGTGACTGAAACTGAAAAGACAAGCGGACTTGTCCCCAGCATTGTCTTGGACTCTGGTTATGTATAATCAGTGATACCATGATCAAGAGTCGAGACCGCCAAGACTTCTTCGACTAAGAACTGAATGAATCCACCAAATCTGTACTGAACGAATGTGATCAATGCAATATTTAAAGAAAATACGAGAATAAATGTGAAATTGTGTGAATTTATTGGTCAATTTTCAATCTTGTCATTTAAATACTTAATACCATATTATTTTTCACATCATGGTAGCTCTCTCTTGGTGATTCATGGAATTTTGGTATGGATACATTTTTGTAAATATGTAAAGAACTGAATGTAAATATTTACAGCACTTAATTTTGTTTCTAGGCAAAGCCTTTGGTAACTTAGGAACACTGGAATTAAAGTACAAAATCACAAAATTAATCTACGTACAAAGAAAAGAGAAGGGGGAATGTTTGTAAATAAAATGGAATCGTTTCAACGAAGGGATGAGTTGAGTTGAAGCTCGCGGACACACTGGCCAAGGTTGGCCATGACTTGTGAGTTGACAGCGTCCTCGTGATAGCTGCTGTGCCTCTGGACAGGTCGAGGCCGCCGGGTTAGGGTGTCCTCGTCAACTCCCAGATCGGGGTAGAGCCCGCTCCCGTTCGCGGACGAGGTGTTGGCGGAGGACACGTTGTACCCGTAGGAGCTGTTGAACGACGCCTCGTTGGAGGAGAAGTAGGGATTGACAGGAGGCTGAGGTGCGTGATGGATCTCGTCATAAGCTGGCGGTGAGCTGGGCAAAGAGGCTGCCCTGTGAATGGGCGGCGGCGGGGGTACCCCCGTGGGCGGCGAGGCCCCCCTGGAGTTGCTGTTGTGGCCGTTCATGCTCATGTTGAGGCCGTTCGAGGTCGACGTGGGCGTGAAGTGCTTCAGCTGGTCCTTGGCTCGCATGACGGCCTGGACGGTGATGGGGGCACCCACGTACTTGACGTTCATGAGGTCGTCGTCGGACATGTCGGTGGTCAGGTCTGGAATCTGGTCGGTGACGTCGCGGACGGCGCTGAACACGATCGTGGTCTTCTCGCTGAGGTCGAGCTGAGCCTGGCACAACTTGGCCAACGCGTCCTTCACCCTGACCATCTTGACGGCCTCGTGCTCCTTGACTTTGCAGTTGGCCTCCGTGTCGGCATAGTCCTTCTCACGTTGGGCTTTGGTAACTTTGTCGGCGGCATCCTGAACTTCTTCGGCAGTGGCGTTGTTCTTCTTGGCGATCTTTTTGTGCTCTTTTCTCAACTTGGTCTCTTTGGCCTCGGCAGCCTCGACATTTGCCTTGGCCGCGTCAACGTTACGCTCTCCTTCTAATATCAGCTAAAAAAGAGAATTTTGCGTCAAATCGCGTCAGCGTATGATAGCACAGCGACTTCTACCAACCTCAAACTGATGACGGAACTCCTTGAGATGCTCGGCATATTCGCGTTGGCCTTCGGTCCAGAGGGTGACGAGGTCACCGAATCTCTGTAAAACATCCTTGACGGCTCTGTTTTCCTCTTTGCTCGACCATTTGACGAGATCGTTGGCGGCATTTTCCTGAGCCGTCGCCAATGCTTTCTGTGCCGACCTCAGCTCCCTCAATTGAGACAGAGCCAACTTGAGATCGGGACGTTCGCTTCCCAGGCTCCTCAACTTTGCACTGCTCCTCCTCAAACTCGCCATGATTTTAGAAGGTCTACTGTAAACCTGTGGAAGACGAGAGTTTAAGTGAGCAGCTTGAAACAAATTTGGAGCCAGACACTTGCTGTGAAATGTTGTGACTCACTCGTTGAGTCCGTGATTGGTCAAGCAAAACAATGTATAACTTTGTAAGCTTGCTTTCTTGGCTTGAAATAACTTAGCTGCCGTTCTGCCTCGGCCGGCCAATTTCTGCTAACTGACACAATTTTTGATGATCCGGCGCAAAAACGCCGCGATGAGGCCTTTGTCTCGATGCTTAAATAAATCAATAACTTCGCACTTTTTGAGCTGATAACGGTCGAAATCAGATCACTAATTTGTGGAAGACGCAAATTCTGCTCAGTAGCCAAGTTGAATTGGCATTAAAAGCACTGTTTGTTCAAGATCATCCGGTCAAAGTCCGGGTTCTTACTTACGAAACGGAGCCTGCAGAATCCAGGTGGGCCTCAAAAACGGGATGAAAATGTACTTTGGAGAGGCGATTGGCAGTCAAAATTTTTGACAATCTTCTTCCGCTGTTGTTTTGAAATCTCAGTTGAAAACGGACCGGAAGTCAAGTCGACCTGCTCTCAGTTGTTTCCGGTTGCAGAGCTTGATGAAACATTGACAATGCAGGTGGTTAAGCTAAGTGGAGAACAATGTTGCGAGCTTTAAACAGTGTCTTTAATTTTGAAATCCGATACTTTGTTGTTGACTGTCAAGATTTATTTGCCTTAAAAATAGAAAATATCCATTAAAAGCGCGTTAGCTTCAAAAAAGAAAGAAGTTGAAACTATTCTGTGTTAGTTAACGTGCCGTGTAAAAACAAAGTGTTAACAAAATATTAGGCTTACAATGCAGCAAAAAGGCTTTAATTTGTGCAACTTTATCACA
>JAAUYL010080835.1_pt1 | contig 17992 bp, 18 predicted proteins | sample 7278011 | NCBI WGS metagenome assembly JAAUYL01 (sample SAMN14350225, study PRJNA611818) | marine sediment metagenome | isolation source: surface marine sediment (1.8m) | place: French Polynesia: Moorea | collected 2018-08
CAAAAGGCAGGAAGGCTCTAATGAAAATAGTATGAGTCGAGTTCATCTTTCTTTCATCTATGAGGCTGTACTGACGACGATGTAAGAGTAAATACTCTTTTTTCTTGTAGAATTTTCTCTTAACTGAACATGGAGAGTACACGAACCTACATTAGAAGGCTTGCCTTTAGAAATCATACGTTTTGAATGATGAGCAATGAGTATTTAGCGCACATGTGAACGAATAACTATAATACTAAATAATCTTCGAAAAGAAGAAACACTTTCATCTGCATAAAATAATTATTAATATACCTTTTGAAATAGGATAGATTTACTTTCAAAGCAAACACTAATTTAGGAAGCACATTCCTAGCATTGTTTAAAAAAACAATAACTTCGAGGCTGCTGGAAGAAACGAAAAGCATTTTTTTCAATACACTTTTTAAAGCCGAAAAAAGCCCGAGCTATCTAGGTCTTTTTTAATTATCGAAATGCGAATGGCCGAATTTGACATGATTTATATGCCGGAATATCGAACAGTTAGCAACGCCCAGAAATATAAACAAAGTTTAACCAAAACCCGACAGAAGATATGAAATATATCCATGGCCAATTATTCTTAAAAAATAAAGGTCATGTTTTGACCCAATTTAGCCATTTATATGGCCATTTTTGGAATTTTCACTCAAGAAAGCTATGTAGATATTTTAAAGGTCACGCAACCAAAAATTGCCAGTATGCTGCGCAAGGTCTCCAGAGGGTCGAATATTTTATTGGGCCACCAAATGCGTTAGAATTCCATTGGTACCCGGATTCTCAGAACCACAGATTTTGTTTCTGTTTACTTTCTTCAGGACTGTGAAACCGACAAAGCAAAGAAATTGTCACTTACCCTGTCCACTTCGTCTTTACACGTTTGTCTTCTGAACAAAATGACGGCATATTCGACGAGGGCGCCAAATACGAAAAGAATGCAAGCCAACATCCAAGCCTCTATCGCTGTCAAACCTGAAAAGTAGGGATGTTGTTAAGTTAATCCACTTCCGGTTTACACCTTGCTGTTCAAAAGTTTGGCCGCCATGAAACTTCCTTTTATTTTTACGTAGCATTTGATGCCGTGGCTATTTAATACAAGACTAACCTAACCAAAAGTAACGCACTTGTTTCTTGTAAATAGATGGCTGGGACGTTAGTGCGAAGGCTGTTCAACTTTGCCTTTGAAGCAAAAGTGGCTTCTTTAGAAAGCAACACACATTCCTGTCCCATCCTGGTCACCTGTTTGTGCAATGTCATTACCCGCGAGCAAAACTAAGTGGTTATAAATAATGCCACATGAAAAAGGCCCAAAGGTTAAATAAGGATGCTGAACGCAACTCAAGGAAGAGGGGTTCTGGTTTGTTTACACTTCTAACCAGGCCTGTTCTCCGTAATAATACACAGAGAGGGGAAAACGAAAAAGTTGGTTACTTTCACCCGCAAAAATGGGAAGGACCCTGGTACCGAAGGACTCGAACCACTTTTTTCGGTCCCTTCCTCCCTCCTTCCTTGGGAAATACATTTCACAGTACAAGCCAAGGAAAACTACCAAGGAAAAATTGACCCCCAAAAGGTGCGCGATTGGTCCCGGGGGACAAAATCAAGCATGAGCAAATCACGAATCAATGCATGGGGTAAATAAATTATCAAGGGTTTCGACGTGAGCAATTGACACGAAAAATAAATGTGCATTACACACCGTCCTTGATTTTTCCCTCTCCTCCTGGCAATTCCTTCAAGGTCTGGGAACCACAAAGTCACATGTGTTCTTGCCTGTTTCTGTATCCTTGAATTCTGTCTTGTTTGAAAAATAAGCCAAATAATGCCGGCAGCATATGCTTTCGATCACATGTTGCAAGGAGAGTCAGAACCGTAAGCAAAATGTTCAACAGGCCCTGACAGGGCGACCGTCTTGACAATAATAATGCCAATTTGTAACCACTCAAATCACGGCCTAACCAGAACCTTTTCTTCCCCCTATGAATAATGGTCGGATGTCCATGCAAAATTGGCCTTATTTATGACCTTTTGACCTTCACGCAGAGTATATTTATAGTGACAGCTTGAAATAAGTCAAGGGACCCTCACATTATTTAAGCGTGAAAGAGCCAAACAATAAATCTCTCTAACTATTTAAAAAAATGTATTATCTGACTTTTCAGATTCCCCTTACCTTCCGCCTTTGGAGTATTGGTTGTGACGCTGTTGAAAATGTTGACCAGCACAAGGAAGAGTGTTATGAGCAAAGCCATTCGTCCCGGGATTACGTCGGGTGGGACTACAAAACTGATCCACGATACCACCACGAACAGACCTGGAAATTGTAACATTTACACGTGTATTTAGAATTTATCGGCCAGATGCCCATTGGGGCAATTTGGCCTTAGGAATCACTTTTTTCCCCTCCTCCTCCTCCTCCTTCCTCACCCCTTCTCCCACCAAACCGTCATTGTCTTCTAAGCCATTTATCCAATTGTAACCAAACTTTGCAAGTACATTCCTCTCAATGATCCGCATTTTTTAATAACGGTTATTTCCGGATCCACCAACGGAAACCAGCAGTTATCAACGGTTTCCATTCTTTAATTGCTATACATCTTTCATTTTTGAAGCCAGGGCAATCAAACTTTCAGCGATTGTTCTTCTAAACTATCAGTATTTTTTCATAGGACTTGAGCCATTGAAAATCTCTTAAAAAATCTATTTAAACTCATTGAAAAACTCAGAAAAATGGGTGCCATTACTTCTCGTTTTGATTTAACAGTTCATAAACCTATTTGCTAATGAAAAAACCCATGAGAGCATCTGGCCATGCCGAAAAATCGGCTTGTTAAGATAATGGAACTCTTGAGCCCAAAATAAACTTCTCAAAGTTGCGGTTACACAATACAATCTTCAGTATTTAAGTAGCATTCTAAAGGTTAAATCACAAATCTAAATTGTTGGTAATTTTCATCTGCAAGGGAATGTAGATGAAAAGGGTCTAAATTGTGGGTGGCAAAGCTCGCGGTTAAAGCGGTTTTTGGTCCCTACCACAAGGCACAAAAGCTTATGTCGGGTTTCTTATTCTTATTCAGTTATTCGCAAGTGCAGAAACATACGAGTAAATTGAAATTCCATTTTCCCTTGAAAAAGATATTGGATCGCATGCTGTTACCATTCTCAGACTTATCTAATTTGCCTTCTGGCAGGTCAAAAACAAGTACGATACTGTATAATTTTCGCTTGTCAATTTTCATTTTACCAATTTGAGAACATAATTCTTGAAAAAAATGTCTGTCTGGTGTTAACAGCATCAGCTCAACTTAGCCAAATCTTTCTTGATGTTTTTGAAGCATCGTTTTCGGTAGATTTTTTAGATATTTTTATGCAGAGAGCACCAAAATGTATGCTTGTAGTAATATTCAGGTGATTCCCATGGGACTTACTGACAAAAGGGAATGAATAGGTGGGAAGCACTTGCATTGTTCTGTATCAAATCAGCAGGTTGTTTCCAAGCCTTTAATAAACTTGACAGGGAAAGGCCTTATCCTTGAGTTACGGCTGAATATTTGAGGGTGCTATCAGATTAACCTATTCATAGACCAGTTCACATTGAAATAGAAACCGAAATGCTACCTTGAGAGTGCCTTCGTCCAAATACAAAATATGTTATGTTTAAGGTAAAAGGTAGGGATTTCCTTGGCAGACAAGACGATTGCCTGTCCGTGCTTCAATGAGATCTTAAAACAAGACGGAAACTCGAACAACTAAAACATTTTCTGTAAAAGCAACACTATTTATTTCCTTTTTTAAAAAAAGCAAAACAGAAAACAGCTGTTGGAGCTGTTGAAAGTAAATATTTAGAAAAGTACACGGGCATTACTGGAATAACACGAGCCTTTTTTGGTCTTGGTTCTCTCGCCAAAACATAAAGGCTGTGAGGAAAACCAAAACATAAGGCAGTTGACACGCTATCCTCTATGATATCTACCTTACTTAGGTTAGGTCTTATTTTATTTTGTGTAACAGGATCAAGACCAACAAGCAGCTTTTTTCCTCGTAAAAATATTTTCATAAATATATATTCATAATAGTACTACGAGTATTAAGCGAGAACGAGAAAAATCTCCAGTGTCCCTTTTTATCCCTAAGCCCGTATTATTTCCCTCGAAACGAGGGCATTAAATAACTATTTACCTGAGTAATATAAAGGCCGCAAAAGGCCGCGCGCGTCAGATAAGGGCTGGAATTTGCCTTGTTCATATAATAGCCCCTAGTTTTTCATGGGCTCAACTTTCGGCGGCCTTTCGGTGGCCTTTCATCGCAGCCTTTTTAGAGCCGCAACTCAAGCGAGAACATTAAAAAATGACCAAAGTGGCTGCTTTGTCGTAAAGATAACGCGTCTACTATATAATATGGCTTTTAAAGGTGCAAAATCTACGAAAATACGATTTTTTCAGAACCGTTCAAAACCAATTGCCTGCAAAATAGTAAGCATGAGTGGCCTTTTCCGAGGTAGTTCTATAGAATTTAATCAAGACAAACAAATCTGGATCTGGAAAACTGAATGGCAATGCGGGCTCCGTTTACATTCAAATAGCAATTTTTCAAAGGGTAATTTAGGTCGTAAAATGTGGGCTGCGGAGTCAGATTGAAATCAACATTATTGATTGGCTTATAATGTCTTTCTTACCCGAGGGCAGGTAGTAGGTGATGATGTAGTGAGAGACGTATCGGTGTAGCACCATTTCGAAGCCGGCGAGGCTGTAGTTCCCGAGGGTGCCGTAGCTGAGGATGCGATCGCTCTGCCTCAAGGGGTTTATTATCACGTCGTAATCGAGGACAATTGACCTCGAGGTCTCAACATAGCCCTTGACCCGCGGGCTCTCCAGGAATATCATTTTGGTATCGTCGTACGAGTACGACCCCACTTGGAACTTGCATTTCTGCAAACAGAGAAAGTGTCCAAGATAAATAGTACTGAACTAGTAAAAAAATTATTCCTCTCCTTGCAGCTTCTTAACCATTTCTTTTAATTGGGTTTCTGCACTAAGAAGACTTGCAAGCTGCACAAGCTGGGCTCTTGATGCTCCAATCTCCACATCCACCCACAGCAGTTGCAGCTTTATGACTTTGCAGTTTATCCTAAAAATCCATTCCCTTGAGAGCACAGTGTCTATGAGCAATAGCTTTGACAAAAGGGAGTATTTGGTTTCAAGATGGAAAGGGCGTAGGCAAAATAATGTTCCATTTTACTTAGCTACTTGCTTGCAACGAGGGAGCAACAAAGGAGCTGTGAGCAAGAGAAAAAGTTCTTAGAAAAGCAATCAAACTCTCGCTTTTAAAGATTTACACAGTGTCTTCTGTCCCGGAAAAAAGTGCATTTACATTCATTTCCTGTGTTTTCAAATACCAGCTTCTTATTCAGATTTGCAAAACATGAGCAAGTTAATGGAAAGGTTAACATTTCACTCACCTGTGTGTCCAGTGGAAACGAGTCGAATCTCATCGGGCAAATGAAAGTGATGTGAGTGGCCTGCGAGTAGAAGACGTCGTTGTTCGTGGTGATCCACAAACCGGCATGTTTTGAAAGGACCTCGACCACCTGTAAAAGAGCAAGTTATGCACAGTGTCTTTCGCTTAACTTAACGGTAGCATTGGATAATTCATACCTTGAACGTCTTGAGGTTGTAGATGAAAATGTTTGGAAGCCATAGCTCGTTGACCAGCTCGAGGTTGACCGGAATCATCGTGTCGGGAGAGGTTGCGTTGAGCTCGTCGAGGAATTGTTTTGAGATGTGCAACCGTGGCTCTTGCCAGAGGACATTGAAGTAAGAGCTGAAAGTCACCGAGTATTCCTGAAAAATGACAAAGTAATGGGAAAAACGAGCATTCCAATTGTACCCTTTTATCTCTATAAATGAGCACAAAAGAGCATCAGTCTGATTGAAAGTGTCTATCACGACGACGAGCTAACTTCCACCTGTAAGTGGGCCCCTTTACTACTTATACCACTTAACATGAGCAAGCCTCTTAAAAAATGTCAGTATAAAGTCGATAGCCTTCAAAAATCGCTCGTCTTGGTGGCAAGGGCCAGTGAACAACGAAAATAAAAGTTTCTTTGGTGCCTTCTGCCTTCTTTTCGCCACTCAACCGTGACTGAAATGGAGGCCACCCTTGGCTATTTTCCGTTGACAAAATGTACATTTTTGCCATCACACAGACCCGCTTTAGAAAAAGTATGGTCGATTCTGTTCACTATTTTTCCTTGCAACTCTAAAATTCGGGCGGGAAACATTCCCGACTTTTGAGGCACATAAATATCTAATTCATAGAGTACCAGCAGCATCCACCAACGAGCCCACATGCTTTGATCTTTTGCAGCATTGCTCAGCTTTGATTGCTCCTGTTGGACAGATACATTTTGCCAATATGTTTTTGGTTAACTCACAAAAAATGATGGTGGCGCTGTATAACAGAGCCCGAAATTGCTGAAAATGGGCAAACTGTTGATTAAAAAGAAGCCAATAGCAGCCCAATACATAAAATGGTGATAATGTGGTGCGATTTCGGCCTTTCCCTTCCTATCTATCTGTAGCTCTGAAGGCTTCGTATTATCGTGGCCTTCGACAAGGGACAGCCTTTGAAGTAGATAATAAGGCCTCCCCAAGTATCGTCTTTGGCAAGGCCGTCTTCAACTGAAATAGTCCCCTTCATTTATGAAGCTCGAAATAATAAAAAGGCACCCATTGTACTTTGTGATTTATAAAGTATCATCAGGTGACAAGGGCACCCATACACCCTCTAAGCGACCGGTTTTTGTACTTAACGTACGGCTGGAGTGTTCCTAACCTATCTGTGCATAAAAAGAAGCGTTTGAAGCATTTAAATAGCTAGATATCATTTGAAATCTGTCCTTAGGTTTGGAGCATCCTTCAAGATGTTGCAAAAGTGCATGATTTGATTGGGATAAATCATATGGACCTAAGCAAGGTAGTCCATCAGCAGCTCTCATCGTTCTAAGATGAAGGAGGGAGAGTGAGTGAGTGAGAGAGTGAGAGAGGAAGGAGAAGGTTTCTTTTGGGCAAATATTTACCTATTTTGACACTCCACACAAATCTACGTACACACACCCACACCTCTCTGTCTATCTTTTTCTACATTTAGGCAAATTATATGGTTCAGAAATGTGGCTGGCGCACGCGAGGGAGCTTCGGAAAACTAATGGAAAGATCAACGAAACGGCCTCTCAACGCAAAGCAGCCGCCAGCTCGTGCGTCCTCGAGTCTATAAGTTAACGGCTGTCCCAGCCAGATAAGCTTATGTCCCAAGTCCCAGGGGAAAATGTCTTCGAAAAAATGCCAGTTTCTGTTTTGCTTTTCGAAAGAAAGAACGCCGATACAAACATGCTGGACAAAAGCATCTTTTAAGGGAAGAAGGGAAGTCCTATTGTTTCTTGCAATGTCCTGAAGTGAACTTTATTTTTTTTCCGAATATTTGGTAGACTTTCTTATTTAGGAAAGGTATTGGTTGGAGTCACTTATACCCCCGCCAAGTCGTCAAGTGTATCAACCAACTGATCATTATCATCTGAACTTGGAAATACAGCTAACATTTACTGCAATTCAAAGACTTGGTATGCACGTGTTTATAGTTGTTTGGTTTTCAGGTCAGCCATACAGGTCGTTTTTGTTTACTTTCTAAAAAATTGTTGGAAAAAACCAAACAAACAAATAATGCCCACTGCATTTAATTGCTTCAAAGGATATGGATTCTAATGGGATTGCGATTACAAGAACGCTAAATATTTACTCTGGCGATTAATGCCTTTTTTAATCTTGATAACGTCGTCTATGTACTTCACGTTGTTTGTAAAGGATTATTGTGAGAGAAGACATTGGCAAAATATTTTGTGAAAAGTTTGGCTTCTTGCTTGATCCGAGATATCACTTTGTGATAGCTTCATTAAGATTCATGTCAAAATAGTTCGAAAAAGTTACTTTAGTTTCAGCGAACTTTGGGTATAACTTTTGACGAACAAATGTGGATTATTAGCATGTTAACTTTACGATCGATTTCTTGGGATTTTGCAGAAAGGTAGGAATATCTAGGTAACTCTTTTACAAAAATCTTTACTATTGCGAGTTAATATCTGCGATCTAGATAGGTTAAACGAAACTGCAGAAAAAATCCGCTTCCGGTTCGGTGTAATGTGTAGCTCAAGCTTAGCAACTGAATTTTCAAAAAAGTAACTGTCAAATCGAAAAATTAGAATTTAAATTGCTTGTACGAGTATCTACGAGAAAAAGCAGCAATATTTGCATTTGAAAACAATATAAGGCATTCACTTTTAAAAATGTGTAACATTACTAAATACACAAGCATTACACCATGGCTTAAACTCATATCTAGGCTCATGCGTACCCCTTTGAAGTACACAAAAGTATTAGACAGCAATTACACATGCCAATAATCATGTGAAAGATAAAAAAGTGGCTCAAGGACGCCGCTTCGAAGTTGTATTACTATAAACTCCGCGCGAGTAGATAGTTGATTTATAATATCGGACATTGGTTTCGCGCGTTTCGACCCTAGCCATCTGAAGTGTCTATCAAGGAGGATCACACGAGAACACCCTTCATTAGAGGGGATTCCTGCTGGCTGGCTCGCTCGAGCTTTGCCCGAGGAAGGAGAGTGGCAAAAAAGTCTAACCTTGTCGTTGATTCGAAGAACGTCGATGATGTCGATTCCAATTTCGACGACGTTGACATCTTCCGTGTGGGGCAGCTCAAATTTGGAGTAGGACTTGGGCAAACAGAGGTTTTTGTTGGGAGCGTTGGCGCACTGGTGATCTCCGGACCCGCGTTTCATTCTTTCCAATGAATCAATGAGGGCAGAATACGAAGACTTTTGGTCCGAACTGAAACGTGAATGAGGTGGTTGTTCAATGGTCACTCAAGAAAATTGGCGACAAAGTATGAAAAAAGTTTCTACTTCCGGTCCCTTGGGAGGGATGACTTTTTTACTCACCTGTAGTGGTCGTGGGTGCTCCCGCTGCTCACCAAGTGCAGGATGACGAGAAAAACAAGCATCAGGGTATCAGGTGGTTCCATTTTGTTTATATTTTTATTTTGTAAGTACTTAGTAGTCTTTGCTGTCGTTGTTTGCTTTTTCCTCACCGCTTCAGTTACATTTAGCTATTGTAGGTTTCTAGTAGTACGTTGGCTCTTGTTGTTATTGTTGTGGCCATGACTTTGTGATTTTTCCTTTTTTCTATATCTCTGGTAGCTGTAGTAGGTGTGACATTGCATGCGGGGTTCAATTCCTCGGTCGTTCTGCATTCATGTTTCTTGTTTCCATTCCTTGTCTCTGTTATCTGTAGAAAGATAGGTCTATATGTTGTTGACTGTTGTTGTGCTATGATTATTGTTTCTTTGATGAAAGCCTCTTATTGGGACACCTCATGCTGTTTCTGTTTTTTTTTCTTGTTCTTCGGTCTCTGTTCTTTCTCTATTCCCGCAGTCTTTACAATGCTCAACGCACCTTTGACTTTGGTAGTGGTGATGGTGGCATTGCTAAATTCACTTAGCTTTCTTAAAAATAGACGCCTTTCCGAGATTTGGTAGAGGAGTTGGCTGGATGCGACTCTCCTCTTTTCCTACTTATTTTACCGGGGGCAATATGTTCGAGTCCCGGATTGCAGACGGAGGGGATGCACAATTGTAGGTGTGACGGATAAAAAAGTTTTCTTCCCTTGGAAGGACGTCATCGAGTTCATTCAGTGTTTTGAAGAAGGTACACCCCTGACATGAAATAACCATATAACCATTCTTTTCGAGATAGATCTTCTTTTAAGGTACTGGTAAGTGGCCTGGTGGCTGGGCTGTTGGTATTACTGGGGCTCCACTAGGTCTCTTATTTTCTGTTGACGTTGAGCTAGGGGCTAAAAAAGTGTTCTTCTCGCCTTCTGTCTAGCTCCCTCTCTCTGTCTGTGCATAGGCCGACGACTCCACTCGCACCCACCACCACCAGCTGTCTTCTTATTCTTATTCTTACTACTTACTTAGTTGTGCACAAGCAAGCAGGATAAACTATGTGGAGCTGTAACTCCTCTGGGATTTAGTCGCCATAATGCTATGCGACACGGGAAGATTTCACAGCACAAAATGATCACCCAGTCTCCCAGTGTAGGCCCAGTGTCTCCCCGGTGAGAGAATTCACTGATTCTGTTTGGTGATTGGTGATCCAGTCACTTCACGAGTGATCTTTAAATGTGATCACTTAAAAGTACTTAGCTCTTGGTGATCCCACTGAAGATCTTTGCCTTGTGGTGAGTGATCTATGCTTCTGGTGACAGACTTGGGCTCACTTAGGCTGTGGTGCCAGAGGGTAACAGAGCTACTGTGGGAGATTTTCTTCAGGCAATAAGCTCTGCTACTGGTTCCTCTTCTCCTCCTCTACATTCGTCCGTGGAAACTGAGGCGGCCCATGATGGACGATCCTGCAAATGCAAGAAAGCGAGATGATGAGAGTGATTCAAATACATAAAAATAATGGGGCAATGCATTTTTTTTTTCTTAAAAGAGTATCCAAATATTCTTTAATAGGGCACCATCGTATCTAAATTTAAATTAGGATAACGCTGACATAATGCATGGCTATCTGCGGGTTCGAAGTTTTCCTGCCAAAATGACGTTCATCAAAAAGTTTTGACATGCATAAAAATGAAGATTTATGGGAAAATTTCCTCCCTTCCACCACCTAGCTTCCACATTATGCAACACCACCACCCCCTCGAAAAACATGGTTAATACAGGGGGCATTTGCTTCATCATGGATAGACAGGACAGACGACTGACTTTATCAGGCCATCTGAGGAAACAAATGGTGTCGCCTTGGATGCGCGTGTGGTGCAAGCAGAGCTGCTCCATTTCAGGATGCATTTTTGCGAAATAATCGTGAATTTTTGGAGGTGGTGTAGACAGCTCATAGTTTGCTATATAAAGGGCTTTCAAAAGCAAGATCGTAATTGGACGGAAGCAGCGTGAGTCTCAAATGAAAGCTTGTTTTTCGGACGCTAATCAGAACCTAGGGGAAGCCGAAGAAAACTTCTACCCACTCTTTCTTAATTGCGCGAGTGAGCGGTAATTTTCATCTTCCGTCCTCTTTTTTCTAATATTTTCCTGGTGGCAATAACTAAATAAGCGAATCCAATCATTCGATTCAATGTCATGCCGTTCATTTGTGTTCTTTCTTTGATGGTCTGTCGTATTATACATAAGTAGTATATTTTGTTGACACCACAGATGACAAGGTGTTTTGCGCAAAACCTTGTTTCTCTTATTTGATTTTTCTGCCAGCAATGAAGACACGTGACCAAAATTCCAAAACCCTAACAAAATCGGGTAAAAATCTAAGCAAATTTGGGCCCAGCCAACTTACCACTTTGAAGGCTTTCTTCATATATTGTCAAAAACAGCTTTTCTTTATTTCAAGCACTGCAATTTTCACTGTCAAATTTTCTTATATCTGCTCAAATAGTTGGGATTTGGTGGTACAAATCCCTCTGTAGATATTGGGGAAGGAAAGGATTCTCTGCTGATTTTTCCCCACTCAAGGCCAAGATTGTCCGTTTCTGTTTGATGTTTTTTTATAAAATGCTCGTGGTGCTTCCATTCAAAATATGAGAAGGGTCTCGACTCCTTTAAGGATTTTTGGAGAAAGTAGGAAATTAAGTGGGTTAATAAAGAAGCGCAGCATAGCTTTTCCAGGTTAAATGGCATTTTAAGACCCTGCTCATCTGTGTGAAGGCGACCCCATTAGTCACTAAAATAGTTTTTATAGTTTTGTTTTAATAAAGCTGAAAACCACTTTTGAAACTTTTGAACATTTCTAAACTGCAGCGAAAAATTAACAGACAAAAAAATCCAAAGGCCTTTCCCAACAGCTGCTTTCGATTGTTTTTGTCCTGTCCTCAATTTCATGGAGAATTAGCAAGAGCGTATTAGCCCAAATGAGATGCATTGAAATCCAGGCTTCTTTTTTCAGGTAACGACCATAACAACTCGAAAATCCAAGCAGGGCCTTAATTCAAGACGGGAGCCTTAAAATTCCCTTCTCTTTTGTGATATAGCGGGACTAGCTCAGTTTCAAACATACTTTTGACTTGGGTTGCAGACTGCAGTTTTTGAAAAGTTTTCACACCTCCTGACCCTTTGCTAGCTAGAGTGCAGATAATCTGAGAGTTCTTTCGATTTCGAAACGTGTTTGAAAAGTCCAAGTCGTGTGGCCAAGCTTTAAAAAGGTTAAATAAAATGTCTTTTGGTGTGGGGCTCAAAAGTTCAAACTTTCAAAACTAAAAGAGGGGGAGCTCCACTCACTTTGGAAAGGTCCTGCTTTAAAAGACAGTTTTCAGTCAGTCAAACAGAAGAAAAAGAAGTGCATTTTTCATAGATTTTTATCAACTTTGCTCGGCCAAGTCTACTCTTGTTTTGAGAGTACAAACCTGAAACCTTCCTTTGGAAACAACAGGGAAAAATGTTTTGACAGAACGGTTTGGCTTTTGCTATGCTTCGAAAGAGCATATTTCTGATTCCTTCCTCTGATTTGTATTGTGCAGCCGCCCAAAAAATCAGTTCATCTCGGTAACTAACATCTGCACTGCCCAGTTATTAGGAGTCAGAGTAGCGAAGCGTAGTGCCGAGCGAAGCGACCGGTATTCCGCTCGCCAGTCTATGGAGGAGGAACTTTGAACCTCCAAAACTGTCTATCTATCTGGAGGTCTTCTTGATTACATTATGCACCTCTGCAGACGTTATTTTTATTTCCCCAGTGCCCTAAAAAACAGAACTATCTCACGGGATTCGCGCGCAGAATATCATATGCTCCTCTATGCTCTAATATTCAGTGCCAATCTACAATGCAAATCGTCGAGCCAAGCTCGCGGGTCTAGAAACATGTTACCCCCACGCCATAACACGTGGTTGTTGTTTACTTTTGTTCACACACGGCTTACTCGATATATCGGGTTTCTGGTCTTGTTTGCAGTAGCCTCAATTCTCAGTTTTTTTACGCAATGCAAAAGTAAACAATGCCACAGACAAACTGGTTAATCTTTTAAAAGTACTTGAGCATGATGCTGAGACCCTCGGACCCGTCTGATTTTTTCTGTCACTTGATTGGATGTGATGTCAGAGGATTGACCAAACGCGTGACAGGAATTGAATGCGATAGCCAATCAGAAGGGCCCAAAATCGAATCACGGCAATACCCAGTCTCAATTTAATTTGTGTCTTCGAACTGTACCACGTGTGACAAAAGAACTCCCAAAAAAGTAATACGTGACCCTGTGGAAAAAGCTGCTTGAAGGTACAAAATCTTACATCTGAAGATTTCTACCCAAGGATATGAAAGACATTTTTTCCGTGAAAATCTTATTACAATTACTCATCTTTATATACATCGTACTTAGCCATGCTTGTCATGAATTCAAGCCCCAATAATGTATGATTTCGGTTTGTTGTTTACGTTTAGTGCCTTTCAGTTGGTTTTAATGTCAATTGACTTCCCTTTTCATATTTATCTATTTACCTGCCAGGGGGATTGCAATTTCCAGTTATCAAAAACAAAATTTATGCACAAACTTTGAAGCCCAGGAGTGGGCCCCCAGGGCCCATTTTCGCAAGTTTATGTGGTTAGTTTTGTCCAGTTCAAATTCAATTTTCATTTGCGATTTGCAAAGGGGAAATTCAACTCGTGTCATCTACTTATTTTGTTATGTTTTGTTTGTGCCCCCGTATTGAAGCTTATGCGATGTTTACGGTTGTCCATAATCCTGATATTGTTGAGGAAATATCTATGTAAAAATGCAGGTTACATTTTGCTCTAAAATGTCCAAAAAGGAAAATTGTACATGAAATGGCACAGCCTCAACCAGATATTAGTCGCAGATGCTGACAAAACTCCAGCTTTATGAACCCATAAAATACCGGAAAAATGCTCTCTTGGCCTCCGTTTTAGCACCGATTTAAAGGTAGCAGCAGCCGGACGCTACCTCGCTGCTATTGCAATTTCTATTTCTGCTTACATATTTTTCGAAAAATGCAACTTAAAAGAGAAGTTTTGGTTGGAAAAATAAATGGACACTTTCTCACAATTTGATTCCAATTTCCATTCTTGCCTTGCCTCTTTTCATGGCCAAGGTTAAATCAATCGAGCTATTTAATATTGATCCATTTCACATGTTTTTCATTGCCCTCATTCCTGTGCATAAGAAATGTTGAGATTTTTGTCTGGAGAATGCATCAAGAATTTGTTCTCCAGATACTGTAAAAGTAATTGTTGATGCCTGAAAAGGCCAAGCTACTTTTGTCGAAATATATTTGAATTTTCCACGAAAAGTTAGAAAGGTGAGTGCTGCTGCTAGTGGCTGTTGCAGGTACCAGATGTGAGCTTTTTAAGCGGCTATTATTTGGACCAAAAAGGAGGGCAATTGGCGGATTTTATTGCGGCAGTTTTGAGGTAATTGGAACGAGAGCAACAAGACCGAAACCTGGTGTCCGATGGCAGGTACAAGAAACAACCTTTTGCGAACGAATGAAAAATTAAACAAGGGTGTAGTATATAGTGCGTTGCGTGGGTGCATGCACGAAATTCTAACCATAGGAGGAAAAGGCCACAGTAGAAAGCGAAGCGACCGTTAAGTTTGTTTTGCCAAGTTTTAACTCTCTTATTTCCCTCCTATCATGTTTTTAAATGGCCTTGAGTACTTGTACTTTTATAAAGTCCAATTTCGCTTGCAAGACCTTGTTTTTTCTGTAGACTTTATAATACTAATTTGCTCCGTATGATGCCTCAAATACCAGCCACTCGTACGGTAAAATGTTATTGGACTTACCCAAGACTTACCATTTATGTAATCTAGGTAAGTAATCGTGGATAATCTCTGTATTTTTGTACACAATTTAATTTGCAAATTGCTTTTTCAAATCCTTCATTTTTTATAGGATTTTACACACAAATTGGTTTGAATGAAATTCACGAAGGAAAGAAGGCCTTGCTCGAGAGTGCAGGACAAATGCAACTGAAGCGGCCTTTTGCGTCGCGGCGCCCCGTTGGAGAGAGCGCGGCCTTTGCGCGAGAACTCCACTGCCATAATAATAATAAGCTAGGCGAAGGCTGGCGCGCACATTTTGAACCCCCGGTTTTGTCAGGGCCCTTTTTGGTCTTTATTATGGTCTTTGCTGCTGGCTTTTAATGTGAAATGTAAACAACCTTTTGATTCAAGTGACAAGACCACTGCGACTTCCGTGTCCGTCTCTGTTCACGCATCACCCATGCATAGATAGATTGGGCAATGTGTTTTTGTGGGCTTGAAATTGATAGTATTCGCAGTGCAAATATTCTTAACACATACACAACCATGGCCATGGTGGTATGTTGGAAAAGGAATAAATTGCGGAATGTCACTAATACAGGCATTATGTGTATACATGGCTGTCCTGTCCTGTGATACAATATGAAAAAATGTAGTCACATTACAATTGGAAAGAAAGAGCTGTTGCAAAAATAAGCCACTCTGAAATGGTAAGTATTTTTCACTACTGTAGTCCCGCAAACCTGGTTATTACGCGAAAATCCGACAAAGTCTTTTGCAATAAGGCTTTTTCCATGATATTTTCTTGGCCTTTAGCACATATTACGTCAATTAAAAAAATACTCAGACGGATGCAATACCAGTGAAATTGTTTGAACGTAAGTAGATTGTCTTGGTTTGCAAGTCTTGTTGGCAAAAAATATCCAATCCCAAAAAACTTACACAAGATTGTACGATAATATGCTAGGTGAAATATTTCAAAGCCGTCATTTTGCCTTACGCTTTACTTTTTTCGTATCACCTCAAAGGCACTTCATAGTCATAGTCCTGTCCTTTAAATAATAGATCTGAAATTCTTATACCCTTATAATTGGGGACTGTGTGAAAAAACGCCGTGGGCACCACATTTTAATACACTACTACTCTTTCTACAAAAGCTTTCAAAAAAACTTCAACAGTGCAACCTTTCTTCAGAGGGGTCAAGTTCTAAGAAGGAAGTAATACAAACGGATATATTTTATTCCAGGAAATACCAAAACATAGGACTTCGCCTGAGTCAAAAGTCAAAACACGCGATAAAAAATGATGAAAGTTTCAACCTTACTTTATACTGCAGCCTGTTTCAAGATGAATCAACACATTTTGAAAAAGTAAACAAATGATAAAGAAAAAAAATGATTTTGCATTTCCGGTTTTTCCGGGGTCCCTATGTCAACAAAACTACTCGAAAAAGGCTCCTTGATACAACCATTTATTATCTTGCATTGCAAGTCATTGCAGGTTATTAGCGACCAGATGAAACTGCTGCGTCCTTATTTTAATTTTGGCGATTGCCGGCGGCCGCGGCTAGGATTTGTGCCTTTCTTGAAACGAAAACAACCGGCGGATTGTTTTTGACCTTAGCGGGGATCTTAACGCAGGTCAACGGTTCGATACTTTTCTTAGCTAGCTCGCCCAGCTCAAATTCCTTCTCGCATGTGCCCGCCTCAAATTGACCATTGTGTTGCAATATCTTCCAGTACACGTCGGCATTCACCTATGGAAAAAGAGATCAGGTTCGATGTCTTTATTACTGAACAATGCAGCTTACATCAGGGCTGGTGGGCACGTTCTGGAGGAGGGAGCAGAAGCAAAACGGAGAACCAACTTGCACTGTTGCTGGGTTCTGATCGCAAGTTGGGCTGACAAATCCACCACACGCCGGAATGTCAATGTCGCAAAATGGGTATTTCACCTGTAAAAAGCCTTTCCTCTTACTAAGGTGCCCTTAGCAAAATAACGAAATCCAAGCATATCTATACACGTTACCTTTACCAAATCACCCACAAGCTGGACGTCACCATGGACCGAGTTCTTCAGCTTAAATGTCGGCTGGAGTTGATTCCACTTTTCGGTGACCGTTCCAACCATGCAAATCTCCACAGGTTGTCCAACAAAAAACGCGGATTTCACTTCCTTTTTGTTGAAAAGCGCATTTCCAAGAAAGACTTTCTCGACCTTTACTGGGTATTCCCTCCCTGATGTGGAAGGTTATTAAAGCCTTCAGAATATGCGTATCAGTTAGATACTTTGTACTCGTAGTTACCAGCTTCGCAGTTTTCGAAATATATATTCTTGGTGACACCGACCAGCCTGTTCTTGCACGAATTTACATCCTCTTCGGTCAAGCAGACAATGCTCAAGGATTGGAGGGCAAGAATCAACAAGATCAAACAGGAATTGGCCGGTCTATTCATGATTTTTCTCGATTGATGTACGCGTTACTGTTCCCTCTTCCGAGGTGGTTTTGTAACTGACAAAATCCTCTGACTCGTCATAACATAAGCCTTAGCATTTCAAAGCCACTAATTGAGTCCAAATATTCTGAAGGATGCTTAAGCCCAATTCAATATATGGGGTAGGGATCAACCACCAACTCAATTTTGGCAAGATCCCTTTATAATGTACACAAATCAATGCTTATGGTTTGCTCAACCATGGACAAAGCCTAATAGTTGTGAAGGCACTGTACAGGGTGCTCATATAGTTGGGGGTCTTTTCAACAACCAAAAAATGTGTGAAAACCCTGTAGCTATGTTGTGTACTATTTAATCCCCCAAACAGGTTAGTCCATTAAGATTTTAATCACGCTATTCTGATTTCTATGCTCAGCTCTCTCCTTCTGAGAACTCTCCAAAATCAGGCTCAAAGTTTCACAGGAAACGTGTGGGCGCTAATCTAGAACCGCGTGTAGCGCTGAACTGAGACGCTGCTGAGCGAGCGTACCCTACCAGACATCCGCGATTTTTGCGATTTCTTTGGTTTCTCAAAAAAGTGCGTTTTTAAGGGGGTATTTGAAAAGTGATAGTCTGCGGCCGGGTTTCTATTCCTGATTTTGGCCTTGGGGGGCGGGGGCAG
>JAAUYL010003714.1_pt1 | contig 17936 bp, 11 predicted proteins | sample 7278011 | NCBI WGS metagenome assembly JAAUYL01 (sample SAMN14350225, study PRJNA611818) | marine sediment metagenome | isolation source: surface marine sediment (1.8m) | place: French Polynesia: Moorea | collected 2018-08
TTAAAAATGGCTAGAACCCTTGGTAATTCAGGATTTATGCCTTTTCGACGTAAAAGCCTCTGCCCATCTATATTTGAGCCTATTTTATGCCTTTATTTTGTGTAAGTCCCATTAGAAGCCATTGGAGTATCGAAAATCCATTAAATTGGGTTTTGGATGTTCAATTCCAAGAGGATGATTCTAGAATCAGAAAGGAGCATGCTCCAGAAAATTTGGCAGTAATTAGACAAATAGCTTGAAATTTATTAAATCAAGAAAATACTGTAAAAACCGGAATAAAAAATAAACGAAAAAGAGCCGGATGGAACAATAATTACCTCCTCAAAGTTTTATTCAGCTCATAATAAATTCTGATTACAAATAAGTGAAAATATCCGGTATAATAATTTTGTTTGACTCTAAAGTAGCAGGACTATTATTTATTGTGCTTTGATTACTTAAGGGTGATTGCATACTGTGGTATCCACAATAAAAGTCAAATAATCAGGACTTACGCAAATGTACTATATGTAGAGTTAAAAAACTATAACGTTATAGTTTTTTACGCTATATCTGTGGTCTGGTGCGTAAGTCCTAATAATAATATTTTATGAATCTCAAAAAAAATAAGTGATTGCAGACTGTAATATCGGGAATAACAGCAAAACAATATTTGTTTGTGATTTCATAGATTAAAGTGATTGTAGATAGCCAGATTAACTATAAATACTCCCGTATCAGTTATCGATCGAGGTCGGACGCGATCGCTAACTCGAAAATAGCGTTTGTGGAGCGTGAGCTAAGATGTCTCACAGTATCCATTCTCGGAATGTACATCTTGGTCATTTGTCAAAAAATTTAGATGCGTTTGCCCTGATATTTCAGTTGTAAGATTTTAGTGGTAATCAGGAGTCAGTCCTCAGTCAGACCGAGTCAGAATATAAAAGGATTTTGATTGTTCTTAATTATTCTTATAGCGGTTTTCCCAAATGTTGACTACAAAACTTCTGCCTCTGTTGGTGTGCATCCCCTCTCTTGGTCAGCATTCCCTTGCGTCTGTCGCACCCCGCGGGAGCGCACCGCTTCTTTCTTTCTGCCCTCTGCATAAGTGCCTTTAAGCCAAAATCTCTGTATTCTATGTTAATGAAAAGCACTGTCAATATCTATCAAAATGATTCCTGATTGCCATATTAACAAATTGTTGATAATCTCAAGAATGTAGATCGCCTCTTCAGGTAATCTTAATGATGCTCTAACTATCAAACAATCTGTTTGAGTAGACAATATAATTGCTACCATTAATACCATCTAACAAAATATAAAGAACTACAATCTCTGTTTTTCTTAACTATTATCAACCCCATCATCCATCTGAGATACAATTGTCTGTATCTCCAAATTCGACTCCTCAACTTCCATTTCTATGGAATCAAATGTTGGTTGTACAACAAAAGGTAAATTTGCTCCTATCAATCCTCTTTTAATTCTTTCTGGAATTTCAGAAAATAAAACAAATAAAGGATATATTTCCTCCGCCTCTTGAGAATAAATATGTTTATAACCTTGAGGCATTACCCACTCATATTCCTTATCTAATAAAACCTGAGTTTTTCGCCAACGAGTAAGTAGATCAGAAAAATCTTCCTCGGGTCGATAAATAAAAACAAAAATTTCTACCCCAGTCTTAACCTTCCATTCAGGATCACACATAAAAATTCCTAAATCACACGGTAAAGAAACCGTTTTCCCAGATTCATCACTATCTTTTCTTAACCTAATAATTGGCAAAGGAATAGAAATTAAACTTTCTTCAGGACGACGTAAACTTGGCAGCATTTCCAAATACAATCTATATTGTTTAAGCAGTGCAATTGCAGCCCTTGAGTTACTATATTCTGCTAGCAATGCTTCATAATCAGATTTTTTTACAACCATAAATAATAATTTTTATATTAGGTAAGAAGGAAGAGGAAAGAACGAAGAAGGAATGAAGTGAGAATGTTATTCAGACTATTTTTAAGAACTCTACTCCCTCACTGCCACAATTCTCTACTCCCCTACTCCCTTTTTTTTACAACCATAATAATAATTTTGATATTAGGTAAGAAGGAAGAAGGAAAAGGGAATGAAGTTAGAATGTTATTTCAGTTAAGCGAAAATATCCTATTGTTAAGAACTCTACTCCCCTACTCCCTACTCCCTACTCCCTACTCCCTATCTCTTACAGATTTTCAAACACAGCAAACATAGGCAAATACATAGACATCAAAATCGAACCAACCATACCACCAATACCTACAATCATGAGCGGTTCCAACATACTAGACAGAGACTTAACAGCTTCCTCAACCTCAGTCTCATAAAAAGCTCCCACCTTCATTAACATCCCATCCAATTCCCCAGTTTCCTCACCAATAGCCATCATTTGAATCGCCAGAGAAGGGAAAACCTTCTTTTCCTGTAAAGCCAAACTAATCATTCCCCCACTTTGAATCTCCTGCCTTGCATACTCAATAGATTGAGCGATCGCCTCATTCCCCGCCACATTTCGTACAATTTCTAGAGCTTTTAACATTGGCACACCAGAACGAGTTAAAGTACCAAAAATCATACAAAAACGAGCTACCGCTGACTTCTCAAGAATATCCCCAAAAATAGGAAGTTTCAGAAAAATTTTGTCAAAAAACAGGCGACCTTGGTCTGTTTTATAAGCCGTTGAATAGGCAATATAAATAGCAATAATTACTCCTATTGTTGTTGCTTGGGGAATAGGAGGCCAAGTCCTACAAAACTCACTTATACTTAACATAAACACAGTAAAAGCTGGCAGCTCCGTACCAATTTGCTCAAAAATACCAGCAAAAGTTGGTAATAGAAAAGTCGTCATACCAAAAAACACTGCCAGAGCAATAAACATAACAGTTTTTGGATAAGACATAGCCGAATTAATTTCACTTATTGTCTTAGCATTTTTCTCTAACATAACTGCCAAACGTTCCAGTACTTCATCAAGTACACCACCCACCTCTCCAGCAGCTACCATACTCAAAAATAATTGATCAAAAATCGCAGGATGTTTTCTCATTGCCTCCGACAACTCTGTTCCTTCTTCAACCTCAGCACTAATCATTTTCATCGCATATTTAATCTTGGCATTAGAAGTTTGGTCTTTTAAAACTTTAAGACACCTAACCATCGGCACACCAGCATTAAACATTGCAGCAAACTGACGGGCAAAAATAGATAAATCTTTCACCGTCACCGATGCTAGGGCAACATTTATTTGTTCTTCTATTATCTCTAAGCGTTTTTGTAAGCTACTTTGAGGTTTTTTATTAGCTATATTACCAGCCATTTTATTCCTTCCTTATATTATTTAAAATTAGGGAGTAGGGAGTAGGGAGCAGGGAGTAGGGGACCAGGGAGCAGGGGGAGCTTACAGGGGTGAGTTTGTAACAAAGGGATGAGCGATAGAACTCCCTTCCGCTAACGCGACCCCTGTTATTCAGTATTAAAATCTAAAAAAAACGTGCTTTTTTATACCCAAAACTCCCCCCTCTTCCCACACTTTTTTTAGATTTGATGTAAAAAACTTACCCTTGTAAGGAGTAGGGGAGTAGGGAGTAAACACCAAATATTTAGCCCGTTGTAGTCATACCAAGAATCTAACTTCTGACTTTAGCTATAAATCTCTCATGCCAGAAAACTATAGAACCCATTTGGTATCAATACTCATGATTAAATTTTTGAGTTAGGAGTCGTCGGTAGAAAGAAGCAATAATTGAAAAATACTCCAATACACCCCATCTCTCGATATACCAAAATTTGCACAAACAGGTGGTTATAGAAACAGGACTTACCCAAATCTACTATATATAGAGTTAAAAAACTATAACGTTATAGTTTTTAACGCTATATCTGTTGTCTCTGCGTAAGTCCTAAGAAAATGAAACAGCCATTCCCACTCCCCCGCTCCCCTACTCCCTCACTCCCCACTAACGAGCCTTAGCCTTAGCCTTAGTTTCCTAAGGCTCTGGACCAATTAAAGCTTCCAATTCATCCGGTTTAACTGCCTTAGCCATAACATTCGCCCAAGTAGCCTTTCCTTCCTTATATAACTTAGCCAGAGCCATTTCCATAGTCTGCATTCCCAACTTAGCTCCCATTTGAATTTGAGAATAAAGTTGAGAATTTTTCGACTCTCGAATCAAGTTAGCGATCGCCGGAGTATTAATCAAAATTTCCTGAGCAGCACACCGACCGCCACCAATTTTTTTCACCAAGTTTTGGCTACAAATACAAACAATAGAGTTAGCCAACTGTGACCTAATTTGAGGTTGTTGTTCTGGTGGGAAAACATCCAACATCCGGTCTACTGTACCAGGAGCGCTATTAGTATGAAGTGTCCCAAATACCAAGTGACCTGTTTCTGCTGCACTAGACGCCAAAGAAATAGTTTCTAAATCCCTCATTTCCCCAACTAGAATAATATCTGGGTCTTGACGAAGTGCCCCTTTGAGAGCATTAGAAAAACTTTTAGTATCTTCTCCTTTTTGCCGTTGGTGAAACAAACTTTTCTCATTAGGGAATACATATTCAATGGGGTCTTCCACAGTCAGAATATGTTCACAGCGGGTACGATTAATTAAATCTAGCAAAGCCGCCATAGTAGTTGTTTTTCCAGAACCAGTTTGCCCAGTCACCAGAAACAGTCCCCTAGGTCGCTCAGTCAACTCCCGTAAAATCATTGGCACCCCAAGCTTATCAGCATTAGGAATTTGGGAAGCCAGCGCTCGCATACAAGCTGCCCAACTACCCCGTTCCCGATAAACATTCAGACGGAAACGAGCCAATCCCTTTACCCCATAAGCACTATCAAGCTCCCAGTTTTGCTCCAGATTCTTACGCTGCATATTATTTAGCATCTGGAAAATCAAATTTTGTACTTCTAAAGGCTCTAGATTTTCCCCAAACTGAGGTTGAGCAGTCAACTGTCCACTGATACGGAAGAAAATAGGTGCTCTGGCTTGAATATGAACATCAGATCCCCCTTGTTCGACAAGAGACTCCAAAACATCCTCAATCATAAAAGACATAAATTTAATCTCCCTTTTTACTTAGTTTTAACGGTATTGCCAACTTAATTTGAGGTATATAATAGGTAAGGCTTGGTTGAATTAAACAGAGAGAAGAAAAAAATAAGGTGTTGCTGATTTTAGATATGAAATTCCTAAATTTATAATGTGTAAATCAGACCTATTTCCCTTCTAACTGGCCTGGAAAAAGCTCCTTTCTAACTCCTGACTCCTTTCAATAATTAATAATTACCTCTTCTTAAAACAGATAGGATTAGTTAAAAAGAATTTTTTTCTTCTCTTGGTTGATTGGATATGGCGTTAGCGTTAGCGTTAGCGTTAGCGCAGCTCCTCTGCAAGAGGCAGCTCCTCTGTAAGAGGCAGCTCCTCTGCAAGAGGCAGCGGCTCTGCACTCTTCGGGAGACCTCGCCATCCCTCAACCGCTTTTTTCTCCTTGCTCATGAGAGGCTTTAAACCTTAATTTTTCGGTAAAATCATACTTTTATTCACCAACGCAATAATTAGCGGGAATCTTAAACCGCTCCCCACTTATACCAATTCCCAAAAGCATTGCTATACTTAGGTCGGACTTCAGTTATTAAGTAATTAACACAATATCAATCACTATGCTTGCTAATAATAACCCAGTTAATGTTTATTATTCTTATGTTTACTCCTCCCCACACTCCCCACACTTCCCCACCCAATCGGGTATAGCATTCTTTTTGAGAAATGGTATTACCACTCCTACTCAAACCTAGGTGTCATACAATAAGGACAATGTAACCACTCTGCCTGCAATTCAGCATTGCAAGACTTACATATTAGATTTTCTTTAGCCAAGCGTTTCATTTCCGCCTCCAGACCAGAATCAGTAAATGTTACCCGTTCCACCTCCTCAAAAGTTGTATGACCTTCTCGCACCAAATTTAAACTATATTGTAACAGAGGCTTCATCCCCTCCTCTACTGCCGCCTCCTTAATCTGTTCCGTTGGTGCTCTTTGAGTAATTAAAGTTTGTAAGCGCTCCGTAATTTTCATAAACTCATAAACACCCACACGACCTTTATAACCAATACCATTACACTTGCGACATAACTCTCCCCTTTCTGCTAAACTTTCCCGTTCCTCAACTGGTATAGTGTTTGCCCTATAGTATGTAAAATCTTCCTCCTGAGAAGGAACCAAACCATAACGACGAAACTCATCAGGTTCAGGCTTATATTCTATTCGACATTGACTGCAAACTCGACGCATCAGACGTTGTGCCACCACACCCAACAAAGCTGCTGAAACCATAAAAGATTCCACTCCCATTTCATCAAGACGAGCGATCGCTCCTGCTGCATCATTAGTGTGTAGGGTTGTCAAAACCAAGTGTCCGGTTAAGGCAGCTTCAATTGCCGTTTTTGCCGTTTCCTTATCTCGTGTTTCCCCCACCAGCAAAACATCAGGGTCTTGTCGTAGAAACGCCCGCAGGATACTAGCAAAAGTTAGGTCTTTTTCCCTAATCACCTGACATTGAGTAATTCCCGGCAAAGCATATTCAATCGGGTCTTCTGCCGTACTAATATTAATCCCTGGGTCATTTCGTTCTGCCAAAATCGAATATAAAGAAGTAGACTTACCTGAACCAGTTGGCCCCGTGACCAGAATTAATCCAAATGGACGACTAGCAGTTTCTCTCACCAGTGCCAAAGTTTCCTGGTCTGTGATTAACTTATCTAACCCCAGTTGGGTACTAGAGCTATCTAAAATCCGCAAAACTATCTTTTCACCATAGCGACTAGGCAAACTATTTACCCGGAAGTCGATAGTACGTCCCTTAAATATCTTACGGATACGACCGTCTTGAGCTTGTCGTCGTTCAGCGATGTCTAGGTTGGCTATAATTTTGAAGCGGGAGGTAATAGCAGGAATAACTTTTTTCGGAAACCGAAAATACTCTTGTAAAACCCCATCTTTACGCATCCGAATTTGGATAAATTCTTCTTGGGGTTCTACATGAATATCAGATACTCCCTCAGTCAGTGCTTTAACTAAAATGATGTTAACAGCCTTAATAACAGGAGCATCTTCGGCTTCAGAGAGGCTTTTTGCTATATCCTCTACCCCTGTCTCATCTGCTGCATCCTCCAAATCAGCACTCTCAAAAAAGCCTGATTCCATCTCTAACTCTTTTTCTTCTGCCTTTTTGGCAGCAGCAGTTTCTTTCTTAGCTTGCTCCTCTAAGTAGTAGTTGGTTAAATGTTGATAATCTTCTGGAGTAATAACTAGGCGTTGCAAAATTAATCCACGATGCCTCAAAATATTCTTTAGCTCATCCAAAGCTTGAAGATTATCAGGGTTAACCATTGCCACCATCACAAAAGGTTGCTGTTTTTCATAATCACTTACTAGATTTGATGGCAGGGGATCTCCAGCAAACTTTTCTAAGTCCTCAATTAATTTACCCTGTGAGCTGGTGCTTTGAGCTAAAGCCTTCAGCATTTGCTGTTGACTCATACTCCCCGTCTGGACGGCCTGATTTGCCAGATGAGTTTCGTGACTAAATAATGGTATGATCTGATTCCGACGACAAGTTTCAATTGGAATTACTTTGTCAATTAAATAACATACCTGTTGTGCTGGAATTTGAGTAATCTCTGGGTCAAAAGCAGCTACACCATAGAGAATCATTAACTCAAATAGCTGTTGCTTTTTATAATGCCTGAGTAATTCCGCGGGTAAGGCTTGTCCTGTTAGAGCTTGCAGTAGCTCTGTCAGTGATTTACCCGTTTTACGGCTTTCAACTTGGCATTTTTGGAACTGTTCGATGTTGACATAGCCAGCTTGAACCAGTTTATTCCCGAAGGGAGATAGATGACTGAGGGCAACTATAGCGGTGCGCGAATTCCGTGAAGAGCTTTGGGCCATGGCTGATAAAAAATTTTTCCTTAATCTAAGTATTCCCTAAGTTTTTGATAAAATTTACACTTGCTTAATAACTTGTTAACTTTATTTACTCCTTAAATGTTTGTTTGCACTTTCCTGATTTAATTTTTTATGTACTCCAGTCTTTGACTAGCTTTTTTACTTTCAATAAGGATATTCTACCTTCTAAATCTCAATCGTAAATGAAACAATTAGGCCAGCAAATACCAGACTACTGTAACAATTTTAGCAATCATAGAAAAACTTTTCCCATTTCCCATCTTTGAGATGGTAGGTACAATTAGCTATCATTAACAAAAATCTAGACCAGGAAAATATTTGGCTTGATCGTGCCATGATTCGGTATAATGTAAAGCTGTAGCCTAAGGTGCAATATTTGCCAACAACATAAGGCAATCTAAAATTACACGCAGGGGACTTCCACTATAGCCTTTGGGGTTAGCGATGATGGGAATGGGCGTCCTCCAATAATATTGACAAGTTGATGTGGTTCTGCTAAAATAACTAGCTCAGAGCGTATTAATCAAATCTTGTTGACTCAAGCTGAATAAATCTGAAAAAAGTGTATTGACTTCTTTGTGTCACTTGTCCAAAAACTTATTTAATGTTGGGTTGTACACAATTCGTCAATATTTTTTTCAAGAGAATAAATATCTCTCTTACTTACTTACCGAAAAATTGGGGTATGCGCCTTGCCCTTAAGCGGGCAACTTTTTGGTTGATTAAATAGAATGACATAAGGTATAGTATTGTTATTGTTGTCCTGGGTGGGCAAGGAGAGACATTAAACGGACGGGTCGGGAAGCGTAACTAACCCCCATCCCCTCCCGGGGGGGGAGTAAGAGGGGTGGGTGCAGCACTCGATAGAAACGTAAACTCCGAGCTACGGCTCGGTATGAATTTCCCTGCCTAACCGCCGGAGAAGATGTCAATTGTGCAAAGGTAAAGAGAATGAAAATTATCAACTCTTGGCAACTGATTGTTTGTGGTCAAAAAAACACTTACTTAAATGTGTAGATAAATGCTTTAAAGCATTCTTTTTGGGGAGACCCCAAGACCGCACTGCCTCAACTTTGTTCAAATTTCGATCTTTACCGAAATAATTAATAATTAAACAATTAAATAATTAGATAATTCGCGCCTTGAAGCCTCCCCAATAAAGGGTAAAAAGCGGTTGAGGGATGGCGAGGAAACCTCGCCATATCCAATCAACCAAGACAAGAGAAATAAATCTTTTCCTTTTAGTCAATCCTCTCCCTAAAAGGGAGAGGTAATTATCCATTATAAATTATCAATTATCCATTAATGAACCTTCGTGGCAAGCTGAAAAGTGAACGATATGGGTTGAACTACCTTGACAAGGAAGAATCCTACAAATCTATTGCATCTAGTCTTAAGCGCGATCGAATAACTGTTTACAATGCTGATAATCCCGTCAAAAAAAGCTTCTCTGGTAGACGAGTCAATCGCGGATTATATCAGACAAAAGATGGTCATTTAATTAATGCGGATGCAAATGGGAGTTTTGGAATCGGGTTAAAAATTAAGCACCAACTCAGTTTTGAGCGAGTTTCTAGGGTCTGTTTGACGCAGCCTGTAAGGGTTAATATCCTTCAAGAATCACCCTCTATAAGCGACCTTAGGATCTTAGTGGTGGGATTACGTCAAAGAGTTAGGAATAACTATGTATTATGATTTATTTTTTAATTTATTTTTGAGAACTCAGAAACTAATAAACTATTAGTTCAATAAATTTTGATTGTTATGATTTAAAAATTTATAGATAGATAGAAACAGGAAGAATTTGTTTGGCAATTTTTAGCAAATATGAGAATCGATTAAAGATATCTTGCTAAACAATTAAATTCCATAATATTGCTTAACCTACTATATTTACTAACAAGAGCTTATTAATGCTTCAAGCCTTAATAATCTCAAGAATTAAAAAGTTATTCATTAAAATAGCTATAGTTAACATAAACGTAAGATTAACACTGTTAGATATTCAGTGTTTTTGTATTGCTTCTTGATTGTGATATGATAAATCATGGTAAAAAAGCAAGACAAAAAGTAGTAATAGCCTTAAGTATTAGGAGAGAATAAAATGGCAGAAGAAATTCCCTTTACAGAAACAAAAAATCAACAAATAAATGAAAATATTCAAGATGTTCAAGCTGCTGTTGAGCCGAATGTAAACTTAGATTCATCTCCAAAAGTTGAGAATAACAAAGAAGTCTCTGAAGATAATACCTCACAAGAGACAGAGCCGCAGAACTTTGAGCCAATGTCACAAGAAATAGTCCTGTTGAAAGAGGCTTATGAATCCTTACAAACTCAGTTAGAAACTACCCAATTTCAACTAGAAGAAAAAGACAGTCAATACAAAAGACTAGGAGCAGACTTTGACAACTTCCGTAAACGGACAGAAAAGGAAAAGGAAGAGTTGGATACACAAGTTAAGTGTGCCACAATCATTGAACTATTACCAGTAATTGACAACTTTGAGCGTGCTCGCTCCCAAATTAAACCAGCAAATGATGGAGAAATGGCTATCCATAAAAGTTATCAGAGTGTCTATAAGCAAATGGTAGACTCTTTGAAAAAGTTAGGAGTTTCTCCTATGCGCCCAGAAGGTCAAGAGTTTGACCCTAATCTACATGAGGCAGTAATGCGAGAGGCAACCACAGAGCATCCAGAAGGAACTGTAATAGAAGAGTTGGTCCGAGGTTATACTCTGGGCGATCGTGTACTCCGACACGCTATGGTAAAAGTAGCAACAGCACCAGAACCGACAGATGGTGAAGCAGAAAATCAAACCGATTCAGAAAGTTAATACTGGTTAGTTATTTTTGATTGAATTATCCTGCTTTTAAGTTGTATTCAGACCCATCAAAAATCAGCTACAAGAGAAACACAGATGCTAAAACTTCAATCCAATTGTCGGAATTTAACTAAGATTTTTTCTGAATGCAACTTAAACAAATCAAACTAATGATTTTTGGGGAGAATTAAAATTAGTAAAAATTGGCAAAAAGTCTATTATGAGTTGCAAAATCAGCTAATTTTCTTACAGCTTTGAAAAAAAAATATACTTGATTTAAGATGTGAAAAAAAGCGTAATTATTAGCTACAAACTCAGAAAAAAGCTAGATTCTTGTTGCTTTTAAAGCCTGAGCAAAAGCCAGAAGCTTGAAAGCTTCATTCTAATAAAAATAAAGATTTTTGACTATAAGAACGCCGAAGCACTATGGGAAAAGTCATTGGCATTGATTTAGGGACAACTAATAGTTGTGTGGCCGTCTTAGAAGGGGGGAAAGCTGTTGTAATTTCCAACTCAGAAGGTGGACGTACAACACCCAGTATTGTCGGATTTGGTAAAGGAAATGAACGTTTAATTGGTCAACTAGGAAAGCGACAATCAGTAACTAATGCAGTAAATACAGTCTATAGCATTAAAAGATTTATCGGGAGAAGATGGGACGATACCGAAGAAGAACGCTCCCAAGTTCCCTATACCAGTATTCAGGGTAAAGATAATACTGTAAATGTCCAGATTAGGGGAAAAAACTATACTCCTCAAGAAATTTCAGCAATGATTCTGCAAAAAATGAAGCAGGATGCTGAAAAATATCTAGGTGATTGTGTTACTAAAGCTGTAATTACAGTACCAGCCTATTTTACAGATGCACAGAGACAAGCAACTAAAGACGCAGGAACTATTGCTGGTCTAGAAGTGCTAAGAATTATCAATGAACCAACTGCTGCTTCCTTATCATACGGGATAGATAAGCAGGACAAAGATCATACTATCTTAGTCTTTGACTTAGGTGGAGGAACTTTTGATGTTTCTATCTTACAGTTAGGAGATGGAATCTTTGAAGTTAAGGCTACTTCTGGTAACAATCATCTAGGAGGAGATGATTTTGATAATTGTATAGTCCGTTGGTTAGTAGAGCAGTTCAGAGATCGGGAAGGGACAGATTTATCTCCAGATAAAATGGCAATACAAAGAGTGCGAGAAGCAGCAGAAAAGGCCAAAATAGAACTATCTTCTGCCCAGACTACAAATATCAATTTACCATTTATTACGGCTAACGAAGCTGGACCAAAACATTTGGAGACCCAGCTAACTCGTGCTCAATTTGAAAAATTGGTGCAACCTTTGGTGAAAAGTACGATTCAACCAGTAGAACAAGCTCTCAAGGATGCTGGGATGAAGCCAGAAAATATAGACAGGATTATTCTTGTGGGAGGATCTACTAGGATACCAGCAGTTCAAGCAGCAATAGGTAATTATTTTAATGGTAAAGCTTCTGATACTTCCGTGAACCCAGATGAAGCTGTGGCTTTGGGGGCAGCGATTCAAGCTGGTATTTTAGGCGGTGAAGTTAAAGACCTTTTGTTATTAGATGTGATTCCTCTGTCCTTGGGGTTAGAAACTTTGGGAGGAATATATACTAAGGTGATTGAGAGAAATACTACAATTCCTACCAGTCGCTCCCAAATGTATTCTACTGCTGTGGATGGACAAACGTCTGTGGAGATTCATGTTCTCCAGGGTGAGCGAGCAATGGTTAAAGATAATAAAAGTCTAGGTAGATTTTTACTGAAAGGAATTCCTCCTGCTCCGAGGGGTATACCACAAATAGAGGTTAATTTTGATATAGATGCTAATGGAATTCTGAAAGTTAAGGCTCTAGATCAAGGAACGGGTAGAGAACAAAGTATTGAAATTAGTAATACAGGTGGTCTGAGTGAAGCAGAAATTCAACGAATGCAGCAAGAAGCAGAAGTTTATGCAGAACAAGACAGTCAACAAAAACTATTAGCAGAATTGAGAAATCAGGCAGATACTCTTTTATATAACTATGAAGCAACTATTAAAGAACATGGTGATGTTATTGATCAAGAGTTATTAACAGAAGTTGGTAATAGTTATGAGGAGTTGAAACAAGTTTTGATTAATTCTGAAACTGAAGTTAATTATGAACAACTAAATCAGCAGATTGAAGTATTTAGGCAACAGCTTTTTGCTTTAGGTGAAACTTTATATGAACAAGGAGGAAGTGAAAAGCTGAAGTTACCAGAAGAAGTTCAAAGTTCTAAGATGCTTCAAGATTCAGAAATTACAGAACCAGAAACTTATAAAGAAGTAGAACCAAAAATTCCAGAGTCAGAAACTTATAAAGAAGTAGAAAGTGAGATATTTGTTGATACTAACTCAACTACAAATGACCATGTAAATTCAACCAAGATTCAGGAAAAAACTGAAGATCCTGAGAATGAATTTGGTAAAAATCCCTTTCTATAGATAAAGAGGGAGTAGGGAGTAGGGAGTAGGGAGTAGGGAGTAGGGAGTAGGGGCAAATAATTGATGACTTCTGTATGATAATTTATTTTCTTTTTTTAAATAAAAGAGGGAGAAAGACTTTAGAGGGTGTCTATCAAATAAATCTGGCATTGGTGAAATAAGGTATGAAATTCCTATCGGAGCAAGATTGATATTAAGGAAAAAAGCTGTTTTAACTACTGACTCCTGACTACTAACTCCTGACTACTAACTACTAACTCCTGACTCCTGACTACTAGCGCGTCTAGACTAAAATTGTGGGTAAAACCTCCCCCCTCTCCTTGCAGGAGAGGGGTTGGGGGAGAGGTCTTTATTGACTCGCTCTTTACCCACATTTTAAAGCTAGACAAGGTACTACTAAAAATCATACAATCATTCAACAACGCCATAAATCTTAAGAACTTTTGTCAGGTTGATTATTGGTGGGTTACGGCAAATCACATCAAACTATTAAGTTGAACTATTAATATGTGCCTAACTCACCCGACTGGACTGTTTCAGCTAAAACTGTTCATTAGGGAGTAGGGACGTTGCATGCAACGTCCCTACGGCAGATAGATTGTTATTGGGTTGAGGAACGAAACCCAACAACAATCTATCTGCAACTGTTCCCTGTTCCCTGTTCCTTAAAAGGGGTAATATTTTTATACACAAATAAAATAGGATTGCTATATTTTATTTACAGATACCCTATCAACCTTCTTTAGATTGAAAAAAGTTTCAGCTTTTCAGTCCCTAGAGCTGCAAAAAGTTAGCATTTTGGGCAGGTAAGGAAGGGCAGGAAAGTTAAGGGATAATTCTTCCTCCTACTCCCTACTACCTCCCTAAAAAGACTTTTTCAGCAAAGCCTAGATATGTAGATTTATCATAAGTCTGTGCTAAACTATCAAAAGACGATAATAAATATACTTGGAAATTAAGACCCAAAATATTATCGCCTGATAAAAATATCAAATCCCAAAGTAGAGACGCAACTATTAACCAAAAACCTTGTTAAACCTATCCATTTCCTTGATTTTTGAGATTTTGAACGTTTCCTGCGGAATGCGGAGCTAACAAAAATAGTCCTAAATCTGGTACAATATAGGAAACAGTGCCTTTTGGAAACAGTTCGGTAGATCTTAGCTGCCAGGCGAAGTTAGCTCGGATACCAGCACTACCCTTCTGAAAACAATTCTTCTGTTATCAAAGAAGAAGAAAGGTAATAACGCTCTAGTCCTTTAAGGATTAGCTTTGCAGGACTAGGCGAACAGCCTTTACCGTTACGGTAATGCCATACTATTATCTATCAGAGATGTTCAGTGATGAATAGATTTGATAAGGTTAAATGTTGCACATACTAACATTAAATTCTAGGCAAACAGCTCTATGGCCCGCGATTATTACGAAATTCTAGGTGTTTCTCGTAGTGCAGATAAGGAGGAACTAAAGCGTGCCTACCGCCGCTTGGCTCGTAAGTACCACCCAGATGTGAATAAAGAGCCAGGAGCAGAAGAGCGCTTTAAAGAAATAAACCGAGCTTACGAAATTCTTTCTGACCCAGAAATGAAAGCCCGTTTCGACCGCTTTGGAGAAGCAGGAGTATCAGGAGGAGGAGCATCAGGTTTCTCAACGGATTTTTCAGATAGTTTCGCTGATATATTTGAAAGCTTTTTTAGTGGGTTCTCTGGAGGAGTGGGAACTCAAGGACGTAGGCGTACAGGTCCAGTTAGAGGAGATGACTTACGTTTAGACCTGAATCTGGACTTCCACGAAGCTATATTTGGTGGAGATAAAGAACTGACAATTAAGCATCTCGAAACTTGTGAAACCTGCAACGGTTCAGGGGCTAAACCAGGCACAAGACCTCAAACTTGTTCTACTTGTGGAGGTACGGGTCAAGTTCGCCGGGCGACAAGAACTCCTTTTGGTAGTTTCACTCAAGTATCAGTTTGTCCCTCATGTAACGGTACTGGACAGATAATAGAAGAAAAATGCGCAACTTGTGGAGGTCGTGGGCAGAATGAGGTCTCGAAAAAGATAAAAATTACTATCCCAGGAGGGGTAGACAATGGTACTAGGCTACGAGTATCTAATGAAGGAGATGCGGGTAAAATGGGCGGGCCTCCAGGAGACTTGTATGTTTTTCTGGCAGTCAAACATAACCCAGAGTTTGAAAGAGATGGGATTAATATTCTCTCCCAAATAAAAATTAGCTATTTACAAGCAATTCTAGGTTGTTCCCTGGAAATAAATACAGTTGATGGTAAGTCGGAATTAATAATTCCAGCAGGTACTCAGCCAAATACAATTTTAACTTTGGAAGATAAGGGAGTACCGAAATTAGGTAATCCGGTAAGTCGTGGAGACCATCTGATAACAATCGAAATTGATATTCCCACAAAAATTACTCCAGAAGAAAGAGAGTTATTAGAAAAATTGGCGAGTATTAAAGGTGAGCGGACTGGAAAAGGAGGTTTAGAAGGATTTCTGGGAAATTTATTTCACCAAAAGTGATTGAGATTGGAGATTTTCCTAATTCTCAAAAACTTCTTCTTAGCAAGGGGTTAAATAATTAATAATTAACAATTAAAAATTAATAATTACCTCTTCTTAAAAAGAATAGAATTGATTAAAAGGAAATTTTTTTATCCCTAAAAGGAGAGTCTTTAAACCTAAATTTTTCAGTAGAAACAGAGGCATTATTGAATTACTGTATGATTCTTCTATATTTTGAATTAGATTTATAGATTGATTATCATCATAATATCATAGCTAAGAATTAGCAACGCCCAAACAGAAGCTGAAATATGACCTAAGCATACCTAAATATACTTTCTCTTAAAATTAGATAATGGTAGTAACACTTAATTAAAACTAGGTCAAGGAATATTTTTCTATAGATTTAGTAACTATACTTAAGCTAATACTACACAAATAATAAAAAATAGTGGCTTTATTGCATAAAAGTGGTAGAAGCACGATAAAATTAGTATTTATCAAAAAATTTTATTTAAAGATAAAATATTCCACTGCATAAGGTTTCAGGATATTCGTGCCACAAAGTCAAAAATTGGAGAAAAAATATTTAACTATGGACTCTCAAGCCCAAATCCAGGAAGGACAAAAGTCAGATGCTCAAATAGATCTGCGAGGTACTCCCTGCCCAATTAACTTTGTTAAAACAAAACTGTATCTGGAAAAGATGATGCCTGGAGAAATTTTAGAAGTGTGGCTAGACCCAGGGGAACCAATAGAGCAAGTACCTGATAGTTTGATCGTCGAAGGTTATCAAATAGAAGAAATAAAAGACCAGTCTGAATATTTTGTCCTCAAGGTGCGCTGCCCAGAAATGGTTGCATGAATTGGACTTCAGAAATAGGTGACATCTTAGAGGGTGATAATAACTGCTTAGGGACGGTTGTAGCAGTTCAAGCAAATTTTTACCAAGTTAAGATTGAAAAAAATCATAACTTAGTAAAAAATGCAAGAGAAAATTTACCTAACTTTCTTCTATGTACCCGTAGATCCCGATTGAAAAAAATCGGCCAAAAAGTAATGGTCGGCGATCGCGTAATTATAGAAGATCCAGACTGGTCAGGTGGACGAGGTGCTATAGCTGAGGTTTTACCAAGAGAAACAGAACTCGATCGCCCTCCTATAGCTAATGCAAATCAGGTTATGTTGGTGTTTGCTTTGGCAGAACCAGATTTAGATCCTGTTGCTTTAACGAGATTTTTACTTAAAGCAGAGTCAACAGGTTTGGAGATATGTTTGTGTTTGAGTAAATGCGATCTTGTATCTGCGACAAAAATGGAAGAATGGCGCAGTAAAATTTATGAGTGGGGTTATGAACCGTTTTTTATTAGTGTGAAAACGGAAGCAGGTTTGGGAGTAGAAAAGAATAGCTCGAATTCTCTGTGGGAAAAGTTGAGGAATAAAATTACTGTAATTTCTGGTCCGTCTGGTGTGGGAAAGTCGAGTTTAATTAATTATTTGATTCCTAATGTGAATCTACGGGTGAGTGCTGTGTCTGGAAAGTTGTCGCGGGGACGACACACTACTCGTCACGTTGAATTATTTGAGTTGCCTAATGGTGGTTTGTTAGCTGATACACCGGGTTTTAATCAACCACAATTAAATGGCGAACCTATAGAGTTGGGGTATTTGTTTCCAGAAGCTCGAAAGTATTTGGCTCAGAGGAGTTGTCAGTTTAGTGATTGTTTACATCGGGATGAACCTAACTGTGTGGTGAGGGGTGAGTGGGATAGGTATGAATATTATTTGATGTTTTTAGAAGAGGCGATCGCGCGGCAGGAAGCTTTGCAACAAAAACCTGATGCTGAGTCAAATTTAAAGGCGAAAACAAGTTCGGGTGGCAAACAAAAGTTTGAACCTAAGTTAGCTAGTAAAAAATATCGGCGTTCTTCTAGGAAAGTGGAGCATCAGCAGTTACAAGATTTGTGTGAGGAGTTGGATGAGTTTTCATAACTGGGAAATAGAAATTCAGCATCGACTCCCAGTTTTAGGTGCTTGAGAAAATGAATCTACTATTTCTCTATCCGCAATAGTCAGAAATTTAGCATCGACTCCCAGTTTTAGGTGCTTGAGAAAATGAA
>JAAUYL010000197.1_pt1 | contig 17826 bp, 23 predicted proteins | sample 7278011 | NCBI WGS metagenome assembly JAAUYL01 (sample SAMN14350225, study PRJNA611818) | marine sediment metagenome | isolation source: surface marine sediment (1.8m) | place: French Polynesia: Moorea | collected 2018-08
AATCATGTCCGCCTAACTTCGATTTTATCGGTTTATTTCAAGCTGTTTTTCCGCAATAAAATATATTTTACGAATTTTGATAAAATTGGTATTGACATTCTTTGATCAACGACCAGTGTTTCTCTCTTTCTTATTTGATTCTTCGTCCTTCGTCCTCGCTCGGAATAAAGGGAATGGTTTTGGCCAAGGATACGGCCATGGATCCGGGTCCGGAAATGGCCAAGGATCTGGATCCGGAAATGGAAACGGCCATGGATCCGGAAAAGGATCCGGATATGGTGGAGCAATGGTTCCCGGTTTCCTCTCGTGGATTCCATCAGTTTCCTTGATTCCTCTCTCATTCCCCGGATACACGGGTGGAGGAAATGGAGGATAAGAGACTATTCCGCAAAACAAACGTCGCCATTGAGGCGGGATGTATTTACACCAATCCGGATAAACTTTGCGATCTGAAGGAAGAGACTCCTTCTTTCGTTCGACTTGGTGATCAGCTGCAAAGCTTGCAAATGCCAGAGCCAAGAAGACAATGAGGCTAACAAGTCTCATCGTTCCTGAACGGACAAGAGACAACTGTCGTTTGTAGGGCTTAGGGGGCACGCTTATGTATCCATCTTATTTTCCGTTCCTTTTTGCCATTACCGTGTCCGGACCAAATTGAGCGAGGCAAAGGAGGTGTCAACATGAAGTCGTGTCAACCGGTAATGGGCATTCTAGTTATAGGAAGAATCTTATCCAAAAACTCACATTTCTTTTTACGTGTGCTACTGTTATTACTTACAAACAGCACTTATGCAGAAAGTGTTTCTATGATACAAGAAGTCTGCTTTAGATCCCTCAGATTTCACCCGTTCAAAAACTATAACTCAATTTGTCATGGTCGTGGATTGATGCTGCAAATCGTATATATTTCATTTTACTCGTATAATCCAATTTATTATTCCAATCGTAAAAAACAGCGGGTTTAGAATTTTGATTCTTAAAAACATTTTCATGAAGTAAAAGTCAGTTTTCAGAATTGCTAAGTTATCTTCGACGTCTTCCAAATGGTGGAGGTAAGAAGGGGATTTGAACTCCAGGAGGCAAGGTTCCGCCTGGAAAGAGGAGGTTGAGAGGAAATGGAAGAACAGGATTGGCCACCGGGGTTGTTGTCGTCGTCGTCGTCGTCGTTGTTGTAGTTGTTGTAGTAGTAGTCGTGGTAGTAGTCGTGGTAGTAGTCGTAGTCGTAGTAGTCGTAGTAGTAGTAGTCGTAGTAGTTGTTGTTGTTGTTGTTGTTGTTGTTGTTGTTGTCGTTGAAGTCGTTGTCGTAGTAGTAGTTGTAGTAGTAGTAGTAGTAGTAGTAGTAGTAGTAGTAGTAGTAGTTGTTGTTGTTGTTGTTGTTGTTGTCGTTGTAGTCGTTGTCGTAGTAGTAGTAGTTGTTGTTGTTGTCGTTGTCGTTGTTGTTGTCTTCCAACCACCCCCACAACCTCCTCGATGTCGGCCACAAGGCCTAGGCCTCCACCAATTCCACCAACGGTCGCCCTCCTCGACATCAAACTCGCCATTCTCTTCAGCGATTTCGAATCCATCGACCTCATTCAACTCGTCGTTGATATTCTCAATGTCAACGTTGACATCCCGACCTTCATCAGCCTGACTGGCCTTGATCAAGGCTCCGAAGGCCAAAAAGGCCAGGAGCAAAAAGTGATTGTACTTCATAGAGTGCCTACTCTAGGTTCCTCTGGTCTCTCTTTTTAAATGATGACAACTTCATGTTTGACTTGCGGTGACTTTATATAGGGGTTTTAATTTGCGTCATAGGGGCAATAGTTCCAATGAAACTCGTGCTGAAAGCACATTGCTTTTCTTTCAACAAAAGAATCCTTTTGAAAGCGATTGTGAAATGCTTCAGGAAGAATTGATTTGTGACATGATTTCTCGTGTTCGGCGCGAGATTGTCTGAGCAGACGCTATTAAGGTCATATTTTTTTCATGACAATGTCAATTATCTATGTAGGAGATTGTGTTAACTATTGTTATTTTTTTCGTGTAACAAATCGAACAATTCAGATATTTTAATTCCTTAACAAAAGGTTTGAAACAACCACCTGTCGATAGAAAGTCAAGTGGTACTTGACTACTCATTGCTCGTTTAATTGAGTTACCCACTACATATGTAGACTTCTACGATTGTGATTCATTTTTAAAAAGGGCTTGTAATACGAAGTATCATTTCTGCCATGAAGCAGATGACAAGTGCCATCGCTTTTGTCATATCAGTTGACCTGAAATATCGTTTTACCAATACCAATTTGTTCTTCACTGCGCTACTGAAGCTTTCTTTTACTTACATTTGAATATCACGAACACTTTCCCAATAAAACTTTTAAAAGTTGATGTAGCTCTGGCAGAAATGGAATTATACTAACCATGCATTGCAATTGCTCTGGAATTATTTCCTGTAGCTAACTCTGTTGTCTAGGCAAATGAAAAGAAGCGGTGTTGGTTAGAATCACCGGCTTAAATTATTTTACTTATTATGGAGATGCGGGAAAGGAATTCGGTTTTTATACGCTATAAGCGAGCTGTTGGTTAAGCGAAAGCAGTGCTAAGTGCAAAACCTTATAGCTTCGCGTTCGGTGGTTTTGTACTTTTCAGGATATAACCGAGGCTAAAGAGAAAGAAGATTGTTGTATTACAGTACATAATACCAACATCAGGACCAAAGGCGGTGCGTAACAGCTGAGCTACAGCTCTCCGGCAGCCTCGGGCCGGCCTCGCGGCCTCGCTCGTAGTGTCCTCGACCAGCAGCTGAATTTTCTTCTCCGTTTCACAAAAAATAAATGTATCCTCGAAAGCAAAGTCATATTACTCGAATACTACTCGCAAATTTTGAAGCATCGTCATGTAGTTTTATTTTTAAAAAGTCCAAATTGGAATACTTGAATTTAATGATCAATTTGAAAGTGTTGCTCTGAAACTGAGGAAGTCAGTAGTGAGTTTGTGAGATTGGTAAATACACAGAATGCAAGCAAGCTAAGGGCACAGCAGCTAACAAGAATTCTTCTAGCCTCCTCCAGAGAACGAACGCGACCACAAGAACCTACTCTTACAACACAACTTTGTAGCATTTAGCGCAATATATTTAGGTACTTGTATATCCTATCTAGAAAGGAAGAACTAAAGAAGTGATCGTGAAGCTAAGGCAAAAGCCAAAAACTAGATTTACTTTTCTTACGTACTTACTCTTACTTGCTAGACATACGCGAGCGCTGAGCTGTGCAACCTCCTGACAATTTTATAGCTCTATATCAGTCTGCCACAGAATAACAAAAAAAAATCAAAGATGAACTGACTTATTATGGTGGGCTCGAGACAGAAATAGTGTTGCTATACTGCAAAGTGCATGAATTTGTGATTGACAAAACTATAAATATATATTGAATTCATCATGGCCTCTGCTGAGGATGATCAGCAAGAGGCTTCTGCTAACGGTAACAATAAAGGTCCCACCATTACCGTCCAACATATGGGCGGAAAGGAGGGCGTGGCCTCGGCTACCGAGGTCAAGAACTTCCGGTTGACCCCGGCCTCCACTGGGCTTAGTGACTTCCGGTCAGCCAGTCCCGCTTCCGGTCTATATCTGGCCTTGCCAAGCAAAAACTCGGCTCAGGGCGGCCATCGTCGCAGCCTTTCAGCGACCTCGTTGTTTAATGAGAACGGAGTCTCCAGTGGCCTCGCCGACGAAAAGCTTCTAATAAAGCAAGTACCATTGCATCGTACTCGTATTTCACTCACATCCTCGGTTTAGGATTTCTCACTAATAATGATGTGTGGCTGATTCTTTACAGATCTTTCGAAGTCCTCGCGGACGCTATCGGGTTCAAGAAGAGCTTCAGCACCTCCGACATTCTCGGGATCGAGAACAGAATTAACCGGCCTCACCATAATAATTTGCCATTACAGAGGTCGCATTCTGACATGCAGCTAAGCGAGGCCGCCCCGCTCTTCCGTCTCGAGGCTGCTTCAAGGTCTTTGTCAACATGGGTTGCTGTTGGGGATACGTCAGCCACCACTCAACTACCTTCTCCTCAGGTACAAATACAAACGAAAAACATGCAATGAATCAATCCTTGATCCTTGATTTTTAGGCTCGAATTGGCTCAGCCGCGGGAGGGCATTTCACTGCAGCCGACCTCGTGCGATCGGTGAACAAGAAAATCCGTCAGACTTACCTAAGGAAACGCTTACTAACCACCTACAAGGCTCTCGAACGGATGTCGCAGTCCGGGTTCAACCTCGAGAAACTCAAGGAGAAGGTGGAGGCCGAGGGGGGCAATCCTGAGCTACTTGGCCTCTTGACCTCTTCACAGCAGCAAGCCCCGCCCCCTGCAGCCTCGGGCATCTCTCAATTGGGCGTGGCCTCGACAGGAGGAGGAGGAGGAGGAGGAGGAGGAGGGACCTCTTCTTCAACGGCAAATCAAGCAGCCATTTCCGGTTCCGCCAAGTCGGGAGGATGCAAATCAGCTGCCGTACTTCCGGCCTCGAAAAACAACACCCTCTCCAGCAAGGAAATCGAACGCGACCGGGGCAAGCCCTTGTCGAAATTCGACAGAAATGTCATGATTTTCGACTGGTTGCACACGCTAGACGAAACGGCCACCATGGATTCCTTGACTTAAACAAGTTTTTTTTCTAACCAAGCAAAGTCGCGATGTTCGCTTTAATTTGCTTTTGATGTCGAATGACTTAGATATCTACAATATTCGTTTTTTTTTCTCGATAAGCAGGAAGCTGTTGTTGTTGTACAATTTCATACCAAACAAATACGATTTTAGAAAGCCAATTAAATCTTTTTACGATATTGAAAACTACTTAGCTGTAGAAACCTACCAAACTGTGTCCTAAAACGAACCCCTCATAAACACATAGTATTAAAAAAATCATTGTTGAAATATTCTACTGGGTGTTGAGTAGATGATGATTACATACCAATCAATGCGTATTTCTATTTAAAAACACGACTCTTAATGTCAAAATCTATAACATGATGTGACAATTAGGAAGAAGCCAACAATAAAAGTGTTTAAAGGTATGGTGCTTAACAGAGACAAAAAAGGTAATATGATTTATTCATGTACTCATTCAACGTGGAGAGAGAGATGAGAGCTATTTAGGAATCATCGAAATCAATCCGGATTCGGATTCTAATCGTAGTCGTCATTGTCCTCGTCGTCAGAAGCATTATCTGTCGCCACCTCTTGGTAATCCAGTTCCAAAGCCGCCAGATCCTCCCGGGCCTCGGAGAATTCGCCCTCTTCCATTCCTTCTCCAACATACCTGGAAGTGGCCGGAACAAAGTCAGCCATGTCATATCATCTGACCAAGGAAAATTTTAAACGTAACTAACCAATGAACGAACGCCCTCTTGGCGTACATAAGGTCGAATTTGTGGTCCAACCGAGCCCAGGCCTCATTGATTGCTGTTGTGTTGGACAGGCAACAAACGGCCCTCATAACCTTGGTGAGGTCCCCTCCAGGGACCACAGTTGGTGGTTGGTAGTTGATGCCAACCTTGAAACCTGTTGGACACCAGTCCACGAATTGGACAGTCCGCGAGGACTTGATTTGCGCAATAGCTGCATTGACATCCTTTGGAACCACGTCCCCCCGGTACAAGAGGCAGACCGCCATGTACTTCCCTTTCCTTGGATCACACTTGACCATCTGGCTCTGGACCTCAAAGCATGCCTTGGTGATCTCGGCGACTGACATCATTTCATGATTGGCCCGATCCAACGAGATGACAGGACTGTATGTGGCCAGGGGATAATGGATCCTTGGATAAGGAACCAGATTAGTCTGGAACTCATTGAGGTCCACATTCAGGGCTCCATCAAATCGAAGACTTGCTGTGATCGAAGAAATGATCTGGGCAATCAACCGGTTGAGATTGGTGTACGTCGGCCTGGCAATGTTAAGATTGGTTCGACAAATGTCATAAATGGCCTGGTTGTCCACTAGGAAGGCACAGTCGCAATGCTCCAGTGTGGTATGGGTGTACAAGATAGCATTGTAAGGTTCCACAATTGCAGTGGACACCTACATAGGTAAATTAGTGCTCCAGTAGGTAGGTAGAAAAATATTTATGAACTTTGACTGAATTTTGAACTCACATATGGAGCGGGATAGATTGAGAATCCAAGCTTCGACTTTTTTGTAAAGTCCATGGACAAGCGTTCCATCAGGAGAGAAGCGAATCCAGATCCAGTTCCACCACCAAAGGAATGGAACACCAGAAATCCCTGAAGACCAGTGCAGACCTCGGCCATCTTTCGAACCCGATCCACTGTCTGGTCGATGATCTCTTTGCCAATCGTGTAATGTCCCCTGGCATAATTGTTGGCAGCATCTTCCTTGCCATTGATAAGTTGCTCAGGATGGAACAGTTGTCTATATGTTCCAGTTCTAACTTCATCTACGAAAAATATAGTCACATTGCAAATTGTCTTGCAGATTAATGTCGTTCTCACTTTACCAATTACTGATGGTTCAAGATCAACAAAAATGGCCCTGGGAACATGCTTTCCTGATCCTGTTTCGCTGAAGAAAGTATTGAAGGAATCATCGGCTTGGCCTAAAAATACCAATACTCCAATATTCGAAACCATTTTGAAATAAGAATATTTACCTATTGAGTCATCAGTTGGCATTTGACCGTCAGGCTGAATACCATGCTCTAAACAATAGAGTTCCCAGCAAGCATTACCCATCTGAACCCCGGCCTGCCCAATGTGCACTGAGATACACTCTCTCATGATGGATATTGTGCAATTACGTAATTGTTTTTATGATATCGACAAACTATTTTCTTTAGCTGACCTCAATGCATCAAGCCAAAAAACGAATTGAACTGAGTCCAAAAGGGTACCAGTACCAAACTTATGAGGTGCTACAACGCTTAACCGTTCTTCTGGTATTTATTTATGTCAATATTTTGTGAAAGGTTAATATTGTAGGACCAATGGTAATCCGTACAAAAAAGGAGCAAAATTGTTGGGCAAAGCCTGATCCTTATACTCGATTACAGAGCAAAGCATGTGACCAAGTTCCATATAAACGTACATGGGGGTTGAATGGCAAGGGGTATAAAAAGCAGGTGGTCGCAATTAAGTCCATAACAAAATCTTGACGAAACTACTGAATTTCCAAGGTCCTTGTTGCAATACCCAGCTTTCTTCTTTTGGAAATTATTTTCGTTTATTCATTCACTCAAGATAGGAAAGTAGGGTAAGGAATGAAGGGCAAAAATCAATGGGGAGCATGCACATTTCTGTTATGGATTTTTTCATAACATGTAACATTTTTGTCGCTGAAGTACAAGTAACACATTTACTTCTTGCGTGCGTTTTTCCAAAGAAACGACTTCATTAAAGGTCGCCCATGTGTTTTCAGATGTCGAGCGGAGCGCCAATTGGAGTTAATCAGAATTGGTATTAAAATGAGTGTGACTTTGGATATCTACGTAAATCTGGACTAAATAGCTGTATTGAGAGTGCCGTTCGCCATTAAAAGCATGTTCTCGATTTTTCATACTTTCATGGTCGAACATGCGAGCTTCGGTTTTTTCGGCCATTACATTTGAAATTGCTGCAAAATGTCCTTCAAGGCCATGGTCTTGTAAAAGTCCCTCAATTCTGTCGTGTCCAAGACTCTTTTCAATATTTCTAACGATTCTCTGGACTTCCTGTCTTCTTTTCCTTCATTGGTTTGCTGCTTTTGCTCCTTCAACTTTGTTTGCGGAATACAATTTTCAACCACGAGCAAGACGATTGCCCCAGCAAATCCTAACGCCAAGGCCATGAATGCCGAAATCGCCTTCTTGAAACTTAAAGAATTGACTGTGCCTTTCGTCGAACAACTTCCCGACGTATCAAATCATAGTTTTCACATTGACGAAAATTTGGGAATTTTTATCACATTGGTTATGTAATTGACGAAAATTTGGGAATGCCTGATACATTGGCTATGTTATTGACGTAGAAAAAACAGTGGCGCCAAATTTCCTGCTCTGTATTGGCGACTCGTCTCACATTAGCTATGTGATTGGTGACTGTGACGTCATTTCCGCTTTGAAAATTCTGATTTTCACGAGCGCGCTCAAATGTATCTTACGTACACATTTCCGTCCATGTGATGAACTATCCCATGATTATTTGTTTACTTTTCATGGGGAATTCGATTTTTCGATCGCAAGTGAAATTTGTGCTACAAATCGATTAGTTCCACAGTTATCATGGATTCCCCTTGCCAGATCAAACATGGCAAAGCAATTGGTCACGCCAATGTCGAAGACAAGGAGAATTGTGCTCCAAATCGTCCATCGAAGTTTCGATTCAAACTTACTCCACTGCTGACTGGAGCCTGCACATCGCCTGAAAAAGAGAAACCACAGGCTTCTGAACCACAGGCTTCTGTGAGGCCTAGGCCTCCAGGCGTGCCTGACAATGTCCCTGGAAAGACTCCGCCAGATGACGACTCGAGTGACGAAGAGTGCGAAAGCTCCCGCGCCAGGAAGTTGATTCTGGACAAGTTGGGTCCAGATTTTGACCAATGGGACCCTAAGTTCTGCGTCATTCGCTACACGAAGTCTGGAAAACCCATCCGAAAGCGCACTAAGCCATACTACGTTATGGCTGGCCACAACTGGGGATTCCTTCGCCGAAACGAGAAAGTCAAGAAGAAGAAGGTTGGAGATAGCAGCAAGAGTGACGACGAGATTGACGAAAAGTCCAACGATGACCTGGGCCTTCACACTGTCGCCTACCCTCACGTTGTCAAGAAGATGAAGCTTGAAATCGCTGAAGAGTTGGTCAACGCTGGTAACTTCGATCAAACAGTGAACGAGGTCTTCCGCGAGCGCTTTTACATTGAAATGCCCTACTGCGCCTGGTGTGATATGCGCCCATGTCTTTGCTATGTGTAAGTACTAGTTGAAGTCTTCCTTGCCACATCATTATTATACACATTAGTGTTTCGTATTATTCTTGTCCATGTGATCGACAATTTAAAACAGGATACAATAAAGGAGAGTGAAAATTCCAGTAACACTTAGTGGTTTCAAAAAAGCATATTCAATGTTTTCGTCAATATCATCGCTTAACTGAAAAGTAAGTCCCAGTAAAAGGGTATCAGTAGCCCGTCCTTAGCTCTCACTGCTTTTCCCTTCGCGTTTTCCTTGAGCATCAGGAAATCGTTGTCATCTCTTCGTCTGTACTTTGCGACGCCAACCATGGACATTGGAAGGTTAGAGTCGATTGGACTGGTCCATGGTTCCGTCAATATCTTCTTGACTCTCAGGTAGTCGCCTTGGACGTCCAACACTTCGTAATAGTTCATGTGCTTGTCAATGACAAGGGAATCGTCACGCTTGCTGACTAGTTTACTAGGCTCGAATTTCAAGTGCTTCTTGCAGCCAGCGCCCTCCACATGATCCACCGACCGCATGAGCATATTCCTGACAATTTGCAGTCCCACATTGCGCGTGCCAGGAGCAAATGAAACCTGAACCAGACCATACGATGACTCATAGGGCTCCGTTGAAAGTTGAGGCGCACTTCCACATTCACGAATATCGGTCATGTGTGAGAAGGCATGCCAGTTAAAGGTGCAGGCACCCTCGCCGAAACACTCTTCAAACTCTTCGTACAACTGCTCATGTATTGCCTTCAGGTAGTCCTTGCCCAGCCTCTTCATTACCCAGACAGGTCCATTGTAGACAAGGATGAGGAAGACGAATAGCAACCACACATGGGCCGTCTGATGGTCTATTTCTCGCTCGACAACTTCACATATGGTTGGAAACGTTGAGATGGCTAGAGACTTCCACTCATGGCCTTTGAAGTTCGGGTAGTCGATCGCCCTGGAGCGATGGGAGAACTCACTGGGAAGCCTAACGTTCTTGTAGACATCACTGACCACCTCGTGTATTCTACGACCCTTGGCAGACATGGCCCCTACCTTAGATAGGCCAACAGTATGTCTCCACAATGTGCTCTTCATGATGCCAAGCCAGTCTCTGTGCAAGGGATCACTGGGGGCTTGCTTGACAATGTCGAATCCTTTGATTCTCAGCAAAGGTGACCTGCCGGTGATGCCTTTCACATTGGTGACGCTATGGTCCTCTTCACGCTGAACTTCCAGGTCCTCAACATTGTCCAACCAACTGGCCATTGTCCTCTTCTTCTGGCCCAGGCTTGCCTTATTGTAGACAATTCGCCTTTGGATGCATTGGCCACTCGCTTCGCAATACTCACAAGAGTGGCGACCAGCATGTCCCTTAATGCACTTAATGAAAGAACGCATTGGCGCATCAGCCAGGAAAAAGTTGACCTTCACACCCAGCTCTTCGCACTCGTCGAGGAATTTGTCCATGAAGTAGGACAGGTCTTTTGGCTCAGCTCGCTTGGCGACGCGTACATTGGGGATGTATACTTGTCTGCATCCTTCAATCCTTAGGCCCATAACAGTTAAATTGTCAGAAGAGCTTTTGCACAGTGGTATACCATCGTACGTGAAGTTCAGCTCAACTTTGGTGAAGTCGATCTCACCATCGACGATAAAATTGGCCTCAGGATGCAATGCGGCATGGAAGCGAATGACATCCTTCAGTGATAGTCGCGTCCACACGCACAAGGTCTCATACAATTCCTTGTTTGCAAACCTCTTCTCTGGGAATGATTTGCCCTTGCCTCGAAAAATTTGTCCAGTGTCCATTCTCCTCACTTTCCAATGTACTGTTGGTTGTGGCAACGCATCCTGCAGTTTTCGCTCAAACGTCTCGAAGGACATCATGTTAATGACTTTGTGACGCACGATCCTACTCAGTGCACGAAAGAAAAGCCTCCACATTCTTCTCCCCTGCGAACGATTCATTCTGCCTTTAGTGTAGTCGCTGATGAACTCCTTTACAAAATAGTCCAGGTCTTCATCTTCGTGAAAATGGAGAACAAGTGGACGAACACATTCGCGTTGCCTGGCTGGAACGTATTCAGGATCGCAGTCTTGAGGCAAGAAACTACTGCTAGGAGGCCCCTGCTGCTCAACGTCGTCATGTTGTTCAGTATCATCGCCCATGTCTTCGTCAATGTCTAGGTCATTGTCAACATCGTCAGCTCTTAGCAGCAGGTCTCTCAACGTTTCGCTCAGTTTATTATCGTCCTACAAAGTACATTAGAAAATTCATTGGCGATATTAATTTCATGTAACAATAAGTAAAACAAATAAGTCCATAGCATCGCAAGGCTATTCTTTGCCTTGACTTATACAGCAATCGACAGATCGTTGAATCTTGACTCGTACCTCGTCCATGTTATGGTCAGGCTCATGTGCTATCTCATCGTGCACTGCCTGTGGCAATTGTACGACATCGTCTCCTTCGTTTTGGTCGATTGATCCCTCTTCATCTGTGTCAATGTGACAGTCAATGTCGCTGTCTGGTCGCTTCGTTACCTCTCTCTTGGATACTTTACTAGCTAGGAAAAGCGATAGCATTCAGTGATATTTTCGCTCACATTTTGGTCAATGTTCTTACCTGGATCAATTTGAATCGGTTTCGTTGTTGGAATACTGTCGCCATGGGTTGTGCGCACTCGTAAGAAACGATTTGAATCCCTGTTGCCAGCTTTAGGCAGCTTGATCATTGGTTGCACACTGTCCATGCAGACGTCTCGATCCAGAGAATTGCTGTTGTCTTGAGAAGCAGTTGCTGTTGAGACATGGACATTGTCATCGACCACTGCGTGTGACTGCTGGCTGGCCTCTGGCTCGTGGACATTATCATCGACCACTGCGCTGGAGTGCTGGCTGGCCTGTGGCTTTTTCTTCTTCTTCGCCTTGGCTTTTCTTTTCTCCAGGTAGCCCTTCCTGAAGAAAGTCGCCTCTTTTCGCTTTCGAACTTCCTCCTTTGTCTTGGAATAGCGGGGCATCTTGGCACGTTGTCGAATACACTGACCAGTGGTAGCACTCACTTAGACACTTCGTTACCAATTTTAATGTTTTCTTCATCCAGGATACTGCCAATGCTGAAAGATATGGATCTGTCGCTTCGTTTCTGTTGCGATTTTTTCAATTTGTTTCCTTTTCTCGATCGAAAATGAAAACAGTCTCAGTTTTCGATTTGCCAATGTCTTAGCCAATGTGACGAAGCTGGTCGTAGAAAAATTTCTCAGTTTTTTCCGCCCAGCTAGGCCGCGCTGAGAATGAGTTGATCTCAGTCGCTAATTCGCTGGAAAAGCTGGCGCGTTAACCCGGAACGGAACGAAACAAACTCATCTCTTTCCTTTTCGCGATAACGCTCTACTTGCCATTTTTGGCGCGATAAATCCTGAGCTGATCGAATTCGAAAAATTCGAAAAAATCTCGATCGAAAAACGTTCATCGCGAAATCGTTGACGAAGAAAACGTGAATATCCTGGACAATCCTTGATCAAGACTAAGCAAAGTTGACAAATCGCATCTCCAACATGCCAGTGCGTCTAAGAATGACTCGCGACCAGTGCCTTGTGGAACTCCAGCGTCCAACATCGCCCTATTACTCGCACTTCATCGTGTACCTGAAAAGCTACAGGCAGGACGATGGCTCCTTGACCAACGACATGGGAAAGTTCACCCTTGTTCCTGGCCACAGGACCTTCTGGGGAACAACTCAAGATGATTGGCACATCGAAGAAGACATGTACTACAACAGGAACGGCATGTATGTCAAGCCGGTCCACGTGTCCCTCGATGATCGCTCTTACTTCAGCTCACCCCTGTTCGCCAGGGTGAAGTCGTTCACTCCGACCCTGCGTGTCGACCAGGTCGTTGATCAGTTGAACCTCCACCTGGACCTGTACATGGACCACTTGCGCGACGACATCGCTGAAGAGTGGTGTTCCCAGGAGCCATGGAGGGTCTATCCGATCAAGGAGTACCCGATGAACGATCCCAGGATTTCCATCTACGGACTTCTCTACGACGCAAACCCGACCCCACATGACCTGAAGACTGTCATGGGCGAGTTGATGCCCAAGGGCTACGACGAGGAATTGCCTGGCGACGACATCATTAACTGAAACTCTGTTTGAAGCTTCAACGAACTTGTGCAACATGAAAGAAATTATCATTTAGAAAGAAGAAAATATTTGTCAGTATGATTTAAAGTTTGACTTTAACGAAATTTTTTCTCCTCTTCGTTTCAGGTAAGACATTGGTGACAAGATTGACGAAAGTGAAAAGAATTAATTTTCGAAAAGAAAATTCTGGAAACTGAAAAAATCGTGAAACAAGTTCGTCCATTAATTCGCCAGTTGGACATCGAGGCGAGTGGACGTGTTTGAATTATTCGATTTGAAAAATCGATTTCGAATTCGATTTCGACGCTGAAGCCATGGCTACTAAGAAGAACGACTCATCTGACGATGGAATGGAGACTGACCCAAACATTAGCGACACACGCGAATACTCAGACTTCATCCTGTACTTCAGCCGCACAGGCAGGTTCCAAGTGAACTCGCTGATGGACGAAGGCAGGAAAATGGGAGTCCTGAAGCTTCTGAAACCCGAGCGGGTAGTCCATCTCACACTGGACAGACGAGCGACGCCGGTGAACTTGTCGCTCACTCCAGGCGGACCCAAGCAGCGGGTTTATCTTGTCGCGATCGTACGCCGAAGTAAGTGTTGAATGTGTTGGTCAATGTGACATCCAAGTACAAATCTCAAAACTTTCGTTTCTTTCAGATGTCACGAACCAAGACCTGGACGACCTAGTCAATAGGATGAACAACTACATTGACGGGATGACAAGCCAGGAGAAGGAGAGGTGCGTTCGAGACCTCATCTACGCGACGAGGTCAAGAGTTATGGCGGGCGTTCGATATCTTCCACTTCATTGGTATGAGGATGGCGAGGTCCTTCCACCTACCGAACTGTTGGACGAAGAGGGACGCAAAGTTGACGATGATGGCCTGCCTGTCATCGACACAGAAGATGAGATCATCGCTGTCGCCAATGCGGACGAGAATCGTACACGCGATCCCAAAGCTGCGTCCATGCCAAGAACATCTGCAGTCCTGAGTGATGCTAGCACCGACTCAGAAATCGGTCCTGGCACGTACAGGAAGCGAGCCAAGGGTCGCGTTTCTGTCCCTCCGCCGCCTCCGCCTACTCCAGAAGCTGACGAAGAGGTATGTTTTCCAATTGTTTCGCCAATGTGTAAAGAGATTTCAAGAAAGTCAACCTTCACTTTCAGGGAGACGATACAGGAAAGGGTGATGACTCCTCCCCGCCAAAGAGGCCTAAGGTTGAGGAACCGGATGCTGACGAGGGATCTAACATTGGCGAAAATGTCCCCGCAGCGGGAACTCCTCCCTTGCCAGATCAACAAGACGACTACAGTGACATGCCACAGCTCGAGGCAGATGAGCAAAATGGTGGAGACGATGATTCCTCTGTCGTTCACGTTGGAGATTTCCCCAAGAGCGAAGAGGCCAAGAAGTCTCCATCTCCTCTCTCAACTGTCACTGTTGATGTCCCTGACGAAGACATGCCAATGACACGTGGTGTAAGTGGTTAATGTAGTCACCAATGTGTGCCTTTTTCTCATTGATATCCCTTTTCAGGAATTCGAACAGAAGATGAAAGACTTCCTGCAGAAATTGAATGCTGAGAAGGAGATCGAGGTCGCCAAGTTAAGGAAGAAAGCTGCTGTGGCTGACAGGGACAGCACTCCACCAATGTACAATGAGGCTGAGGCTGACGTGATCGCTCTGTTCCCAATCAACATTTACACGGAGGCCATCGATTGGCTTCTCAAACAGCGTGTCGTCCAAAATCTGATCTACTTCGACGTCATGCGAGTGGTTTATCGAAATCACCCAGTCTTCAAGCCTGAAGCAGAGATTGTGACTAGCCACTACATGGACTACATCATGTCGACACGCCTTATGACTCACCTGGCCAAATCGACTACCAAGAATCGAAAACTGGACTTCAGCCGAGTTCCCTGTCCTGCTGTTTTCGTCGATATTGTCGACAATAACATGGTCGACCTCGGAAAGCGTCGTGTTCCTGGGGCCAAAGACAACTCAGCCTTCATGCAGCACCGCTGCAACTCTGTCAGGCGTACCCACCTCCTGAACTCTGACTACGTGAAGAGCTCGCCATCGATGCAGCAAATGGCACACAGCATCCTGGCCGAAAGAGTGGATTTCGTCGCTAAAAATGAGGTAAGAAGTCACATTGACTAAGTTATTGACACGAGCAGATCACTACAATGGTCAAACTTTTTTTCCAGTGGCTCATGGCAGACTACGACAACAACACGTGGGGCTTCGACGTTGAGCTTAGGAAGACCAGGAAGTTGGTGATGGCCAAAGGCAAGCCTGAGGACGCCACGTTCATTGGCGAAGACGAGGACTTTCCGGATGACATCGAGACACTCATTTTCGATGACATGAGCAAAGGAAGGACCTTGGAGACGATGGAAGAGGCTCAAGCTCTCGTCGCTGCTCTCGAACAGAGTGGTGTCAGCATGCCAATATTTCCCCCAGCTGTTTGGGCGGTAAGACGATAAAGCATATTTTCACCAATGTCATGTCTATCTTCAGCAACATTACAATTTTCAGAACATTCGTATGCGTGTTATGCCATCGGCACCTGAAATTGCCCTGGCCAGGAAAGCTCAGCTGAAGAAGCTTGAGGTGAAGAATGCACGCCTAGCCAGGCGTCGCGAGGCCTACCGGAAGAGAAAGTCCCAGGACAATGTCACTGACAGTGACAGCGACGAAGAGGGTGACGAAGACATTGGAGACGTTGTCGAAAGATCGAACGATGAAGACGACGATGACAATGCTGGGCCGGGTAATGCTGGACCTCCACCAGCTGGTGAGGGACCGTCCACTTCTGGTACCCAAGGACATCGTTCTGGTCAGTCTTCTGGTCAGCCTCAAGACCAGTCTCAACAGAAGGCTGCTGACAACCAAGAGAAGTCTTCTGCTGGAAACACAAGGAGGGAAATCATTCGCTCCATCATGGGCAGCGTTTCTGATATTAGCAGCTCTGAGTCAAACAAATCGGAGACAACAGTTGAAGTGTCCACTGCAAAGGTAAGCAATCTCAGGTGTCATTTATTTTGCCAAATGCTATGGATCATATCAATACTGCTTTAAGGACGGTACGATGACATTCACCCAGACAACTGGTGGGGAACGTGACGCGACTATGCAAACAGCGAAGATTTTGGACAAGGTAAGTCGTCAATGTGATAGTCCATGTGAGGGATTAATTGATATCACCTTCGATTTACAGGCAACCGAGTCTGGCGTGGCCTCGAAAGATGACCAAGTCATGGTAGCTTGCGATGCTTCAGCCACTGTCACTGCTAAGTACAGTGTCGTCGTTCAGTCGCCTTCCAATCAACAGCAAGAGCCAACAGTGGTGTCAGGTGAGACTGAAACCACTCACACAACGAAGGAGACATTGACCAGACCCGCTGAGAAATCTGCCATCGAGAAATACTCGTCCATGGAGGAGGATCCACTGAACCAGGCTATCCTCGAGGGTCGAACCAGTTCCTCTTCTGACAATGGATCTGAGACTGCCAAAGATAAGGACCAAGCCTTGGCTTTGCCTCCTGCAGAGGATGCTCGCCCTGGAAGAACTTTGTTGGCTATGCCCAAGGTAAGTTCCATCCTGTAGATCAACATGTATATGGAGGACTAATGTCTTGTCCACCCATGACAGGTCCATGGATTACCTTCCACATCGAAGGCAAATGATGATACGATCTTCAAGAAGCCATTGCCCAAGACATCATCCAAGAGAAGTGTCAAGACCAAGACCAAGGAAACTACAGCCAAGAAGCGTGACTATGATGACAGCAGCGACTTCAAGATGCCTGAAGAGAAGAAATCTCGTCGAACTCGCTCCAGCAGCAAGACCAATGACAAGAGCAAGGTCAAGTCTAGCACGAAGAAGTCCAAGGGCAAAAAGAAGAAGTAGTCACCAATATGAAATGCGAAGTCATCTTTGAAAGAAAACACTTATTCAATATTAAGGATATAACTCAAGTATAAGTTAAGCATTAACAAAGAGAATAGTTGACACATAACAGTTACTTTAATAGCCAACTAAGCAGATAATATGTTTTTAAGAGAATATTCCCTTTTTTTCATGCCATCATAATCTGAAGCAATATATTTTTAGGAAGAGCATTTATAGTAATACTGTTTCTACATGTCCCAAACTATGTACCACGTTATTGGCAATGTGCAGGATTGGGTTGCTAGTGGCCTGGGAGGCGCTGGCGATATCCAGCATTGGCAATGGTATCGTCAATGTGCAGGATTGGGTCGCTAGCGGCCTGGGAGGCGCTGGCGATATCCAGCATTGGCAATGGTATCGTCAATGTGAAGGATCGGGTCGCTAACGGCGTAGGAGCGATCCTGGATGAAAGTATTAGTCATTGGCTTCGTCAATATGTAACTCTGGGTCGGAATGCTCCTACGGCATCCAGGATCGATGTCATGGTCATTGTCAGCGTCCATTGTTGTCTCCAAGTCAAGCAGAACGCGCGAGCGCGCTCGCACCTATCAAGAGATGTGACAACCTGTGAAACATTCGCTATGTTATGGTATAAAGCATGGAATTCAGATCGGGAGTCAGCTGTCGCACTTCCGCCAAAAATGGAGTTGACAATGCGCTGCACATTGACGTCGTCAATATTTTTCTTGAGTTTTTATTGGAGAATTGCAACTCCCATCACATTGGTCATCACCAATATTTTGGGACACTCCATTTGATACGTCGGGT
>JAAUYL010008580.1_pt1 | contig 17798 bp, 11 predicted proteins | sample 7278011 | NCBI WGS metagenome assembly JAAUYL01 (sample SAMN14350225, study PRJNA611818) | marine sediment metagenome | isolation source: surface marine sediment (1.8m) | place: French Polynesia: Moorea | collected 2018-08
AAAATGCTAAACTAGTTGTTCATCTCATCGCCAAGATTTAGTGCTTGAAGTTTCAATTCGGAGGACTTACAGTTATGGAGGTCAAGACGAGTGATCAGATCACGGAGGAGCCTTGGGCTTTCCTGGAAAAAGAGCTGGAACAGTTTCAAAGAGTCATCAAAGATCTGGAAGATGGACCACGCCTAGGTAATTTTTTTGTTTCATGTGAAATCATAGCCACAAAAATTTTATTGAATAGGAAACAATGACGTTCCGGACGCGGCCGGAGGAGAATCATCAGACTCAACACTGACAAATTCACCACCAAAGTCTCCGGACTCAATCCAGGATCCAGCTCAAGATCAATTCCAAGATGACACAAAATCGCCACCACCAATAAAAGGAGAAAAGCCCAAATTGATGCCAAAACCTGCATTAAAACCAAAACCGGTCCTTCCAAAGCAAAAGCCCATCCCTCCTCCGAGAACATCAACGACAACGATTTCGTCGAGTTGACCCACCATATTTTGCACACATAGTATCTTTATTCATATTATTAAGCCTGAGCTTCAATAACAATATCACTATTATCATTGGCGTCATTGCCAATAACTTCTTGAGAGCGATTATACTCCTCTTTCACTAAAGCGAACAGTAAAAAAGTTAGCACCGGAAGTGACATCAAGGTGTACAGCAACCAATTTCCGGTCCCCCCATCAGCGGGTATGTAGCTAAAGCACAGGTAGAAGATGACGCCAAAGAAATTGTTGGCCTGATTGATCAAGCCCGACACGATGTCCTCTGACGTCGGGAAGGTCAACTCAGCAGCCAGCTCCAGGATCAACGGCGTGAAGCTGTTCAAGACCCCGATCCCAATTATGTATCCAGAAGCCACAAGTCCTGAGAACAACAAAGTTCTTTTGATTGCGAAAATAATTTGTGGGCAGTGCTTACCTTTTGAGGCCGTGCCCGGATGTTTTAGCAAAATTGTCCCGCTTAGTGTGATCATGGCGAAGCAGTGGAAAGGCATCAAAACTACGACGAGAAGTTTTGTCCTGCGGGCAAAATATGAATCGGCCAGCCTCGCGAGGCCGACGGTGAGGACGGTCGAGGTCACGAGCGAGGCCGTAGTTAGGGCGCCAATAAAATATTGTGGGATTTTTAGCGGCGATAATGATACGGTGAACAGAGTCGATCCCCAAATATGGGGTATGCTTCCCAAACTAGCCACAAGCGTGATCAAAATAACATTTTTGTCCCTGTGACGAACAAGAAAAACATGGAAGATTGGTTTCAGATTTCAATTAAGAAGTCTTTGTTTGATACCTTAACAATCTAGCTAATGAGCTTATTACAGACTCGGAGGAGGAGGAGGCCTCTGTATTATCTGACGTCTGATTTGATCCGGGTGGCCGAGGAAAATAGACTAAGATCGCCACGAACAGCAGGCATGCCAGTACAAAATCTGAAAATAGCCGTTTTGATTGAAATTGTCAATCTGATCCGCTAAGTCCTAGCTTAGATGAATAGCAAAGCAAGTGATTATGTATTTAAAATACTCACACACGATCATGTAGATGTAAATCTGACGTGCAACATCTTGAGGTGATGTATCGGGATCGAGGTCGATTGGGTCTGTTACCATTTGAGGCCCCAAAATGGACGGCAAGATCCCGCCCAGATTGGCCATTGTACAGGACAGTCCGGTGGCCGTTGCTCTTTCTCCTGAAAATTATTTGCTTTTTCTAAAAGATTGTCTTGGATTTTAGCTTTACTTTATTTATATGACCTAGAGGGAACCAGAGTCCGGAAAACCTCGTGATACTCGAGAAGAAAGTGACGCCAGTCAGACCCACAAAAAAGAAGGAGGCAAATGTCATCCTGAAATTAACTGTTATTTTTAGATTGAAAATCGACATGGAAAGCTACTATGTAATACCATTGGTAAGCTGTGTTCGACACATCGATTAAGAAAGGTAACGAGTTTATGCCAGTTGCAATGACCAAAGGGAAGACAGCTCCCCACCGAAGGGTTCGACTCAGATCTGCAAGCAATACGTAATCTGATCATAATTGACATTTGAGAACTTGGTCACGGTTCCTTACCAAGCTTTTTCATGGCCCGCCAGACTGGATATTGAGTCAGCGGACTCGTGATTGTGGCCAGATTTATTTGCCACGCCAGAGTCGACGGTGTCCACGAGGGCCCGAAGGCATAAAGCGCTGAATTTGCAATGGGATTCCAAGCGAGAAATATGGAGCTCTGCAGAAAGGCAAGGGCGCAAAACATAGCCAGAAGCAGCCATCGCCGTCGTCTAGGTCTTGAACTTGATTCATCCCCGAGGCCAACAGTGGCGGCTGCATCTTCATCGTTCTGAGTTTCATTCGGACTGTGACTTTCACTTTCCAAAGCTCCGTGATCTCGATCGTCTGCCAGGAAAAAAGTTAGAAATTAAAAAGTCTCTGTTCGTCTTCTTTCTTGCGTGCCACGTCTAGACTGCGTCGTAATTGTTTTTCATTTGCATTTTGCATTGGAAGCGGGAAAATTTGGCTCGAGTGGCGACAGAGAAAGAGACAAAAAATTGAGACAATTTCAATTTCTTACCGCCTTCAGATTCTGAATGGCTTTGGGGCCTCCTCCTCCCTCGGAGCAGCGATTGCGATTCGCCTTCCATTTCTCCTCGGATGAATTTTGTACTGACAAAAAGGCTTAAACATCAAACACGAAAGCTCCTTACACCCACAGCCACAAGAGCAAGAGCTCTACTTGCTCGTCGTCGTCCTTAGTCTTTGTTCGCTCACGTTTTTTATTCGGGAATTATGCAAAGCTGTCATTGTGTTTCATCACGGGTCGAAGCCGACGACAACTTTGTCGCTGTTGCCAATTCGAATTTTCATTTTAATTGAATCGGATCATTGTCGTTGCAAAACAATCGAAAACTATCGTGTTACGTAGGTCAAGCTTCGTGGTCAATTAGGAAAATGGAAACGAATTTAATGCACTTTTGTCTTTTTTCCTTCTTTTTGGCTTTTTGGACTTCTGTCACTTCTTCGCCTTCGGTAAATCGGTGTTTGTTTTTGTTTACTTTTTGAATTTGACAGCATAAAGAGTTATTTCATGTTACTCAACAGGACAGAACTAAAAATTAAGAAAAAGTGCCAAAATGCCGTTCCAAACTTAATATACCGAACTGGTAATGGCCGATGCATCATTACTCGTCTTGGCAAAGTTACCAGATAGAGCGCATTAGAAATTCGAAAAACAGCCGTAAAATGACTATACTTTGAAGTGGACGTAAGGGCACAAGATGTGTTGTATTTTATGATGCCATTTTCATTGCCTTTATTCGTTGGCCCTTCCATTCTTTCTTCGTACAAAAACAAGACGCTCGCTAACAACTTTTTAATGAACTTTTCCTTTTGAAGCTTTCGAAAATTACTTCGGCTGCAGCCGAGAAAAGATTTGTCAAAACCAAATGGGCGGAACGCGAAAGTCTCGTACTGTGCCCTTCTCTAATCGTTTGTGACCTGAAAAACGTCTTAATTGACCGGCTTTGCAAGCAGGAAAAGTGAAGTGTGTTTACTTTTCGCTTGATTACGTAACGAACCACGTGACAGTAAAAAAAATGTGATTTTGTTCCTCAAAACGATGTTGTCGGACAACTTTTGCTTTTTTGCAAAATTCCTTATGTACTTATCTATGCTTTTTGTGACTGCTCTTCGAGATCTTTTTCCAAGTTTTGCTTCACGCGTCTGACTTTCCATTAGAAACACACTCTCGGCCCAGCCCAACTCGTCCTATTCACTACATTATTTTCGCAATTTTTTCCCTGTCATCGCCAATGCTCAGCTAAATACTTATCTGAAAAGAAGTGGTTTTTTAAGGTTTCCATTTTTTTGCTGCAGTTGCCTAGCAGCAATAAAAGTAAAATTTAAGACAATTCAAATCGCACTGTCGTGATCTGAGCCAATCCATTGAGTACGAGTACGTTATGATATAAAACTTTATTCTTTTTATGCTTAGAGTGCATTTTTGAAACACCAAGACCTGTTTCGAAGTATGCACATTATTAATCTTGCAACTTAGCAACCCTTTTAAAAGAGGAAAGAATATATGCATAACAAGAGTTGAAGGTGTGAGGCCAAAAAATAACATCTGTCCTCGGGCGGCCCCGCGGCGGCGGCCTCCGCGGCCTCCGCGACCTCGATGAAGTGATAGTAAAATGTGAATGGAAATTCATTCCGAGATACCTTGTAAATTTGCAGGGAGACTCTAATAAAATGCCAAAAGACGACCGTGCTTTCATAAAACATTTTTATGTCTCAAAAATGTGGCTGTAGTAAGTATTTGGGCTGTTTGGCCTAGGGAGAAAATTTGAGCGTCGCGCGTGAGGCCGAGGAAACAGTACAGTAAATAAAAGGAGGAAGGAATATTTGCTTTATGTGATGTCGTTTGCATTATACCCTTATTGTTATAGTTTAGCGCAAAAAAAGGAGAGACACGAACACTAAGCAAAACTTTTGTAACAGTGTAAATAACAACACTAAAGTAACATCATATATCGAGTCGAGAGTCGAGCCGGCGTCTCCCACAATAAAAAAAGAACACACTCCATGATGTGAGAGCATAGCAAAACGCGCTCACTAACAGACTTTACATAGCTTGCTTCAGTAGCTCATATGACCTCGTCGTAGAAGGAAGGACCCGTAAAATTGACCATGTTGCCATTTGTTGCATTTTCTTCGGCTTGAAAAGAGAAATCATGACGGCTGAACTAATCTCGGCCTCGGGACTGAGTGAAGCGGCCTCTGAGATGGGCGAGGTTGTCGAGACCAAACCCGAGGCTGGCGGCGGCAGCTTAAGCACCGACCGAGGCCAGGCTGTGATAGACCGAATGCTGGAGGAATACTTGAGGACAAAATGGACCTCCACACACATAGCCATCACTGTTTTCATGGTGTTGGGCATTTTCATCAACGGGTTCGCGGCGCTGTTTTTACATCGGAAAAACTCCAGAAGCATGTTTACCAGGTAAAGGATGGGAACTTTTTCCTTCGCCAATCATAGATATCTATCTTGGGGTGATTTTTGCGTCGTAGCTCACATAATGAAATCAGATCAGAGACCTGTATATTGGATTATCTTTTGACACTACCACCCAAAATCCACGCATCCTACGCGACATGCGTCATAGATTTATGTACACTTGATATCTACTTGATATCCCCCTTTTCGAAAGGCATTGCCAAAAGATCAGGTTGTACTGCTTGAGGGAAAAACTGCATATTACATAAGTAGGTATATAAAAGGGTGATCATTTTCAATACGCAGTAGTACAAGATATTGCTTAAAGCTTTTGTGGTCAAGGTTGTTTCAATTAAGAAGAGTTAGAGTCACGAATATGTTTGTGAAAAATCAATACAACGAGTTACATACTTACGAGGACTTTGTATTTACTATCTGTGGGCAATTTAAAAGGAACGAGATTGCACCCGGGGGACACACGGAAAAAATGCTAATTTGTCCCAGAAATTCCTGTGTTGAATTGAGTTGTTGACACTAGAAAAAACTCTCAATTGACACTGCTCGACTTTCTTCTGGAAGGAGGAGGAGGAGGGGAAAAATAAATAGTTCAACGACAGATTTCTGTCAAGCAGCCCAGTTCTCTACAAAAGTCAACAATGCACTTTGAAATTCAAGTTTGGAGTGGACTTTTGTCGAAAATTAATTGAAGTGACAAAAGACGCTTACATGTAGCCTGATATTTGGTGCGATTTCTGCATAGTTACACTATAGTTTCATAAACTTACTTAGCAGGTGTTTTTTAAGCTCATTAACTAAATATTTTGAAACTGGTCTGCTGGGAAACAAACAGATAGCCCAAATTTTGGGCGATTGTCATTGTTTATAAATTGAATCCCCTTTTCTGCGTAGGTGTGATGATTTGCCTAATAGAAAATTGATAGATCAAAGAGGATGAAAGGAGTTGTATAAAGAATTGAACAAGCATTGAATGCAAATGTTTTTAGGGTAATAGTGGAATGCAATAGCTATTCTTCTCTGGATAAATATATGCACAATTTGTAACGTTTATGTCTGAATAAGGCCATGATAATTGATGGAGCAAGAATTATTGTTGTTGGTTTTTCTTTTTTTATTTCGAGATAGATAGAATCTATCTACTTACATGCAACTAAATGTGTGTCCCCAAAAATGTTCAATGTTTTTCATGCTACAAAAAGTCCCCGAGCATCTCAAGCAATGGAAGATTTGGTTTAGCGACCATAGACCATTAGTAACTGAGCCTATATTTTATATTATAAAACGACTGACCAAATCAAGTCAAAATATTTATTTTTGTGACCATTTTTAGCCCTCGTCATATGAGATATATTTTATACACGAGTTTGTCCCTCCTTTAAGGTGAAAACTTGAGAGTTGAGACTTCCATAAAAAGCAAAACCTCTCTTTGCTCGGATCACGATCAGTTGCAGCTTTACTTTTTGGTCTTTGGCTACAGTAAACTGGTCGTAAATACGTTAGATAAGATTGAGAATAAATATTATGGAGTCCTCGCTGAGCTTAAACACATCGATCACCATACTCTGATAGGCGGCAAACTTTTTACTTTTTCTTGCCTGAAAATACAGACTAAAAATAATTATGTTTGCATTATATGTTTCATTGAGCTTGAACAGAGCAAGAAAAAGCCGGAACAAAAAATAGCATTGAAAAATGGAGGCCGCGGCCTCGGAGGCCAGACGGAAGACGGCGAGAAATAACAAAACTCAGCGTGTAGATTTTAACCTTAAGATAACTGTACCTGCTGATACTCGTATTTTCGGGACAAAACACAGGAAACCTCCTGTGTGTTTATACTGTGAAAAAGGAACACTAGACTGAAACTTTATCCGACTACGACATTTGTGACAATTACATCGTCAGGCTTGAATAAGAACAAATTGTCGAGGTCGTGTAGGCAATTAACATAAGCGGCTTACTTACAGCCGAGCTCATAAATCAAGACCAAATGTTTCTATTTACTTTTTTCTCCCATAGATTACTCAAAACACTGGTGGTGAGCGATCTTGTCGTCAACGTGACATGTGGTCTGATGTGGGGAATTCCACGTGGGGAAAATTATTTCTCCAAGCAAATTTTCCCCCACCTGGTGCCCATCGTCTACCCGATTTCGCACATGGCCGTCCTGACCTCAAACTATTGCACGGGAGTCATGGGCTTCGAGCGGTTCGTCCGACTCCGCTACACTTGTAACTTCAAGCCTCGTTCGTGGATTACAAGTCGGTAAGGTTTTGACAAATCGGTCCCACCATAGCCCATGCCTACAGTAGTGTAGTGTCTACTTGCATAATCCTTTGTTCCGTGTCATTATGTCTACCTCCTTGAAGAGGCTTTACTTAAAAATGAAATGATCCAACGTGACTTTGTGATGGTTTTCCGTTCTTTCTTGCATAATTTAGGCATGTTAGCATGTTCACGCTTGTGAAAGATCGGCTTAATGTACTCTAATCGGCCCACTTGGAGACAGCCATTTAAATCGCTTGGTAACATGAAAGACTTGACGTTGTAGGAAATAAAAAACATACCCATTAGCCCTTATCAGTATTTTTCATTAGCCTTTGAGGTTGACATTAGGTCGATGATGTTGTTTTCTTTGCACACTCACGCCATCTTCCACTTTCCTCTAATCACTTGGGGGCTCCCAACAAAAAAAGGTTTTTAATGAGGCCCAATTTTGTACTTGCAGAAACCTTAATTACTACCGGCTGGCAATCATCATATTCCCAATACTTTTCTACGCGCCCAAGTTCTTTGAGCTGCGATCCGTCAGGAAAGACTACGATTGCATGATCGTCGTGCAAAAGGGGACCAGTTTCCTGCGAAAGCTCTTTCATCACATCTTCATCGCCAATCACCTCAACGTCACTCTTGCCGAGCATTTGGGGCGGCCCGGGGTGGACCCCGCGGGCGGCATCAAGCCCGGCCTCGTCCACAACGTCCTCGAGTGCATTAAGAGGCTGCAGCAATTGGACAACGGCGATGGCGGGGAGCTGGGTCGCAACCTCACCTACTACACCTTCGAGTCCACCGACCTCCGCAAGGACTGGACCTATTACAACGTCTACTTCATGGGCTTCAACATCATTGTCGGCTACCTGATACCCTTCATTTTCCTCGTCATTGTCAACATAGTGATCGTGGTCCTTCTAAGGCGAAGGAAGCTGGAGTCCGGTCGCATCTTTAGGCAGTCTACCATTCGAGGTCGCGGTGACCGCGCCGAGGCCACGGCCGGAAATGGAAACTCCATCTCGGCCTCGACGGCCTCGGCGACGGCAACTGCCGGATCTCGATGGCGAAGCCGTTTAAATATCTCGCATTCATTCAAGCTGTCCTCAGCCTCCTCGGCCTCGGCAGCCTCGCTTCGACAAAGCCAACGAAACCTCTGTAGAAGCCGTAGCAGAAGCCCGATGCCGCAACCAACAATGGACGCGATCGCAGAAATGTCTTCGGGCGGTGGCGGCGGTAGTGACCTCGAGCAACAGCCTCAAAAGGCTCCTCCACGCAAGTTGACCGCCATCGTGCGTCGCTCGACTTGCCCCGGAGGCCAGTGTGCATTTCGAAAAAAGGCCCGGGTTCCCTCTATCCATAGCAACAAATGCAATGGAGGTTCAGGGCAGCAGCCATTAATAACCCGTGATAAGTCATTGGAAGTCAGCGCCGAGGCCGCATCGGGGTCGACCTCGGAGGAGGTCATTAGTCCGGGTACGTTTGGCCTTGAATCTAACGAGGTGCCTTTCATCGACAGAAATTCGACCGGCCTCCATCTAGCCGAACAAGTGACCGTTCTCCTGGCAGCTCACCAGTTAAGCGACCATCAGGATCAGGCCGCCGTCGCAGTTGGTAATTGTGCAGCAAATTGCGAGGACAATTTAATGTCGGAGGTCACCGAGGTCGCGACTGTAGCCAGCGAAAAGAGGCCGTTTTTGACACAGTTGAGCGCCCCGATTGCCAACGGCCACAGCCTCGGAGCAGGTGCAGGTGTAGGCGGAGGTCGCTCGGCGTCTTTCAATAGTGTCAGATGGAAGCTATCGCCGACGACGGCCTCGACGCCGAGTCCAACCTCGAGCTCTGCGAGACGGCCTCAGCGAAGTGCAACCATTAATGATCCAGAAAGTCGGGCATCAGGCAATCAGAGACATGTATCCACGACCTCGGCGACCTCGGAGGCTGGCGGAGGAGGCCAAGACGGCCTCGTCCGACATGGAGGAACCGAGGCCTCCGTCTCCAGCGAGACGAAGCTCACATGGATCTCGACTTCGATCATTTTCTTGTTCATCTTTTGCCACTTCTGGAAGCTGATCCCCACCATCTACGAGGCCATCAACTACGGCGACGACGGCCAGGCGATCCCGGAGTGGCCAGAATGGTTAAACACGATCAAGGATTTGTCGCACATCCTCGTCATGCTAAATTCTGCGATAAACTTCTTGCCCTACCTTCTCAGTCTGTTCTCGTCTAAATTGTGAGAGAGAGAAAAAATAAAAAGAGAGAACTTTATTTTAAAGCTACTTACTTACTTTGTCTTCTGACTTGCTTTCATGTCGACGTTTGCGTGCAATAATGGAAGTTTCAAGTGCGTACATTTTACCCCAGGAGGGAAGCGGAAAATGGGACCAACTTTTTTCTCTATGCTTCGCATGTAAATTGGAGCGTGTAGCCATTTAGATATACATATCTCCTATTTGTATCTAGGGGCAAGGGCGAACTGGTCTTTATAAAGGCCAAAGGCTCAATGGTCTTTCTTGCTTCTTTGAAAGTAAAATAGAGACATCTTAATCGATCGAACCGGGCTGACGTCAACGAAGAATATTCAGGATAGGCCTAGCGGTTACGCCAGTGGACATTTACCCTAGCGGCCGCGAATGGTGGATTAAAATTGAACTAAGTATTATCTAAATGACTCTGGTCTGTTTTGTGATACTTAAAAGGAAATGGAAAAGTTTCAGTGTGAAGCAATTTAAAGAAAAAAAATACTTATAATACTGAATGGCACTGTGACGAACATACGACACGATACTGCTCCTTAGAGAAACCAGACATCCCGGAGCACCTTACGTGCGTAATATATTCTTCAAGTAGTCCTCGAAGCCTGTTGGACTTTTCTTGCTTGGTTCTTTTTCAATGCGTAGTAATACTGAGTAAGTAACTCATTTAGGTCCCACAATGGCATTCATGTTGACGTTATTCAAAAAGAGATGCAGTACAAGCCTCGGCCATTGAGTGACAGAAGGTACACTAAATAAATCTGTATTTGTATTTATGAAAAGGCCCCCTCTACCCCGCACCACGTCCTTCAAGGCCACCAAAAATTGGGCAGCATTTCGCACACAAACAAATTCATTCTCCTCTCTCTCTTTTTGTCATTCAAAAAGGGGAACTGAGCTCCCTTTGTGGAATTTTACACAAGTGTTTACATTCTCAAAAGGAAGGCCGTTGTTGGTCTTACATTTCCTTTTTTAACAAAGGTATCATGCCGTGGGATGCGAAATGCTTTCTTATTCAATTCAACGCCTTTATCATTGCTTACACTCACATTTTAGTCCTCAGAACTTTGCTTTCTGGTATGCTTCGTGTACCGAAACGTCAATTGCAGAACATTACCGAAAAAAGGGTCGGAATTCTATTCAATCAGGTACGTGGAATTTATCAGGTATATACGATAAGGAAAACTGCATGATTTGCCAATTATATTGACTTCATAACCAAATTCCTAGCGTAACTAAAGTATCTAGGTATTACGTAGGGTATGATGTAACCTTTTGATTCAATTTTCTGGTAAATTAACTAGACAGTCGGAGAATTTCCTATTTTTTTCCGGAGCTTCCACGGCATTTAACTCTAATAAATAAAGCTGAGCTGTCTCAAAATAAAAAGCAAGCCAAAATGATGGCAATTGGAAAGCTGAAAATTGTTATCATTCTAAAACAGTCGGAGTTATTTTTGGTCCGCCTCGTTCCCTAATCGATCTTATTTAGCGCCCCCTCGCGAATTGAAACATCCTTGTGTAAAAATGTTCGGTCTTAAAATGGATCGTCTGATTATCACCTCGTTCGGCCCAATTTATCAATTACGTTGAAACCAAGCTTTCCCACGCGATTTCTATTTTACGAACTATTTTTTCATAGAAATTTCTTTTTTTTGCAAAAAGGAGTACAAAAAAAGTTAGAAACTAAATAACATCTGCAAAAATTTGCAGATCTTTTAATTTCTTGGCCAGTCATTCAATTACATTTCTTTCATTCGTAGGTCACAAAAGCTGGAATTTCCAAGATTTTTCGTAGAGAAGAGGTCAATGCCTTGAGCGAAATCCACGAGCACAATGACCAGCCCAGCGTTTTTGAATGTTTAGATTCTTAGAAAACCACCGGAGATAAAAGGACCTCACCCCACGATGCGCGGTCAGTTTAAAAATCCAAATCTGGGTCAGCTGCTAACCCGGGCGCAACATTGTCGAATTTTAAATACAGCGTTGCCAGATCCTTCTATTTTGAGTCTACTAACAGGTTATTGTGGCACAATTTGGCGCTTTTTGACGACGTAGCCATTTGTATATCTGGCAACACCCGCGAACTGCCAGAGGTGAGCAGTGTGCAGGTCAAATTCAAATCCACCTTTTAACGAACAAAAATGGGTTATTTTCCCACAAATTGGTCCGCGTATTGTCCATAAAATTTTTGCCAGATAAGAAATTGCAACCGACAACGACATGTTTACGAAGAAAGCTGCTCTGCATTAAAGGAAATTGCCTCCATAATCTCGCATCCTCATAATTAAACGAATTCTCTTTCCTGTTTTCGTGTTGACGCCTTTCATCTGAGCTCTTGTGAAAAATCAAGGTTAAGGTTAAGGGCGGCGTTTCTCAAAAGGAAAACCTGAAATTCCACGAATTGAGACCCGGGCGAGAAAATCGTCATCTCATTGCAAAAAGCTCATGCTGATCATAAAATTCAAGGGCAGGACAGGATCTAAGAAACACGTGATCAAAAAATGTTTACGGAAAGGACTGGTGAGTACCTACGAGTATTTAGGTCTCACCATGACAACATTTGAAAACAAACGAACAACTACGCAGATATTTTTTTCTGTTAAATCCGTTCTCATAAAGTGATTACTAAACAGTATTGCTTTAATTCCCTTTTCCTCTTTATTTTTTCTGTTATCTAAAAACCGTATCGCGACCTGTCACACCGGCTTTCTCTACTACGCAGGAGAAATAACGTTGGTACACAATTATTGAAAAGCGGAACATTTTGCGTTCTTTCCCTTTCTTCCCGTTTTTCTTAGACGATTATAACGGACCCTCCAATTTGACAATTTTGGTAATCCCGTTGCGTCGTTGTTTTAATTCTTACCCAGTTTTTTGAAGGAAGACTCTAAACTGTCAATTCTGAAAAGACATGTTCTAAAAGTCTCCATGTGTCTATAAATATACGTAGCAATTGTGAAAATGCAATAGACAAATAAAAATGTTCCACCAATCAGCTTCAGAGAGTCTTGGGTAAATTGGGTTTCATTTTGCTCGCGCCAATTGAATTTGTAAGCTTGTCAGCAAACTATACAGTAGTTAGAAGAGTAGTTTTCTTGTCTCGTAGGATTTGGTGTTCTACAGAAATTGCAAGCAGTACACATAACCTGATGAAGATTCGTCTTTCCTTGTCAGAAAAAAATATTATGCCAACAAGATATTTTTGGCAGTATCATTTATTTACCAAACTTTTTATGAGGATATACCTTTTTAAAGGTCTGACGCGACGGGATAGATATTCCAATCCACGGAAAAATTCGCTCTCTTGGCCTCCTACAAGCTTTGTCTTTTTGTCATATCGCAAAAATATTCCGATTTCTGACAAGTGTAATCGTTTTTCCGCAAATATTTTCCATTGTTCTTTTAGTCTTCTACATTGTTAGGCTTGCTTGGTTATAAAACAATATATTTTCCGTGTGAACGAACTCATTGTTCGCTAAATATGTCGCGCCGCCGGTCAATCGCTCAGCGATCGGCCGTTGCAATAGTCTACCTACTTATCCAGATATTTATATAGCAGCGTGCTGGTCAGATTTGGTGCTGAGATGTCTATATTTCACAAAGATAGGATTGTTTTACGGAAGGAGGAGCATCCCCCAGACGATTGTTTACAATTTTGCCACCCAAAAAAGTGTGAGAATTTGTCTAGCCAATGACCCGCACACTTTTAAAGAGACCCTAAGTTGAATGACCGGAACAGAGATTATCTGATCAGTCCCTTGCTTTTTTGAATTGCTTGAAACATTTTCCTGATCTTCTTTGGAAAGGTGTTTTTAATAGTATACGCAGTTCATGAAATCATGATCAATCTTTGCCAATGCTGGTCATTTGTTACTTAGATAGATTGTGGCAGGTGGGTTGCTGTCGTCGATTTCAATTTCAGTTTGATCTACTGGTGATCGAAAACCTAGGGACTAATGGTATTACACTCTTTGCACCTTGCTCTTCCTTTCTTTGCCAAGGACAGAGACTTTCATTCAGCTGCTTCCAGATCAGATTAGAGCGACAAGATAGGGACATAGCATGACTATGGTAACTATATAGTCTGGTCTGGCCATAAACGGAGTGCTGATTCTATTTACCTAGAAGAAAGAGTAAATAAAATATACAGGAACCATCTGCTCATTTGCGTTAAGAATAGGTATAGAAAGAAGCGACTGGACAAAACACCATAGGTAGATAGTCACCTACTTGTTTATCAACTTACTTGCCAATGCTCTAGAAATCAGAAAATGAGATCCCCAACGTCTCCTTTGATGTGGAATAATCAAATGAATGGCCAAATAAATGGACTTGCCTAGTATTTTTATATTTTATGTGTATAAAATCCCCATATTTTTCAGTAAGGGAAAAGGTCAAGTACCTTTCATATTTTTGACCAGATTTCCATTTCCCAAAACATGCAATTATCTTTAGAGAATGAAAACCGAAACAGATCCTCTGTTGAGCACAAAACAAGTGCAAATTTGACACATTTGGGTGGCCAAATGTAGCCATTATATTGTATCGATGTTGTTAGGGTGATTTTCCCCCGGAAAAATATTGGATCTGGAAGTTTGTAAAGTCTGTAACATGGAGAAACCTCCGGGAAATTCAGGTCTACATAATGCTCGGAATATTTCTCTATGTCAACGATCTCATTGCGGCAACAGATAATGAAAGGATAGACGGATCAGGATTTTAAAAAGAGTCCCATTTTAGGCTGGTTTTCATTCCATAATGATTGCCGAGCTTTAAAAACCATCCAGCAATCCAACGTCTGTTTTAAAAGACAAAATGTGTAGAAACAAGATCGTACTGTCGAGCGAAGTTAAGTGGATACTTTAAACATTTATTCGGGTACATGGCTACCAAAAAGTTTCTTAAGAAAAAAAGGAAAAGCCTTAACTTTTCTTACAAAACCTGTCTAAGTTTGGACGCAAACAAGAGCCGAATAGTTTGGTTACTAAGTATTAGTATAATGCTTCTTGGTTATTTATCTGGGGACATTTTCTAGCATGCATTTTCATTCTCCGTACTGCAAAAAATGACAAGAAAGCCGCCAAACTTTATGGATGTTTGCACAGCCCTTGGTAGAAAACTTTGGACGTCTACTCTCAATGCCTCTTAGAGAAATTAGATGTCAGGGGTGCATAGCGATTTTCACCGCTCCGTATTTATTCTGTCATCGCAATGATCTGCTTTCTGTCGAAAAGCTTTTTAAAGAGACACCCAAGCAGGACAGGTCAGTCCAAAAATAGTGCGTTGACCTCTGGGCAAACTTGCAACAGCAGCAGCTTTTGACCGGCTCATCTCTGCTATCCTCGTTTAAAAGTCCAGTCCACCAAAGCGAAGCCGCGCCGGTCAGATCTGCGCCCAGACCTTGCAGGAAGTTGTATGTCAAAACTGGAGCGAGGGTCTTACTCGAAAAAGCATTTAAATTGAAGAAGAGACGACGGTTGAATGGCGAGCGCAAAGAGCATAAATTGAATTCCAAAACTGACCGGCCCGGTTGTTGATATCTGCCGGCGTCATCTACTAATCTACTTACGTATATCAAATTCGGGTGGGATCTGATTCGTCAATCTTTACATGACCAGGGCCCTCTATCAAAAGAATATGCAGAACAATAGATGGAAAATGTCATTTCTTGGCAGAAATTCGAAATTGATCGCCGTCCCTTAATCAATTTCAATAATGCGACAGCCACTACAAAATTCCATTATTCCGGTCTCGGGGTCTGTATTTAGCGTCTAAGTAGTCGTAACTAGAGCGACCGAAAAACGACAATTTCAAATAATTTGCAAATGGCAAAAAGACGCTAGGCTATCTGTTGACCGTTTCGCTCTCGCTTCGAAGAACAGCTGGCAAAACGTTGTCATTACAAACAATCACATAATGGACCCTTTAAAACTGTCCAACCTCCAACAGTCGAACGTCTTTAAAAAGCTTGGCGAGAGAGAGAGAGAAAGGTCATCTGAGGTCAAGAAGAATCGCTCAGCTCAGCCTGCAGGTCAAATCTTCAAAAGAGGATAGCGTCCAGCCATATTTTTGGGCAATGAGATGCTTGGAGTTTACAAGACGGCATAACTGTTTTGCAAGGCTAGACCAATGCTAGACGCTGAGCAATCAGCTTTTTAAGACGTGCAGGTCAACAACTCAAGTTTCCGGATGGTGGCGAGACATCTTGCAGATCGGATTACTTGGCTCGTTTTAAAAAGGTGCCACCACCAAACTCATTTTTAACCCCCCTACGTGATCTTCCCCTTCCTCTTCAAAATTGGGATCAGGTCACCTGCAAGTTTTTCCCACTCACTATAGCCAAGCCAGCAATGTGCGCGTTTCTGCGCTGAAGACTACCGGCGGGTCAACGGCTAAGCTTTTACCCGGCTCAATTTAACGACATGTCGGTCAGTTAAGTAAGCCTTTAAAGCTGGGAAATATTGTCTCGGATAGGTGCTAATTTTGGGAACAGGAAAACAGAGCTCAAAGCAAAGGTTTACATTGAAAAACGTTGTTGCTGAAATATATCCATTTTTGAGTGGGTTTTGAGTAATTTCTGCCCTTTACTTCGATATTATTATGAAAATAGCATCACTTTTGCCAAAACGGGAAAGTTCTTAATAAGCTTTATTTACGCCTCTGTTAGGTCAACTCATTTCTTTTACAAATCCACCCACATGTCAAAGGCAGACATGCCAAAGAGAGGAGAGTATTTCTAAAGGGCATATGTCTTATATACATTCTATTAACAATTTAATTTTGTAAGATCATTTATAACATTATATAAAAATCTCTTGAAATTACTTCTCTTATAAACTTGGATCAGGGATAAACGGAGTGAAACATGGACTATTTGCCTTCGGGTGATAGAGATTTTTTCCCCATAAAATTAAAACCATCTGTTTGTTAAACACGTGCTTATTTTGAGGAATCTTTTCCATTTTTGTCATCGCGAATCAAATACTCATATTATAAAAGATTTAGAGGTATAGGCTTTCTGTTATTAGATAAAATAAAATTCGCAAATGAATGAGAAGTCAATTTTCGCACCTTTTATGTTACCTCTTAATTTTCTTTCCTAGGTGCGAATTTCCCCCTCGGTACCTACGCAATAATTTTTAGCACATGTGCCATTTTGTTCCGCGAAAGACACGTGTCTCATCGAAGATTCCGTTTTGGAAATGTCAAATCTCATTCTCCGATCCTTCCTGAATTATTAACGTCAATGATGTCACTGGTTCTTCAAGTACTTTTTGTCGATATCTAAGAAATCACTCCAGGTGAAAGTCGAAATATCAAGATCAAATTGAGGAAGGGGTGACGTGGTGTTTCATTACGGAAGCGAATACTTGATCCATTTTTAAATATCGTGTCGCCGAAAGAAATTCGAGACGAAAATCTTTAAAAATCCACCGTCCAGAACGAGACTTTCGTCGCCAACAACCAGCGGGACTTTCTCATATGAAAATTACAATCTAGGTTGTGGTGCCGAAAATTCCCCCGGGAATTCAAGTCTGACCGTTTTCAAAGAAAATTCCATGGATGGCAAAAAATGGACGGACAGAGCAGACCACCGTTTCATATGTTAATCACGATCAGATATTCCGAGAAAGCACCACACCCTAGAAGCAAGATTGTGCTCACCACTTTTACCGTTAAACGAAACACGAGTCTCCAGTCCAACAAATCCTTCCCTGGACATTTTTGTCCCTTGTTTCTTAGCGGGTTCGTAATTACGGTCCGTAACGAAAAAGTAAGACGATAGTACGAAGTGCCGTCATAGTCTCTCTAGATTAATTTCCCTTTAAAGGGGCTGAGTTTAACCAATCCAAAGATGTCTGCCTCCCCATTTCTTTTGATTCAAATACCCACAATGCTCACATTTTAGAACAATTGGTCACTTAATCCCAGCAGTAAATTTAAAGAACCTGCACTATCTTAAAACTTTCCAGGATTTATTTATTGCCCCCGAAGATTAGGGCTCAATTTTCAAACTGGATTTTTAAACGCGAAACGATTTATTTGCCAGAGTATTTTCGTTTTGAAAGTTATCTACTTTTTTACTCAGAAAACATAACTGACTGACATTGATGGGGCTTGGTTCCTGGATCATGCAAGTCCCAAATATCCACAGATCTACGTAGGTATGTACTTTATCAAAGTAATATCTACGTAGGAGATCCAATCGTTTGTTGGATTTTGTTCCATTTCATCTCTCTCCCGGAAACG
>JAAUYL010095566.1_pt1 | contig 17783 bp, 12 predicted proteins | sample 7278011 | NCBI WGS metagenome assembly JAAUYL01 (sample SAMN14350225, study PRJNA611818) | marine sediment metagenome | isolation source: surface marine sediment (1.8m) | place: French Polynesia: Moorea | collected 2018-08
ACTCTTTCTGTGTACTCTCTTCCAGACACATTTTTCATTTCATTGGCTGACTATAGACTTTAGAAGGTGGCGCTTTACCTTGAAGAAAATCAAAGTCGCTACTCTGAGCACCTTGCTTCGCAAGCTTAACGATGTCAATGAACTGACAAAATATGAAGCAAATCTCTAATTGCTGTAATGCCCCCTATAAAATGACTTACTGATTACTAGGCTGTAAGGAAGAAGAAACACTTTAAATGGGACACTGATATGTCGTCACAAGGTATAGTTAAAACACTTGGAAAATGATGGCAAATGCGAAACCGGAGCCACTTTTTGCGATGCCTTCGTGTGCGGCACTACTGCTGCTGCCAGTCTCCTAAATATTTCCCCAGTTTTCCACGCAGAAACCTTGCGAACTTCAGACAACCTTGGAGGCTCGGATGCCGAAATACAAGGGATAGCCGAGAATCTGTTCCACAGACACCTACGACAAATCGCCTACAAACCCTTGTATTGAGGCAAAACAAAGAGGCTGCGAGGTCGTAGATTTGCGCCAGAATCGAGGACGTTTCTCAAGGCGATCGTTGACGTCTGTGGCCTCGGCGAGGTCGCTGGCCTCGCGCCTCTGAGAATCCTTCTCTCTCACACACACAGTATTATACGAACACAGCTCCATATTCGTATAATACTGTGATGGCGGAAAGGGAGCACCGACCTCTCAAAAGTACAGGGAGCTACGCTAAAATTGGGACTTGGTGAAACTCGCCGTACTTTTTGTTGAGAAAAAGATACAAATACATCGCCGTTTTATCTTATCTTCGACTAGCAATTGCGATCTCTTTTTACAGAGCTACTTTACTAAATTGTGAATGCTGATGTCTTGTTGACTCTGCTCGGCTTGAGTTCGAGACTTCAACAATTGAGGCCACTATAAGTAGATAGAAGCTATTGTGTTTTTTCTCCATCTAGTGGACAAGCAATTTTGTTTGAAATTAGGTGCCAGATTTTTTGCAAGCTCAGGGCCAAAAGGAATTTTCTATTTGCTAGTGCATAAATCAACAACACAATTGAAAAAAAAGCTTTTTCATAATATAGAAATCAAGATGATAAAGAAACAAAGAAGCCTAAAATTATTTGTCTTGGAAATGTGAGGTTCAACGAACGAACACTAGGCCTTGAAATAAACAGTGTTTACAGTAGCAAAAAACGCTGACATATTTTTTTCTCTCTCTCACTCGTCCACATAGATTTCACAACGTATTAGAAATTCGATCCGATTTTCAAATTGTTCATGCTAGCAAAAACCGATTAGATTCTATATAGATATATAGAATCGTCTTATTAGTTATTAAATAGATTCCCCAAACAGAAAATCCATATAAAATAGGGAATTTGAGAGGCCTTTGACCTCCCGAAGGCCAACTTCTGTCTGGCCTTCGAAACGCTTCTCTCCAAAGGCTGAGCTAGAGAGAAAGCAGCTCTTCACTGCTGTGTATTTACTAAAGTCAAGCCTTGCTTTCTTTCTACCGTCGAAGCAGCAACAGCAGCAGCCTAAATGTACAATATATTTGGCAGAGAAAGGACATTGACCTGCCGAAATTTCGCCCTTCAAGTATGCTGCTCGCATTCCGACCTTAGCAAAGGCTGCATGATATGTCTGGAACTAAAATATCAATCTTTTAATAAAGAAACCCGAGTTACCGAGTTTAGTTAGAGAACATCCCAACCCGTATATATTTTGTCTTCTTTTTGACAGTTTTAGGCCAGATCTCTCCATGGGCGATCGTGGTGTGGCGTCGTTGGAAAGAAATTCGCTGAATAATTGATAAAAATCAAGTTTACATTTTGATACTTTTGCAAGCTCAGCTCTCTTGTATCGAGCTAATTTTGGAATCATGACATCAGATCAATATATTGGTAGATAACTGTGAATTTGACTTGACTTGTAGTCATCAGTGGGTGGGGCTAGTTTTCAATTAGATTCTATTTTTTGAGCTCGACCAGAAGACGACGTGGGATTCGCAGGAGAGCCTACGCAATGCGGCATCGGAACTGCGGTGCAAAATATCTTGGAATGTTGGTGCTTGAAAAACAGGCCCTGTACAAAATGAGTGGGGAAAACTTAAGAAATCGACAGCACCGTGCAGGTCAACTATCTACTAACATATGTTGAAGTTACTAACAGTATTTGACAGGGTGTGAAAATGACTGCCATCGTTAGCGTGTAGCATTTTGCATAAATATCTAAGAAGGTAGGTCCATATCTAGATTTTCGACGACGCACTGTCTAGTGTAGCAGCCAGAATAAAATTCTGTGGCTTCCTGCATGCTATTCTCCGAGTATTCTAATGAGAGTTGGGAGATTTTGCACTTAAAATGCATTGTTTGCCACTTGCCTGAAAAAGCCACAACTATCGTTTTGTGCAGGAATTTGGTCATAATACTCGTACCAACAAATATTTCTTGCATTTTTTCCAAATAATATTTCAAGCAGATCCTTAATATTTATTCCCTTTCTTTTCTCTATGGCAACAGCACGGCAGTCGTGATCGTACAAAGAGCCGTTAAAAACGTCTCGCCAATGTTATTGTAACGATGGTACATACTTAGATATCTAGGTACAAGGTACATGTAAGTATTTAGTTAACCCTTTCCTCCTCCTCCTTCTCTATTGCTAAATGTATATGCTCTTTTGCTTGCACCAGACGTCTCGTCTGGCGCCCCCGATTTTCACCAATGATGATTACAAAATGAAACGAACGCGGACCTCGGTAGTCAGAAGAATACATAGCTTGCCATTTTGTCAAATAACTCTTGCAAAACATTTTTTTGGGTGTGAACGAAATACCAGTTCTTTTAACACCTCGAAACATGAATTTATTTATTTTTCATTTTTTCTCGTTCTTAATGCTTTTTGGGCACGAAAATGAGAGCATAGAAATAAAATCTGCATTAATTACCGCTTGTCACTCTTGACACTTTTTTATGGGATGTGATTTTTTGCTCTCCACTTTTTTGCCACTCAATATCGTCTATAGCACAGTAGATTATAATTGATGCCTCTGTCCGTTGGCAAATTCTGAATTCTCCAACGTTCACAGGATGTTGTTGGTTTTTATAAATATTTTTGCAAAAACTGTTTTCCCATATTCATTTTATTTTGCTGCAAATTCTGTTGCAACGACGCATTCATTTTTGTCGACATGGACGATGTGTTTATTTATTTTTGGGATGGAAAAACTCGTCAGTTATTGCACAGCTATAACATTTTGGGAGGGGTGGGATTTAGTCTCAGACTGCTGACCAATCCAAAACGAGAGTGAATGCAATGAGAAACAAATCGGAAATGAAAAGGTTTATTTGGCAAATTACTTTGATCTCATGACAGTTAAATACACCAAAGTATGTAGACTGTTGCTAGGCTTCTTTCTAGAAGGCTAGCTTTCGAGTCAGACAGACGTCTTTAAAAAATAACAGTAAAAGAGGGAAGAACTTTCCTATCTAGGTTACAGGGGAGACTAGACTTTCGTACATACTTATGTCTTATAGTCTAGACGAACAAATCAGAAAAGTGCTCGATATATATTTTAGGCATGACATCATTGCCAAAACAGATCTTATCTTCCCACACGATTGTAAGTAAGTAGTCGAGCGAAAAAGTGCCCATGTGTAAATGTGAAGGCTTTCAAAATATACACCACAACAGCAAGTAAGAATGCATTGAAAAATGACGGCTCTTAAGTCAAATAGCATTTTCTCGACCGCTATTGGCCCATTTCTTTACAAGAGGCATTCATGCTGACTGGTGTTAAATAGTACTTATTTGCAGTTTCAAAGTCCCATATGCAACATACTCGTACACTACAGCTATGGTTACCAAGACTTACGTAGACAAAGCAAAAGCACCCATGCATTCAGAAGTAACGACACGTAGCATTTTACTTTCCCACTGCCTTCGCCAAACCTAATGTACTCGTACATGCTGAGCGCTCGTATGTGAACAATTCTGCAAGGTGTTGTAACGTGTCGTGCAATTCATGCCTATTGAAGTCAATTCGGGAGCCCACCGCCACCACTATTAATGCAATAGTCTGTAGGCCTAAGTTTTGTCACCTTTCGTTATCGTATACCATAGCTCAGATTCTGTGCTACCTTATATACCTACTGTCGGAGAATTGCAGAATGGCATTCAACTCGTAGATCCATAGAGAGTCGAACCCAGACACAGACTGGGGTCAATGGCCGACGCCTGGCGGTTGCAAAAATTTCGCAACGAGACGAGGAGAGGAGGGAAGGACTATTGCATAGATAGTTATAGGAGCAGAAAGAAGCGCAGCGTGGACTCTTTATTAGGCTAGACGCGACGAGAGTTTTCGCAAAGCATGCAGTTATTTACTTCGGAATACAGTCGTCAGGGAGCGAGGGAGACCTTAACATTCTATCTAGTGTATACATAGCAAAAATTACCAAAGATACTTACTTACTTACTTAAGGTAGTCCATGGCCCAAAATGTATTCAAGCTTCAGACGTCTACTTGAGCCTATAAATTAATATCCAAGTGAATTTTTATTGCCGGGTGGCGTGCATTTTACAGGTAGCATATCTGCTTCCATTGTATTCGAGAAGCTATACCGCCAGCTTGCTAAATTTTTCGCCATGTAATTGTTAAATGTTTGCTCACCATGTGGGCGAGGCCTTGTTTTTAAAGCAAATATGGCGCACTGTCTACTTAGCAAATTAACTTTTAAACTTTCGGGTCTGGTTCCAATTTCTTCGACGAAACACAGGTTGTTAATACTTAGGAATGCGGATGTAACCAAATACTATAAAATAAAAATGTCGAACTCATCTTTTCCTCGAAATTACTTTGTTTGAAATTGCTCATAAGTACTCGTAGTTTGTATTGAAGGAAGTGGGGGTATAGCTCAGTGGTAGAGCATTCGACTGCAGGTCGAGGGGTCCATGGCTCGATTTCCCCTTTTTGTTACAGAATCAATTTTATTTCGTTTAATATGTTAAGGAGGATGAAATTGCAGATTCCCGTCTGTGTTGTACTGATCGAGGCAGGCATGATGTCCGGGTTTAGGGCAAGGTGAAAAGCTTAAAGTCGCTCCGTACTCTAGCCATCCGTTTCGGCGTCCTGAAATATTTTTTCGTATTTTTTAAAAAAATAAATATTTGAAATAAATATTTAGTTACCTAAATTGAGCCAGTGTTCGACATGGCGATAAATGTTATTCCCGTAGCGATTGCGCACATGCAGCCCCGGATTGTAAGATGTTGTTAACCAGTTTTGACCGACTTGAATTCTAGAAATATCCAGGCATATTCGAAATTGTACCCTCACAGATTTTTTTATATCATACTTTGTGCTGATGCCAATAGAATTCTCGAATAGTTCGTGTTGTCCATTTAGCTCTATATCCCATGACTCAGTGTAAATCACTGCCGATCCGCCCGTCGTCCGATTATTGTCACTGCAGCACTTTGGCTCAGATTCTAGGAAAGGCAATTTTGCACAATCATTAAGTTAGAATTTGCGGAATCTGCAATATGATATCACTTACTGATTTTAATTTTTCCTATTGCCGGTCGCATTTGTCCTAAATAATGCGTTAAATCGTTGAAATCTGACGATAAAACCTCGAGGTCCGCGTCCCTCTCCAAAGGCAATATGTTGTTTAATTTTACGCCACCTATTTCATTTATGCCATTAAATATTAACATGTCTATGCACTATATTTATACCTAACAATGTTCCTTCTTGCAATTGGCACTTCAAATTATTCTTTTCGCAGATTTTCATCACAGCGCTAATGGATTCGTGGAGTTCCTGAAATAATGGTTAATCATCACAGTTGCCCGGAAAATTCCGATTAGTCTGATAATTTTACTTGAATGCAAGCTGGAGACAAGGCCACTCCGAGAGCCTTTTCACAGGGTTTTCGAATTTCCTTCCTGGTGAATTTAAACGACCGGCCATCCCAGAGGTTGAGGTTGAAAGCGTTGAATTTTCTGGCCAACGGAAGAAACTCTTCTCTCGTTGATTCCTCCGCCGGATTTTTCTTGAAAATGTTGGCCATAATATCCGGGCAGACCAAAGTTCGCTTGGCACGAATGAGTTTGGCCTAAAAGGACACAAAAAATCAAGAAAAACTACCATCGCGTAATATTTGTCCATACTTTGAGAAACAAATCCGGAGAAATGAGCTGACTTCCGGTGAATTTGGGCTCCATTTTGACTGCACGGAAGGAGGTGGTCCTGGCAAATATTGGACCAAGAGCCATGTCGCAATGGAGGCAATCTTCCATTGTGCTCGAATCGTATCCGGACTGGACAGTGATCGTGTAGTTTTTGTAAATCACTTGGTGACAGTTCAAGCTCCACCTCCCATTTATGGAGTCCCGAATGGCCCCTGCGACGAAATCGACATTCTGAGTTTCGATCTCACGGACCTGGAAAAAATTGTGGAATATAAGGCATTTCGGTCTTAGAATCCCGCCCTTGATCCATCAACAAGAAAAGGCGGTCGTAGCGAAACAATGGTAGTTGAGATCACGCAACCTCTTTATCTTCCTTACCATTCTTTCAAAGTTAATAGAAGCCTCGAATGCGGCCAGGTCCTGAGCGATATAAACGTAAGGCGTCTGCACATCTTCAACCAAGGCGTTCCAGATGACCCCGTCATTCTTGTCAAGGGATCTTTTCACTTTGACGTTGTCTTTGACGACCTCCTTGGACTTTAATATGGAGACCATGTTGGCCTTGGTCCACTCCTTCGGTATCTTGTAATGGGTGGCAATTTTGATCCTTACCCCGGGATAAGTTTGCATTGTCTCGTTGACAATTTGAATCACTGTTTGCTCATCGACTTGCTGTTCAAGATTGACGTAATTGAAGACGATCGTGACGAGATCCCGGTCAGCGCGAGCGTGCTCGCATGCCTCCGTGACGAACCCCGTCTTATATAAGGGGTATCCTGCCAGCGTCCCCTTAAAGTGCTCCGGACATACACTTGTCTTTTTGTCGTTGTCATCTCCGGAAGCGATCTCACGTATTTGATCAAGCTTGGACGGAGGCAGAATCATGTCTTCCAGCTTGGCAACTTGAACCCTAAGATCTTTGACTTGGCTGTCAGAAGAGTCCATCCTTGAAAGCCGCGACCTCATGAGCTCGAGCTCCTTGGTGATCTTGGACACTAGACTTGCGTCCAGGACTGGAGCCTCGGTGACCGCATCCATTTCCGCGCCAAAGAAGTCGCTCTTCCCTCCATAATCGTACCTGAAAGAGAGGCATTTCCATAAGTGGGTAGATCTGCCGTCAATGTCAATAATGCTCGTTCGGCTGTCGATCAAGATCGACAAAAAGAAAATGTGAATTAATATCATGGTACGGTGCATATATAAAGTGACGAAGCTTAAAGTTGCAAGACAGTCATGGCCATGGGAAAGATTTCGTCATTCTTTCATAATCATAAAGACCACGCGCATGAAAAGCTCAACCAACGTAACGTAACATAACATTCTATAAAGCCATAATGGCAATTCATTCTGGTACATTAGTCATGTGTGCGTCTAGGCCTTCTATCATACCAATCTCACAGTTTCCGGGGAAACGTACAAGTTACCGGTCGTCATTTCCGGTAACTTACCCCAGGACTTCTTGGAATAACAACATAACAATACACAATTGGGGCGCATTCACAGTGCACACAGCACACAGCCCTCGCCTAGCCATTGTAGTCTCCATTTATTATAAGACACATTGTGTCATTGTATGTGTAGGACAAATTTTTTGGTGTACAGTACATGTTCCTATCTTACCCTGCTAACAGAGACATGGCTACAAGCCGAAAAATTACTTACCAATGCCATGTAAATATCTAGATAGACCCTATGTATCGACGCAAAAGACAAATAATCCGAACCCCTCCTGCAAGCACAGAAATGTGTGTGGGACTATCAGTGTCGAGATCCTGGTGGCCTTTCTTTTTAAACATGCTGTGATTATGTACCATTATGTACCATTATGGGTCCATTGCATGTGGATAACTTGATGATGCTAGCGCCCCCACTATAGTCATCACATGTTAGCTAGTGAGTGAGTGAGGGGCCGCGCAGCGGCCTCCGAACGGAGCGAACCCCCGTGTTCCGCGATCGGACAAGACCCCCTGGAACCCGCACCCTGCCCCCTCTGGACCCCGCACATTGCCCCTCCAGGTCCCCGCACCCTATTTTTGGACCCGCACTCTGCCGATCTCCCGCTGACATGTTTCCATTCCATCCTCCCGAAAACAGTAACAGGAACGCTTACTTTTGGTGGATGCCAAAAGCCTGTCAGTTTGCTTCGAAGGTATCATGTCTTTTTAGAAAGCAGTAGTAGTGTCTGACCTGGCAGTGGCAGAGCCAATGCTTGGGAGCTAAGTATTTGGGGATAAATGTGAATTGCCATTTTGCCGCAATAACTGGCATAGACCTAGGGCTTTAAGTAGGATATTTAGCTCTCCCGCATCTGTGTGAAATTAATTGCAGGCTAACGGGAAATGGTGGCGCAATAGCCGTTGTGCTGTAGGACTTGGCAATGTTCCACGAAAGGGTGTAAATGTCCGATGCAGCAAGTGAGCAGCCACCCAAAAAAATATAAAGCTATACAGAAACGAGAGGAGTCAAGTGAAAGGCTTCGCCAAGGACGGCCTTTATATCTGTGTATCTATAGCTGCTGCTACTACTACTCATGGGGGAATCTCGGGGCAGGGGAATCGGCGCTTATTAGATTATTTCTCTGCTTCAGCGGATCAAAGATAACCCAGCGCATTATTTCCCCCCTATACTAGACATGTAGTCCTTGATGACATGGATCCTTTTTCTCGTGTAATGCAACCGACCATTATCTACTGGGGAAATCTTTATTGACCCTCTTATACCCGACGTGCTTTGCTGACGTTTTTCTACGAGAAAGCACATGTACGTTGTAAATGTAAGGCAAATTGAGATGTTTCGTGAGATTTTCTTCGTACATGGCCATATTCCATTGCTAGGGAATTTTCTGTGGTTGCTGGCTTTCAATATGGTTTATGTAGCGGAACTCGAATTGTCATATTCGGAGACGGAGAAAAAATAGCCAAAATGCAAGCTCAGTGAAATCTCGGCGTTACATGTCTTGAAAGTCGAGTCGAAGGGAGGCATACCATACAGTATCCAAAAACTAGCTATAGTAGTTACAAGATAACCAGTTCCCTTCAAGCGTATGCCGCAACACGATCACGGAGAGCCTAAATTTTCTGGCAGTGTTTCCATTAGTGAATGTTGCGACAATCAGATCTGTTTGTTGGATTGTTCCATTTTTGTCGCGAGGCCATGGTAGGGGGACGGGGGACGACATTAGATGGTTATCAGGACATTTTTCACGGCAAAGAACCAAATATTCTTTGCTGCCAGTGTAGCTACATACTTGGGTAGATAAGCGAGTGCTGCATAAATGGGTAATATTTCAGCTTTTGCTGTCGAGGAGCATTTTTTTTAAAAAAGAACCCCAAATACCAAAACCTCTAATTTTATGCATGTTTCTGTCTTCATTAAAGTGACAAATTTTGTGGCTTTCTACTTACACAAGACACGAAAAAAAAGGAAAAAAAACCACACACACAGAGTCAAATAAATGATGATGATTGTGTAGTTAAGAATAATTTCTCGAAAAAAATCCCGCTGGGATTTCTCGGGCAAACTGCCGCATTTGATTGCGATCTAATGTCGGTCTCGTCCGCTGGCTGGCACAGACTTTGAAAAAGCAACGAACGAACGAACGAAAAGTCAAGCGGCACCACTTTTGCATGGAGGAGTGAGTGAGGATGTAGCATGGCAAATGGGAAAAATTTTACACATTTCCAGAACAAAAAGGGCATGCGAGCTAGCGACAGAATCTGCGAGAAAGAGTGCCAAGAGCGGCTCGCCTATGCACGACCCCATAGGAGACAGCGTATAGTAAAAACAAGACTGAAACCGCTCGTTTCCAGAAAAGTCATTACCAATCTTCAGAGGGATATCCAAGTAAGTATTTGCTTTAAAAATGCATGTGTGAATAGCTTGCATACTTGACGGTTTAATGGTAGAGCCTTCTCCTTCCGACAAAAAAAAGACTACGACATGCATAGGAATTAGGGTGGTTGGCCAATTTGAAACACTGTGTGTTCTTAACCCAAAAGACAGTTATGGCGTTTTCTCTTGGTTGCAGCACAATGCATGTTATGTACCGTTCAGTTGTGATCTGTGCCGCAACTATACAGAATGAGATAGAGAGGGAATGTACATGGATGTTGAATGGGCTCATCCTAATTCAAAACTGGGGTCGGCCTCGCGGCCTCGGAGTAAAAGAAAGAACAGCTCTGCTTCATTTTATATGTAAGCGAGGATATGCGAAACAATCCACATTAATGGCTCTTGCGGCTGTGCCCCCATCTGGCCTCTGGTGAACTCATTTTTGTCATAATCTTGGCAGAGCAGAGAGGAACTTTTCTACAAAAGCATGCTTTTTTGACTGATTCGACAAGCACATAATTTTATTTATTCTCCAAGTGGGTAGAGGGAGGTAAACACCAAACAAACACCATGTTGATCGATGGGCTTGACAGACCTTTAGTCGCACCTAATATATCCTTTTTGGCTTTTGCTTTTGACCACATTTCATTTTAATTTGGGGGGTTCAAATGTGGACAATGTGAATGTCTTTTTAGTAGAGTACACTAAGCATTGGCAAATGGCAACATGTTGTGCACCAAGGAAAATGACACACTACATATGAGCAGCAGAATGGTCCCAATTATTTCTAAATATGTAGAGTAGAACGCACACAAGTAAGTAAGTATAAGCACAACTTATAAGAGCCCCGCTTCTCGGCATGCATTATTAAACGTGGGTAACGAATAAGTGCTCCTCTCATCGGAAAGCCCATTTCCTTCTTTTGGTTGTGTGACAAAACTTTCAAATGCTCCAACCACAATAAAAATAGATAATGTTGGGTACAATATTTACAAGGTGCATAAAACATGGGCTCACCTTCTCGTCATTGACCTTGGCTGGGATGTCTTTATGGCCAGCATGATCAGTGATCCCGACCAAAATAGGCTGAACATCGTCCATTGCAGAAGGAATTTTAAGCGGCTCGTGCCGCCACCAATAAATCGCAGCAGCATGCCGAACCGAAACTAGTTAGCAGGGCAGCTCAGCCGTTGACCCGTTCTTAGATGCGCTGGTGTGCGTTGATACCCAATTTCACAGCTAGGCCGGTCACATCGAAATCTGACAGCTGATGCGCGATCATCGCAAATCGCGCGCAATAAACGCACGATGTCCACCAGTCATTGACCTCTGGCTCTGGACTGTTTCTGAGCATGCAGGTCAGTGGCTCTTTGGGATTATTGGTGGCTCAGCCGCCATCACCATCACCGTGCTATAAAATGCGCACATTTTTTCGTCCTTTATTCTCTGCATTTTAGTGGCTAAAATCGTAAACAGGCATGGTGCTCTGTAGAGATAAGTGGCTTGCATATGGTCTCTGCTTTGCTTGGTGATGTTCTTCCGAAAACTGCCGGTGAAAGAATAGAAGAATGAGCTGTCTCAAACAGATATATGTTGACTATGTACAATGTTCTAGCTAGAAATATGAGTTGTCTTATGCAAAGAAAGCAAGTAAATAATCCCAACTCTTTTCAATATTCCAAACAAAATCTCCGTGGTGGTCAGTTCAAATTATTTTTGAGACCACCTCTAAATTGATCTTTTATTTGTCAAAATAAGAACGGAGTGGCATCTGATGACAGCAGCGCCTCCCTTTATGACAATATAATTCCCAGGTTGATTTGGCCGATTTTTAATCTCCCGTCTATTTATCTATCGAAAAATTCTCACACCTACGTATATTCTTCCAGTCTTTCACTTTACGACACGTCGATGTCGATAACCGACATTTACAAGTTGGTGTAGTTACAACCACATGTTTTTCCCGACACTTCAAAACACCATGTAAATATTCCATGTAAGTAAGTCAGTAAGAAGTTGTGCGCGCTCTACGGACGACGGCCTTTATGGTCTCGCTTTTTTTCTCCGCGTTCGCTTACATTTAGCGTCGCATGCACTTGAGAATTGCATTATTCTTGTAATAGTAAGCGATTCTGAGACCAAGATATCAACAACAAAGCTACATGAAGTTCCACAGTCCGTCCTACTATAAAGGACATTCGAGTTGTTTTATCGTGAAGCCTAAACAATACTCGATGCGCAGAACATTCTGTCCTCGCGAGACTTTATGGATCTTCTTTTCCCCAACGGGGAAACGGCGACTCAATCTCGGCCCGTGTAGGAGCGAGGCTCTCCGCCAAGCGGGAATTGTGACGTCTCTCTCTACACAATACGAAGCTCTCACGAACGAGGCCGCGTCCCGTATCCGCTCGGAAAACGGCCTCTTGACCTCGCGGCTGAGCGAACAAAAACGTCGTCAGATCTCGGACAAGATATGCATTTTCTCCCTTGTTGTTTTGCTTTCTCGCTTGGCCTGGCCTGCTGGCATTTTTCAACAAAACGTTGCCAAAATCGTTGTAAACCATTTTTCTCCAACCAAGCTATAAAAAGACGCCTCAAGCAGCACCCGGCCCACCAACACCAACCCACCCTTTTAAAATATTGGAACTGTTTTGGTATTTACTTTCTAGGGCTTTCACTCCAACACACGCCATATTTCAAACTTAATGCCTTTTGCAAACAAGCTACAAAAAATACAGTGAAACTTGACAACTCAACTTTTTACCTAGATACTGAAGTACGTAGCATTTGAATTGGACAAGCATTGTCATATTTCTAGTGAAACAGTTTTCGTTTTATTTACAGGAAGAAATAGGTGAAGTAAGGTATGGTTGTGTTCTTGTTCAGTTTTCAAATATATCTCATTATTATCTCTTTGAGGTTTTGTTTAGTTTGGGCAGTTTTTTGTGAGGGACAGAAGGGAAAGAGGAGAGCAACTCAATTTGAGTTAAGCGAAACTAAATAGTCTTTTTTTTTCTTTGCATGAATCTAGCATATTATATGTGGCAATGTTGTGTTTTGTCAATGAGATCAGGATCTGTATGAATCTTTGGAGTTTTTGTCATGCTGCTAGAAATTGCGGGATTGGTTTAATGTTTGTTGGTATCTTATTTGGATCTAAAATAAATAATATAGCCTCCTCTTTGCTTTGAATATGACTCCCTTCATACCGAAAGATTGCCTAAATCAGTTTCTTGAGATCAGTGGAGTTTTGGGAGCTTTTGGGTTGAAGACATTCTAATTGGTTCCAACAACAATTAAGAATTCTTTTCTACTTGACAAGGGGGAGGGAATTGTTTTAATAATAGTTAAGGGAAGGAAGGTCAGATGGAAACAAAAATAATCCTAATATAATTTATAGACACACAAAAGAGAAGATAAAAATAATTTCTTCTGGCTGGATGTACACACGCATTGAAAATATATAGGTACTCTTTCTTCTACGGGTGAATCACGACACTGCATCTCTCACACACGGGGTTGACAAAAGCTGAGGATCAGTCCAGAACCCATTATGGGGCTTAGAAGATCGGCGTTGGCTTGATGTCCGAGACACTGTAGTACCTATAAGAAAGATTTATTGTTTGAAAACGTGACAGTGTTTTATTGTTTATTTTTTATAATCATCCGTACTTTGCATTCTTGTACTTCTCGCGGATGGCTTGTTGAGGCAACTCCGGAGCGCGCGAGAAGCTGGTGTGCATTCGGACTAGACACTCCCGCAGATCCTCGGTTTTGTAGCCGGTAACCTCAGCCATGGAGTCCTCCCAAGCCGCGAGCCCAAGGGTATGTCGAGACAATGCGACCGCCGAGGCCCCGATGATCGACGGGCTGAACGGCAAAAAGGACTCGGCGTCCATGAGCGTCAGCTCGGTCAGGTACTGAGCGAGGGCCTGCGACTGCGAGGTGCAATTGGCCAACTTGCTCAGGTGGTTCACGAAAAAGTGAGCCGTGGGCGGCGTGCACTCGAACCCGAGCGTGTTCAGGACCAGCTGTTCCATGCGCAATACTTGACGTTTCGTGTACGTGTCGTCTGTGATGTAGCAGAACTCTCCGACCTCGGGAGGGTAGATTTCCTCGTATTTCCTGCGAAAAAAACCAAACATTGAATATCTAGGTAGGTGAGTAGATAACTCTTTGATGATTGGATGCAAGACTTACGCTGCTATGAACATGCATGCCGTGCCCACCAGCTGGAGTTTTCCTCTTTGCACCGACATGAAGCTGAGAAATCTGTCAATGTAGTTGACGGCGAGAAACATAGTTTCGGTGTGCAGCTTGTACTCCTCCCCAACTTCCACAAGCCAGTCGATGAGAATGGACCGCATCGTAAACGTAATGTCAGGTTGTTTTGTCATGTAGTTCCACTTGGGCAGAAAGTTTGTCTGCAAAGAGAAAAGCGAGATCGCGCGTCAAGATAACCGGAGAGGAAACAGGATTTGGAAGTCGCAGATCTACCTCTCTGTCCATGAGGCGCTTGAGGATGTCCAACGAATACTCGTCGACTTCGAAGACCACCGAGTTGAGCTCCTCCAGTTGCAGTTGGAGTTTTGGTGCCAGTGCCCCCTCTAAACTTGTCGTTTGAGAGACAGCCGGATTCAATCCACCCTCGTCATTCTTAATCACCACGTCCTCGGCTAAGGCGAAGTTGTTGTCGAGGTCGTCTGCATCACAGTCTTCTTCTTCCAATTCATCCTCGTTTGTCGTGGTCGACGAAATCGAGTCGTTGTTCCGCCGGAAGTCCGACGCGGAGCTCCGAGATATGATGTTCTCGATAGCGGGCACCAGATTTTCTTCGACATCCTCATCGATTTCGATGAAGTTTTCGTCGTCATCCTCTTTGGCGGGGGGCTCGATTTGAACCGTGCCAAGGGGTTTCCTCGGAGCAATCTGAAAGCAATAAATGAACTCGTTTCTTGGATACAAGCCCAAATTGAATTACCTGTTTGGGTAAAGCAGGGAATGCTGGAGAAGACGAAGCCTGAGGAGGGCCCTCATCAAAGAGAGGCTCGTCTTGGTGGATCACAAATGGTAATCTCGCCGTCGAGTTCGAGGTCGACGTCGACGCTATCGAGGATGACTTTTGCAGGACAACAGCAGCGGCCTCGCTACTCGAGGAGGTCGCCGTTGATGAAGGTACATTATTTCTGCTATTCTGAACAGATCTCAGAGGGGGACCGAGTCGGGCCGCCATTTTGGGCGGCCGTGGAGGCTTGTTCTCATCGTTGACACGGATGCGGGTAACGTGGTTCTTCTGCTGTTGAGTGCTACTACTGACAGATGCGTTTTCATCTTCGTAAACGGTAAATGCCTAAAAAGATGAAAGAAAATGTTCTTTACAGCGGTCCGACATGTTTGTTTCATTATATAGGCTATTCTTGATAATCTCCCCCGCGCTTCTCCTCCCCTCCCTCCTCATCCAAAATGACAGCTTGAGCGCCAAGCGTTGAATGCAAGCAGCTGAGAGTTGCTTATCGATTTTATTGTCTTGGTCGGTCGCCGAGCTTTAGCGGCAGTCACGGAGGCGGAGAGCAGCGCGGATTTCCGAAAACGATACTGACGATGATATTCAAATGAAAGCGGCAGCCTTTCGGAAATTGCATCAATTTGCTTACTTCTTCCTTTGAGACGAAATGAATCGACTCAAAAGAGAAAAGGGCTTTTCATGAAGTTTGCAACAATGAGCGTAGTTCTGTGAAAACCGCAGGACACATTTTTGGTTGCATTGTTGGCAGTGCAGTGACCGCGTGAGTGACTGCAACTCGACCGGCTCATCGCTAGCTAAAAATAGCTTTGAATTGAGCTCAGGTCAAAGACCCGGCTGAGTGAAATGAAAACTCACCTGAGGTTTCAAGGGTTGGTTGCCGGACCTCGAGTGCTTGAGGTTGTTGCTCGAGTTCTGGTTGGACGCCGTGAGGTCCTTCAGGGGCATGCGGCTCCCGTTGGTGCCTCTGCCCTTCCCGCCTCCCGCGGTCGGCCGTATTTGAATGTGGTGGCTCATTTTCGTCGCCGGGAGAGGTCGAGGCCTATTCCAGAATCCAGATTTCGTCGGCCGCCGTCGTCGATCAAGACCTCGTGAGTGATGACGGCTGGCCTACCCCAGAATCTTGTCGATTTTTGTGAGTTCTTTCTTTCCGCTCCCTTCTTTTCACACCCCACAACCGCGATCCCGGTGCGGTCCACGGTGTCCGTCCTTCTCAAAAACCTCCAATTTTCGAACTGAGAGCCGAAATTTTCTCAGCTGCAAAGCTGAGCGCACTCGTAGGGGTCTCGACGGTTGGATATTTCAAATGAGGGCGCGGAGATCTCTCAGTTTTTGTGGAGTAAGCAGCTGAGCTGAGAGCTGAGTCTCTCCGTTAGTTGAAGTTGAGCTAGGGCAGGCGTTTTGCACGTTGGGATTTGACATAAGAATGTCTGTTTCGAGCGGAGCGAGCGAAGTGTATAATCTTGTGTAACTTAAACTTTTTTATTTTCTTACGACTTACGAAGACCGGATCCGGATCGCAGGAATCGCTCAGCCCAGTACGTTTTTTAGACCCCCGATTTTTTGTTGATGACGAATGAGCAATGTTGATGTTTATTTTTCTCGTGACCAATTTCACAGAAAAAATGAAAGCAAAACATAATTTCTTGACATCTTTTGGTTTGTTCAACTTTGAATGTCTTGAAAAAAGAGCGGCAAGAAAATGACCAAAAGCAATTACCAGTCGACGAAAATGAATGCTTGCTTTTAACGGCCGTTACAGTGTAGTCAGGTTCTAGTCCACCGCTAACCTTGGACTTCTATCTGACTGTAGTAGTCACTGTTATGCGAGGGAAAATTCAAACTGTCTGTATGTATACCATATACTGATATTTACTTCACTTTCGTTTGTTCGTTAGAACTTCTGCTGCTCTCTATGCTTCGCTCCGCTGCCTGAAGTCGCTCGCCTCCGACGAGTGCTATAGAGACGAGGGTGTAGCCCAGCTTTCCGAACCGACAAAGTCGCCTCAGTTCCCCGTCGGAGCTAAAGCAGCAGAATAAACGGACGGACGACTATGAAGTGACTTGTACATCTATCTACCATATTCCCTATATGTTTGTATGTTACACCAAGGAGATTGAACCCAACCCACGAGGTTGGTGGTAGGAAATTTGAAAATTGGTCTATAGTGGCAAGGAAGGACAACAAAATAACAAAAATGCAATTCTTGCCTACATTCTTGGGGGACTTTTTCACTTCATTCTCCGGTCTTGTAGATGGTCAGATAAACAGTCAACAAAAAGAAAATTCCAATGATAAGATAGAAAAGTTGTTTTGTTTTCCTAAAAGCTATCCCGATACAAGTTTGAAAAGACCAAAATTATATGTGTAGCCTTCAGACAGATAACAATAAGAGCGTGTGCTTCTGCTCGTAGAGCCGTCAAAAAGTTAGCACTATGGAGCAGCTTGTATGGACCCATGTCCCCTGGTTTAAATGAATACTTAGATATGAACATGCAGAGTGCCAAATTGTACAGTCCCTAGCATTTTCACCAAAGTCCATAAGCAATTTCACATTACCGCCGCTCGCTCTCAGCTGCCTATTCCATTGTGCCTATTTTTTTGCGCCAAACTGCTGCCATTTTCCCTCCCCCTGTATATTTTTACCGGAGACCAGGTGCCTCCATAAACTTGTTTGTTGGGTAGATTACATTGGCATGAACAAAGCTATTGTCAACACGTAAACAGCGACTTACTTATTG
>JAAUYL010002753.1_pt1 | contig 17777 bp, 16 predicted proteins | sample 7278011 | NCBI WGS metagenome assembly JAAUYL01 (sample SAMN14350225, study PRJNA611818) | marine sediment metagenome | isolation source: surface marine sediment (1.8m) | place: French Polynesia: Moorea | collected 2018-08
AACAATTCAAGCGGCTGTACTATAAATTTCGTTTCGATAAATAGTAATATAGAATTTCTGAAGTTACTGAGTATAGTTTTTTTCTACTTTTCTATTCCTAACAGACTCGAATTATTATAGTAATCCACCCATAGGTTATAACATTTTATCGTAGGGGTTTGGTCTCCAAATCCTATTTTTTCCGAGGTTTGGAGACCAAACCTAGGAAAAAATAGGATTTGGAGACCAAAGCCCTAGGATAAAATGTTATAACCTATGGGCAGATTACTATAATAATTCGGGTCTGGTAGGAATAGAAAAGTAGAAAAACAACTATACTCAGTAACTTGAGAAATGCTATCTTACTATTTGTCGAAACGAAATTTATAGTACAGCCGCTTGAATTGTTTTTATTGCTGATAGTTTCAGTTAAACTTGATTTTTGAAGTTCAAATCACAAAAATTTATTACTCCATCAAATTGTAGATTAAGTTTAGAGGTATTTTATGAAATGTATTAACTGCGGAACTAACAATAATTATCAAGATCGTCAAGATAAAAAATGCAAAAATTGTGGTCACGAGTTTGTCTTTGAACCCAAAGGCATGAATCCGAAGATTACTGATGGTCTTTTTGCTAAAATCATTACTGATATTTCATTAAATAATACTATTTTCTATAGTCAAAAACAGTTTGATTACTATTTTGATAAAATTGCTAAAAATCGGAAATCTAAATCTGTGATAGCTGTGTTAATTTTTATCTTCTTTTTCTTTAATATTTGGTTTACAGGTTTTGTTGGTAGCTTTTTGGGTTGGTTGCTAGTTATTATAACATTTGAATTATTAGGAAATAGTGGATTTATTATCGCTAATCTATTATGGAATACAATTTATGTAATTTGGTTAGTAAGAAAGAGTCGGTCTACTAAAATCAATGTTCAAGAACATTCTCAAATTGGTAAGGTATTGCTCATTATTGGAGGGATTATTTTTATTTTAATTGTAGGAGGCGTGATAACGTTGACCATTATTAAGGCATTTCCGATATTTCTTCTAGTCACTTTTTTGGGAATGATATCTATTTATTTCGGTGTAGCTGCATTGTCAAATAAGGAACCACGGGTTCAAGAATTTTCCATTAAACAATCTCAGTTACGAGAATGGCAGGATAAATGGAACTCTATTAATGGTACACCAGAAAAATTATTACCGCCTATTACCCCAAATCAAAATTTAATCCCTAATTCTCAGTTAAATAATTATAGTTTTGACCGCTTAGTTGTCTGTCAAAAAGATGAAATTGCTCATTTTATGATTACTAATAATTTTCACCTAGAAAATAACTGTGCCATTTTAAGTATCACTGGTTATCCTGAAAATACCTTTCGAAAATAACTGCCCTATTCTAAGTATCACTGGTTATCCTGAAAATACTTTTCAAACAATTTTAGATATGGGTAAACAAAACCCTAATTTAAAAGTTTATGCTTTACATGATTGTAGTGCTTCAGGAATGAACTTAGTATAGAATCTTCAAACTAGACCTAATTGGTTTTTAAATCATCAAATACGAATCTACGATTTAGGGTTATCCTATCAGCAAGTAATGAAAATGCCAAATGCTTTTGTTAGAAAAGATAGTAATTTTCAAAAGAGAGAATTACCTTTTGAAGTACGTCAAAATTTATCATCAGAAGCAGTTAAATGGTTAGAAAGTGGATATTATGTAGAATTAGAATCATTTAGTCCAAAGTTTCTCTTAAAAGTAGTTAAACAAGGAATTACTCAAACAAATCAAGCTGAATTAAATCAAGGATAATCATCAGATACTTGGCAAGAATATGGAGCTTATGGTACCGCAGCTTTAGTTGTTTTTAGTGTCGATAGTTTTGGTTAAATTTGATTTTGAAGTTAACCAGAAAAATTATTACCTCCTATTACCCAAAATCAAAATTTAATCTCTAATTCTGAGTTAAATAATTATAGTTTTGACCGCCTAGTTATTTGTCAAAAAGATGAAACTGCTCATTATCCAATAGACCAAGAGAAAATCCAAAGTCAGTATTTCAAGGCTCCGATTTTAGTCGGAGGTACTGATAACTGATAACTGATTAGAGGTATTTTATGAAATGTATTCGCTGTGGAACTAACAATAATTATCAAGATCGTCAAGATAAAAAATGCAAAAAATGTGGTCATAAATTTGTCTTTGAACCCAAAACCATGACTCCTAAGATTACTGATGCTCTTTTTGCTAAAATCCTTAATGATATTTCGTTTAAAAATACTATTTTCTATAGTCAAAAACAGTTTGATTACTATTTTGATAAAATTGCTAAAAATCGGAAATCTAAATCTGTTATAGCTGTGTTAATTTTTATCTTCTTTGTCTCTAATATTTGCTTTACAGGTTTTGTCGGTGTTATTTTCGGTTGGTTGCTAGCTACTGTAACATTATTAGGAATGACATCTATTTATTTTGGTGTAGTTGCATTGTTAAATAAAAAACCAAAGGTTCAAGAATTTATAGTTAAACAATCTCAGTTACGAGAATGGCAAGATAAATGGAACTCTATTAATAGTACACCAGAAAAGTTATTACCTTCTATTACATCAAACCCAAATTTAATCTCTAATTCTGAGTTAAATCATTATAGTTTTGACCGCTTAGTTGTCTGTCAAAAAGATGAAATTGCTCATTTTCTGATCGCTAATAATTTTCACCTAGAAAATAACTGTGCCATTTTAAGTATCACTGGTTATCCTGAAAATACCTTTCAAACAATTTTAAATATGGCTAGACAAAATCCTAATTTAAAAGTTTATGGTTTACATGACTGTAGTGCTTCAGGAATGAACTTAGTATACAATCTTCAAACTCAACCTAATTGGTTTTTAAATTATCAAGTACAAATTTATGATCTATGGTTATCCTATGAGCAAGTTATGAAAATGCCAAATACTTTTGTTAGAAAAGATAGTAATTCCCAAAAAATAGAATTACCTTTGGAAGTGCCTCAAAATTTATCATCAGAAGAAATTAAATGGTTAGAAAAAGGATATTATATAGAATTGGAATCTTTTAGTCCAAAGTTTCTGTTAAAAGTTGTTAAAAAAGGAATTACTAATGGAGATGATGATTTTGGCTAAAATTTATTTTTTGTTAACTCGTAACCAGATTTCTAAACTAACCAATAACCATAATTTTAACCCATAACGCCCCCACACATCCCCACGATAATTCAGCCATTCTTTAATCAAATCTTGGTTAAGATAATCAGCAATTTTAGCTTTTCTAGAAAGTAATAATCTTTTAGCTTTATTTCGCCAATAACGATAGAAAAAATACTGCACAGGAACTCTCATGCCACTTTTAGGACGGTAAACAATAGCTTCCGGTAATAAATCTGCCACTGCTTGTTTTAAGACAGCTTTTTCCTCCGAACCTTTTAACTTATACTGTGGCGGAATTTCCATAGATAATTGCACAATTCTTTTATCAAATAAAGGGGAAAGTCCGATTAAATTTGCCGAACGAGTTAAATTATTAACCTTAGTTAAAATGTGGTCTGCACCCTTAAATTTGATATTAATCGACATTAGACGGTTGACAAATTCATTAGACGAAATTAAATCATCAATAAAGACTGATTCTTCCCTTTCAACTTGGTGATAAATATCAGGTTTTAATAGGTTAGGTAAATCAAAAAAACACTTTTTAAAAGACGTCAAATAATTATTCAGCAAATTAGAATCCAAGTTTAAATTATTGTATAACTGACTTAAAATCATCGGTTGATTTTTCGGACCGCCAAAACAAGGATCTCCTCCCTCTCCATTCAGAATAATTTGACTATTTTCTTGAGCAACTTGAGCTAATAAATAGTTAGGAACAGTCAAAGGGTCGCCAATAGGATCGTCTAAATTAGCTAAAGTAATCGGTAAATTATCCCACATTTTTTGAGGAGTAATTTCCAAGATATGATGTTCAGTTTGACAATGTTCAGCGACCAAGCTAGAAAACTCCAATTCATTAGGACATTCGGCACCAAAATGAATCGAATAAGTATGGATTTTTTCTTGATTAAATTTAGCAGATAAAGCAGTAATACAACTAGAATCTAATCCCCCTGATAAATAAATCCCAATAGGTTCTTTTTTGGGTAAATATTCTCTCAGAACCTCTTCTAACTTTTGTCTTAATCTATCACCATGAAACTCTAATGGTTTCTGAGAATATTTAATATTTTGTTCTGGTTGCCAATAATAATCAACTTTTCCCGTGGGTAGAGTTAAAACCGAACCAGGACGTAATTCTTTGACTCCATTCCATAATGTATTTTCTCCAGGAACAAACGAACAAGTGAGATAATCTCTAAGTGCAACTAAATTTAATTCCTTTGAATGAAAAGGTAATAAAGTTTTTAATCGAGGTGCAATATAATAATTACCACTTTGTTGACAATAATATAGAGTACGACTTCCCACTCCATCCCTGACTAAAAATAACTGTTGTTCTTGCTTATTCCAAATAGCAAAAGCAAACATTCCTTGCAGTAAATTAAGACAATCTATTCCTAATTTAGACCACAATTTAAAAATTAGTTCATAGTCATTTTTAAATTCATACTCGGAGTTTAAATCCAGTTCAAAATATAATTGAGTTTGATTAGTTAACCAAATATCGCCTATGATAAGTAAATGCTCTTCTTGATAGCAAAAATATCTAGTATTATTTCTATCCAATTCATCTTCTATCAAAAAATTATCAGGAATTATTACACCACTATAATTATCTAAACTGATATACCAATTAGGGATTAAATTAATATTTAATTGATTATTTTTGTTAAAAATAGATTGCCTTAATTTTGAAAATAACATTGATTTTTAAACTGATTAATCAAACTATAGCAATTCCCATACTGGTAAGGTACGCGCATTCGTTGGTTTTAGGGAACAGGGAACAGGTATGGAGGTATGGAGGTATGGAGGGAATAGAATAGAAATAAAGATAGGTGTACCTCATTAGACTGAGAAATGCTATATGATTTTATTTTAACCAAAAAATTTTTAGAGCTTGTGTTTTGCGTTGAGTTAGCAAAGCATTAGCACAAATTTATCTGATTTGTGGTGCCTAAAATTATTGATTATAAAAGATACAGTAGATTTCAAGTATATGAAGTACAGATATAGCACTACGTCTTTTAGTGTTTGACAATAAATTTTGGTTGTAAGGGAACACTTAATTGGGAACAGGGAACAGAGGAATGTCAAGAGCATATTTGCGTAGCGCTATATTTAATGATAAAACCTTTGATGAAATTCGCTGTAATTTAAGCTGCAACTATTACCTGTTCATCGAAATATTTTTATTGCCATTATTCAAGGGAACATGAGATTAATTAATTAGGGCTTGCTGATTAATTATAAAAGCATTAATATATAAAGGTTTGAGCGCTTTTTAGGTCTAAAAAAGTGCCATATTTTTTGTTCCTACAGCTGCCAAAAGTTAGTATTTTAGCCATAATAATTTTATAAAAACTCAGGGAAAATTATTCCGAAAACCTTCTCTACAATTCTCCACTCCTTTACTCCTCTAATCCTTAAAAATACTTTTTCAGCAAACTCTAATGAATTGTATAATGGGATTGATGGGTTTTTAAATTAAATAGTAAACCACTTGTGACGACGTAAAGCATAAATCCATTAAATATATGCCACAAGAAATGAGTTGCGATAGGAAATATCGCACAAATATATTGGTCTATTGTTCGGAAAAATAGAGCTATTAAAAATATACTTACTCCTGCTAAAAGTAAAAACTTACTTTGCTTTTGTGCTTGAAAATGATAAATTCCTAATCCTAACAAATAAATCAAAGCTGGTGCATAACTAAGAGAACCATTCAGTACCTTTAGTGGCAGAGTTGCTAAACTAGAAATTACCAAAACTATAATTAAAATCATAGATATTATAGATTTTAATTTCATCACCCTACGGGTATAAACCCACAAATAAAATATTTGAAACATAGTTATAGGTATGACATCCATTAACAATGCCCAACCTGTAGCATAAGTGTGAAATAAACTACTACCAATACCAATAGCTATCATTAAATAAATTAACAGTTTGACACCTAAAAATTTCACATTTAAACTCTGTGCTAAACACCAACTTGACCATGCTGCAATAAAAAAAGCTAAGTTGCTAATAGCATTTATTGGTTCATCCCATAAACCAGGTTGTACACGTTCACAATAAATATCAATCATAATTATTTCAATTGTTTTAGGGAGTAGGGAGTAGGGAGTAGGGAGTAGGGAGTAGGGAGTAGGGAGTAGTAATTCGGCGGAATAAAAAAGAAGAAAAACAACTGTACTTCAGTAACTTGAGAAATGCTATGGTTATAATTATTACTGAGATTTATCTAGTAAGCAAAGCTACCCAAAATAACAAAGTCAGATATTATTTCTGGCTTGCGTGTAGCACTGTACCCTCTCTCTCTTCTCTGCCTTCTACTATAGAACCCCTAAGCGTATCTTTGCCTGTGATTAAATTTTTGAGTTACAGGTCGGGAGTGGAATAGAGGTAATACAGGAAAAATACTCCCCTACTTTTAAGATTAGAATCAGAAGATTCACTATTGTTAGATCGCCATATTAGCTAGCGCTAACTTTTGCATTCTGTGAACTTCCTCGCGCGTCAAAGGATTTTAGGTTCCATCCTCACAATTTTTGTGATATGATAAAGACTATAAGGGTTTATTCGTATATACACATGACTTTTTATTCAACTAAAAAATTGAGTTTCTTAGCGATCGCAACTGCTTAACTATAACGATCTAGTTTGATCATCCAAAATCTAAATCGGGAAATTTCTACTTTAATATTACAAGAGTAGCATTTTTGTATTAATATAAATAGCTGTGGTTCTAAAATTGAAATAGAATTATGGCAACTTTCAGGGACATCATTAAATACTACCAGGCATACTTACCACTTTCCATCTTCAGCAATTGAGTTTCTCAGCGATCGCAACTGCTTAACTATAACGATCTAGTTTGATCATCCAAAATCTAAATCGGGAAATTTCCACTTTAATATTACAAGAGTAGTATTTTTGTATTAATATAAATAGCTGTGGTTCTAAAATTGAAATAGAATTATGGCAACTTTCAGGGACATCATTAAATACTACCAGGCATACTTGCCACTTTCCATCTTCAGCATTGGAGCATCAAGCGCCCTAGAACTAACAGACCTAATAGTTCCTTATGCCATCGGTCAGATTTTGAACGTACTCTCAGGACGTTCCACAGACTGGCCAATGGAACAATTAATTGGGGCAATTGCCAACTTAACCGGACTACCCACTAATCAACTATTATCCCTATCAGTGCCATTAGGACTAATATTTTTAGTTAGCATCACCAAAGGTCCAAGTATGGCTTGGCTAGGGCATTGGTATCATTGGGTAGTTCCCCTCAAAGCACGTCGAGATCATTTCCAAAAAGCCGTCCAAAAAATTCTCACCCTACCTCTAGAATTCTACGACGAAAATAACCCTGGACGTATAGCAAACCGTATTTCTAAAGGGGTGATGAACCACACCTGGACTTACCCAGAAATTGCTGGTATTTTAATCCCAAAATTAGTGCGGGTATTCGGCATTTTTCTTGTCATCTTTTTAATAGAATCACCAATTGCTCTTTTATTCCTTGCTTCATTTATTTTCATCCTGAGTTTTACTCTCAAAAGCCTTCAATATATTGCCAAAATAGAAATCGCTTTTGATAAATATGAAGAAAACACAGAAAGTCACAACTCAGAAATTATTACCAATATAAAAACAGTCAAAGCATTTGCTACAGAAACTCAAGAATTGCAAAGACAAAATACTCGAATTAATCGCGCCCTCAAAATTGTTATAGGTAAAATTCATAAAAGCTATGTCTGGCTATCCATGTATCAGACAAGTATTGTTCAATTTTGCCTATTCTTCATTCTAGGTTTGACATTATTTGCAACATTGTCTGGTGAAATTTCTCTAGGATATTTTGTGACTATATACACTTTAGCTAGCATGGCTTATGCAGAAATAACTCCCATCAGTCAATTAACTGAAGAATTCGTCCGTCGCTATGCTTCCATGATTCGTTTCCATGAATTTATGCAATTACCTATAGGTTATGATGCTGCTAATTTAACAGAAGTAACTGCCAAATCTACAGAAATTAATCCATACAAATTCACAGGTAAAGTTGAGTTTGAAAAATTGATTTTTGGTTACAATCCCAACAAGCCAGTTTTAAAAGATATCAATCTCTTAATCACACCTTGTCAAACTATCGCTTTAGTTGGAAAATCTGGTTCGGGAAAATCCACTTTAGTCAAATTACTATTCAGATATTTTTCACCAAATCAAGGCAAAATTTTAATCGATGGAGAAGATATTAATAGTCTTGATATTACAGGTTATCGACGTCGATTAGCAATTGTTCATCAAGAGGTAGATATATTCAATGGCACATTATTAAGCAACCTAACTTACGGTAATCCTCAAGCCACTTTTGAGCAAGTTAAAGAAGCTTGTAAAATTGCTAAAGCTGATGAATTTATTCAACAAATGCCTCAAGGTTACTATACAGTTGTAGGTGAAAGAGGAATGCGATTATCCGGCGGTCAACGACAACGTATAGGAATAGCTAGAGCTTTGTTAGTAGACCCAGATATACTAATTTTTGATGAGGCAACTTCTAGTTTAGACTATGAAAGTGAGCGATATATTCAATTAGCAATGCACAATATTTTTGGGACTCGCACCACTATTATTATTGCCCACAGACTCAGTACAGTAAGGGACGCCGATAAAATTGTCGTACTTGACCAAGGTAGAATTGTTGAAGTGGGTAGCCATGAGGACTTATTGCGCCAAGAGGGTATTTATCACCGACTACATTCATTGCAAGAAAGTGCTAGCAGGATAGTGGGTTGAACTTTATAATCAGTAAATAGGGCTTGCTGATTCAATCTAAAAGCTTTAGCCTTTGCATATGCAAAAAAAGTACAAGCTTTGTTCTCCCTTAAGCTCACACAGCTGAGGATTTTGAGTAGGCAAGGGCAGAAAAATTGAGGGACAATTATTCTAACTACATCCTCTGTCATTCCCATTTATCCTGACTTATGACTTCTAACTCCTGACTCCTACTCCCACCCATAAGACTTTTTCAGCAAACCCTAAATAATTTTTTTTCACAAAACTATTGCAATAAAAATTTTTTGTGTTACTATGTATAAATGTGAGTAGCAAGGGTCGATGCCCGAGTGGTTAATGGGGGCGGACTGTAAATCCGCTGGCTACGCCTACGCTGGTTCAAATCCAGCTCGGCCCACTCACTAAAATTAAAAGGATTGAAATAAAAACGCCCGTGTGGCTCAGTGGTAGAGCACACCCTTGGTAAGGGTGAGGTCACGAGTTCAATCCTCGTCACGGGCTTTCAGAAATAAATAAAGAAATAAAATTATTATTAATTATTTTATCGTTTTAATACCAACATACCATAATAATTAAAAAGTAAGGTATGGAGTTATTTGTTTCGCTTAAATATGGTGATTCTTAACACCAAATCAGAAAAGCTGAAATATTTCCTAAACTACTTAAGGTTAAACAAACTTTAGTATTAAATTTAATGTATACTCAAATATCATATTAATATTTTATATGTATTAGTCTAAGCTAGAGTATAGCAGATAAATTAATTAAACATTTTTTAGGGAAGGTGGTATGACACCTACAAAACTGTCAGATTCAGAAAAATTAGAAATTGTTGAACTGTATCAAACTACAGAAGAGAATACTATTACTCTAGCAGACCGCTATGGAGTGAGTAGTTCTACAATTAGACGGTTATTACAAAGTAGCATACCAGAAGATGAATATAAAGACCTAGTTCAACAGAAGCAAAAGCGTCCATCTCGTTCCTCAAAAAATATAGATTACGATACTAACGACTTAGATGAATCAGCAGCTAGGGAAAGTTTAGATCCTTCTGAATCGGACGATAAGGAAGGTGAAGCAGATGGGGTAGTAAAAAGACGACGCCGACGTTCTTCTTCATCTAATGATGATGAAACTGAGCAACTGACAGAAAGCCCTAAATTATCTTTAGCTCCTCAAGAAAATCAAAAATTAAACGATACATTTGAGAGTAATTACCCCCCTAACAAAGAAATAGAAGAGATTTTAGCCGCAGATTTACGAGAGCAACCCCAAAATTTAGATGATTTTGAGAACGATGATTTAGAAGATTTTGATGGGGATTTTGATGATGAGGATAAGTTTGATGTAGAAGAAGATGTAGACAGCTCTTATAATCTATCTATTCCTATTCACAATTCTCACCAATCTGAAGTTAAAATTTATACTCTCACGGAGTCCGTCTTGCCAAAAACTTGTTATTTAGTAGTAGATAAATTTACAGAGTTAGTTACTAAACCTTTGATAGCTTTTGGGGAATTAGGACAAATACCTGTGGAAGAGTCTCAGGAGAAAACTTTACCAGTTTTTGATAATCACCGAGTAGCTCATAGATTTTCTGCCCATAATCAAAGGGTGCTGAAAGTTCCTGATGGTAGAATGTTGCAAAAAACTACACTTTATTTGCAAGCTAAAGGAATTACTCGACTACTGATTGATGGTCAAGTTTACAAGTTATAATGAAAACTTATGATGGCTTTACTTCCAGACCTGCGCTTTTGGTCAAGTGAGAGTCAGAATTAGGTAAATCAATATTGCCCTTTAGAAGGGCAATTTGCTACTATAAATAAATTTACCTGCCTCACTTTAAATCTGTGGAGTAACAATAAAACCAAAAAGAGACTTGAGCTTGGAGAAAAATGCGCGATCGGGATCAAGCATAAATCTTGAGGTAAACTAATTTTGCTTTGTCATTCAAGGGTAACCAGGGGAAAATACTAAAACTTAAAACCAGGAAAACTTTGTTTTCTCAGATCAAATCAAAAATCTTCTTGACGATCTTTCATCTGTCCAAGATTAAAAAGTGGGGGCAGTAGAATGGAACTAATTATAAGTCCGATACCAACACTAAAAGACAAGATAACTCCTACAGGGAGCTGGATGGACTGGAGACCAATAAACTTTAAAGATATTGGGGTAGCATTCTGAACTGAGAGGATTGCAATCCCACTTATCCACAATGCCAGAATTATACTACTGATAATTGGTGGGATAAATTTTTGCATAGGATATTCCATCATATAATATAAATAATTATAATCATACCATGAATCATCAAAAAAATAAAACCTGTCTCACCTCAAGAATATATAGGAATTATTACCGAATAATTATTAATTATTAATTATTCACCCTTGAAAGGGGAGGCTTTCCAGGGGAAAAAAAAGTGCTAGGATATTCCTTATACATATCTGATGGTTTTAACCAGAGGTAATTATTCATTAATGAATCAGCTATCAGTTAGAGTGCTTTTTGATTTCTCTAATTTTGGGTTACTTTCTAGGATTGTTATTGTAACTCATAGGATTGTTATTGTAACTCATCCGTATGAAAAATATTATAAATTAAATATAAATCAATTAATCTCAAATTTTAAACTCATAAATGCTAGTTCCTTTAACTCGTAAAATATTTGAACAATTAATTCCTATTGTAGCTACAAGCGATCAATATCAATATTATTGGGGCAGATTATCTGATATTTTAAAACGAGCTTTAATTTCTGCTATCTCAGTTTTGACAATTGTTTTAATTAATGTATTTGTTCATGATGATGGTGACCCTTTATTTTTATTGGTTGGTATTACGGCAGGTCTTTATTGGTTATGGGGACCTATTTTATTAGCTAGTTTTCGCAATGCAGAATTTAGACGCTATCCATATAGTGGTCTATGGCAGGGAAAAGTTATTGATGTATATCTTACTGAAGAAGTAGTCGGTCAAGAAGAAAAAGTTAATAAAAAAGGGGAATTAATAATAGTAGAAAATTTAGAGCAACGAATAAATTTAGAATTGGGGGATAAAACAGGATTTACAGTTGAAATGCAAGCTCCTCTACGTCGTTATCATCAAGGTATTTCTAGAGGTCAGGTAGCTGTAATGTTGGTAATGTCTTATCAACAAGATTTAGAAAAAATTGCTAAATATTCAGATGTTTATCTTCCTACTGTAAATTTATGGGTTAGTGATTATCCATATCTCAGAAGAGATGAGTTTATCGAGGTAATTAATCAGGTGCGCTCATCTCGCAGGAAAAATAAACAACGCCAACCAAGTAATATAGAATTTTATTGACTACTACACAGACTTAAAGTTACAGTTATTAATTATAGGGCATTAATTCTATACCGTTTCACAGAAGTCATGCATTCAAAAGTCATAAATTGAGATTGTACAACCTGAAAACTTTTACTCTCATATTATGTCCGGTTAAATAGTTATCATTAAATATAAGAAGAAATATCTAAAACTCATGAGATTGCTTCCTTCCACTCCGTTCCAGTTGCAATGACTTCACGATTAGTGTTTATCTGGACATAATATAAGTAATTTCAAACGATTATTTCACACAATAGGTATGAAACTATTTGTGACATATTTAAAGTGAAATGCTATAGGGCTTTAATTTGAGGGTATTAATTTTAGGGCGTTGCACAATCAGGAATAATAAAATCCTAAAACAGAAGTTAAACTCTTATGGTGGAAGATTTCACTCAACTTAAACCTCAAAAACACTCTTACCTGTTGCCTCTACTTACCAAAACCTTTTTCCGTAGACTCTAATTACCTTGGCCTTGTTTACCATAAGCCTGCCAAGCCAAGTCTACTAAACCATTAATAATAGCAACTGCTACCACAGCACTACCCTTACGGCCATCAATTCTAATATGAGGAATCATCGAATCATACAAACGTGACTTGGCTACATCCACCCCCACAAAACCAGAAGGAGTGCCAATAACTAAAGCAGGTCTAATTTCTTCTGCTTCAATTAAATCAACAATTGCAGACAGAGCTGTTTGAGCCTGACCAATAACAAAAATACCCTCTGGGTAACGTCTAGCTAAAGTTTCAATTCCCCAAGCAGCGTTAGTTTTTTCCTTCTGAGGTCTAGTTATAGCATCCATTGAACAGTAAACAGGGTTAGCGAAGGTACTTTGAATAACGGAGGTAATACCTACTTGCACCATTGGCACATCTACCACAATAGTTGTACGAGCTGCCAAAGCAGCAGCTCCAGACTGTAAAGCGTGTTCAGAAAAACTAATCAGAGACTTATATTCAAAGTCTGCTGTAGCATATATTACCCGTCGAACTATCTCATATTCTGCGGGAGATAAAGCATGAGGGCCAATTTCCCTGTCTATAATTCCTAAGCTTTGGGCGTCTGTGATGTGCCATTCCATATCAAATTATTCCCCTGTATATGGTTATAGTTAATAGTTAGATAGTCAGTTGAGAAGCCTACTAGTGCCGCTACGCGGAAGTTAAAAGTCAAAATTCAAAAGTCAAAAGTATTGATTAGTAAGGCTTTTAGAATTTTGTAATGGGTCAGTTATTTCCGCCATTCTGCACTGGCTTATTGTTACAGCTATAAGCTCTGGGAGTATATCACAGAAATTAGCACTACATTCATTAATGGATAATGGATAATGGATAATGGATAATGGATAATTACCTCTCCCTAAAACGGATTGGATTGACGCGGAGCGTGAAAATTTTTTCTGATCAAGGGGAGATTGGATCTGACGTTTCGCTGCGCGACATGAAAAGCGTTAGCGTTAGCTCCTCTGAAAGAGGCAGCGGCTCTGAAAGAGCGGGAGACCTCGCCATTCCATCCTACTGCATGCTGCCTCTTGCCTCCTTCGGAGGAGCTGCGCTAACAGAGGAGCTGCCTCTTGCAGAGGAGCTGCCTCTTGCTACGGTAGCTCTCGCTAAGGCTAACGCTAAGGCTAAGGCTAACGCTAACGACCGCTCTCTTGGTCGATTGGAGGCAAGCGAGGAGACCTCGCCATCCCATCCTGACGGAATGCTCCGCAAACGACCGCTTGTTTCTCCTAATTAGGAGAGGCTTTTTACCTTAATTATTCGGTAAATTCTATTAGCTCCCACATTCCGCAGGTCAACTTTTAGCATCAAAAGTAGTATTTTAATCGGTAGCTTGTTAGATACTTATTATATTGTATACATAATCTTTATCTACCTTTCTCATTCGTCAAATTTTCAGGAAAATATTAAACATAAATACTTACTTAATTGTTTACTGCTATTGACTACTATGATTTTCTCCTGACTCCTAATTTTATACTATATTTTGTCGCGCGAAATCTAGGTTTTAAGTCAATTTGACATTCACACAAATTTAAGTAATTAAGGTACTTTGTTCAACATTTATCATCCTCGCATAGAGAATTTGCTCATTAATTTCTAGATTATTGATTAAGCTTAAGGAAGTTACAATACCATCACCTATTAATTCTCCTTCTATCTCTCCATACTCGACCTGCAAAATAATATTATCTGCCCGTGAATCATTAGAGATACTATCCGGATATTGCCAGGTTCCTAAACCACTAATTTCTGTTGTTGCTTTCATAAAATTTAATGATTCAGACTTGAATATGGGTACAGTTAATGTTAGTAATTCCTGTTCAATTATAGTATATTTAACATGATTACTTTCATCTCCAAATAGTAGTGAAAAAAGTATATATTTAGCTATAATTAGTAATTCATTACCCCGATCGCTCCTATATTTTTCTGTTATTAATTCAGTTCCTTTTTCAGGAGGATTATTAATTAAATGCCCAGTTTATATGAGTTGATTGCGATCTTTTTTTTCATACTTTTTGATAAAATATTCTAATTTTTCTCTGTCTAGTGCCATGTCTTTTAAGCGTTCTATTCTTGAAAGCAGTTCTAGAGCTTTTTGGTCTTGAATAGCTTTAATATCTTTCTTTTTTATATATAAAGAATTTCAAGTTAAACGTACAATTTGATCGATTAACCATTCTCGATATTGTTGTATTAAATAACTGCGTAATTTTTCCTCGAACTGAGGAGCTAGCTGTTCATTAATAGAACTAACTATACCTTGAATATTCAGACTCATTTCTGTTCTCCTAAAAACTGGTAATTAAAACAATAGATTTGTTGAGTATCCTATGAATTCTAAATTCTACACTCCAAGTTTCCCTGATCTAAAGTCCAACATTTATCAGCTATGGGTAAAAGGTCACTAGCGTCATGGGTGACAACCAATAAACTCCAATGATTTTTCAGTTTAGCCAGTAAACTGACAAGTTGCTTCCGTATTGACCAATCTAATCCAGCAGTTGGCTCATCTAACATTAATAGATGAGGTTGTCTAATTAATTGTACTGCCAAAGCAAGACGACGTTGCTGACCTCCACTTAATGCTTGGGGCGATGTATTAAATGATAAATGTTGAAGACCAACTTCTTCTAAAGCAGAAGATATTTGTTCTGGTCGTAATTCTGGATGACCTAATCGTAATTCTTCTAGAATAGTACCACCACAAAAATGTCTTTCTGGAAATTGAAATACTAAACCACCCAGTTGTTGTAAATGTTCGGAAGTTAATTTTTGCTCTCGCCAGTATATCTCTCCTTTGGAGCATTGAGCTAGACCAGCTAATATTTCTAGTAATGTAGTTTTGCCCGAACCACTACGACCAATAATTAGACCCATTTGTTGAGGTGCTAGTTCCATATTAATATTGTTGAGGATAGGAGTGGTACTAGCTGCTGGATGATAATACAAGTTTTTGAGATATAGCATTTAGAACTTAAAAGTCAAAAGTCAAAAGTCAAAATTATAGATTGATAAGGCTTTGAGAATTTTGTAGCTAATATAGAATCAAGTTATATAGTATATGTTTATAATTCTATAATTACTTTAATATTCAATCTCCCCTACTGCCCTACTCCCAACTATATAATAAATATTCAACCGGATTTGATATGAGGGGTTATTTTAACCAGCCTACACTAAGTTTATTCAATATCTTTATTTGTTATTTACAATCAGTAATTATTCTGAGTTTGTGTTAAAATTTACTCTGGATTTAGTATTGCAGAAAAAATTATATAGCGATCGCTGAATCAGATGTGAGAATTGAGATGTTCCTTAAAAGTAGAGAATATAGTAGTTATCTGATGATAATAGATACATTTTTTTCTTCTTCTCTGTTCCCTGTTCCCCGTTAAGTGTTCCCTAAAAGTATCCAATATCTCACAACTTAAATTATATTGCTATAGTTATAGCAATTATCAAATTGGGGAGATACACAAGTTTTGGATTTGAGGGAAAAGGGTACAGAGAATAGGAAATACAAAAAAATACTTAACCTTTGAAGAGAACCTCTATATAATCTAGCTAAAATAATAACACAGAATCTGATAAATTGAAAATCATAGTTAGTCTGAAAGTAACTTATGCTAAAAACCTTATTTAGTTGGTGTAAAAAATTTCCAGTATTGAAACAAATATCAGTTTTTTCTAGTGCTACTTTAGTCAGTTTAAATTTTTGGGTAACTCCAGCAATAGGAGACCCATTTCGTCAAAAAAATTCGATTGAAATAGGAGAAAAAACTGAAGCTGCTTTTCAAGCTATGTTTGCAGAAGGAAACTATAAACAAGCAAGAGATTATCTGAAAATAGCTGAGTCTGAAGAAATAGGTGAGCCTCTTGTTTATGCAATGATATCTTCCTTACATTACTTAGATGAAAATTGGAAATCACTAAAATTGTATGCTGAAAAAACTACGGAAGTAGCAGAAAATTTAATTGCAATTAATCCCGTCCGTGGTAATATTTACGTTGCAACAGGTTACTTTCTAGAAGGTGCTTATATTATATCTACTGAAGGTACGTTAAAAGGAGCGCCGAAAGCTTTAGAAAAACTCAGAAAAGTTTTCAGTCATTTTGAGACAGCAGAAAGAATAAATTCATCAGACCCAGAGTTAAATTTGCTGAAAGGATATATGGATTTAATGTTGGCAGTAAATTTGCCATTTTCTGACCCTGCTAAAGCAATAGAAACATTAGAAGAAAAAGCTTATCCTCATCATTTAGCTTATCGGGGATTAGCAGTCGCTTATCGAGATTTAGATAATCTCAAAAAAGCTTTAAAATATATAGATAAAGCTTTATCAGAAGTTCCAGAAAATCCAGAGGTACACTACCTAAAAGCACAAATTTTAGTAGCTCAAGCTAGGGATAAAGATAATAATTTATCTATCAGAAAAAAAGCGAGGAAAAATTTTGATAAGGCTTTAGCGAAGTCAGAAAAAATGCCAAGACGCTTGGTAGCACAAATATTTTTTGAACAGTGTAAAAATATTAATAATATAGATAATGGTAAACGCCCTTGTGACCCGATGCGAGATGCAATTAGAGATGGTTTAGGTTTATGGGGACCTTCAGAATTACCAACTCTTCGCAAATTTAAAACTCAAAATTAATTTATCAGACATTTTTATAGTGGTGAGCTAGAAACCTCTAGGTTTTAGGGAACAAGTAACAGGGAATAGGAAACAGATAAGAAGAAAAATAAATGTACATCACAAAAAATGAGGAATGCTATATCTTAACCCAATGGTTTGTAGCTAGAAAGTTTTATTTATTCTTGTTAGTTTTCTGGTTTTTTTGCAAGTCTATCTAAGGAAGTCTGAGCAAATTTTGGCATTGTAAGTACCTACATAAAATTTATAGTGAATTTCATCTCAGTTA
>JAAUYL010040171.1_pt1 | contig 17775 bp, 47 predicted proteins | sample 7278011 | NCBI WGS metagenome assembly JAAUYL01 (sample SAMN14350225, study PRJNA611818) | marine sediment metagenome | isolation source: surface marine sediment (1.8m) | place: French Polynesia: Moorea | collected 2018-08
CGATGTCATAGCGATCTCGTCTACGATAGAGACGATGGTGAGCATCGACTGCTGATTTCACCCAGCAATCTAAATCAGCCAAATCTTCAACGATATCCATGAGTTTCCGACGAAGGTTAACCTTGAACAGATTCTCACAGAATTCGATTAGATCGACTCGACGAATGAGATAGAACTTCTCTTCGCATTCATCCAGGATGGCGATGTATTCGCTTTTACCGAACAACCATCCTTTCTCTCCTCTGACATTGAGGAACTCGATGTATTGACACATACAATCGGGATTCCCTTCATTCTGACGAGAGGTGTACTTGGTACCTTTAAGATCAACGCTGAATGAGTTACAAGCTTTACCCTTGTAACACACGGTGACGAATCCATCGATATGATCCATCATGTCTTCTCGTTTAGAAGATGATCTAAAGGTCCAGCCTTTGTTCCGGATAATAGCCTCAAACAGGTCGGTGTACTTTCTTTCCTTTTTATTCATTTTTATATCCTCCTTAAAAGGGTTAAAGGTTGCCTGTCACCTATTAATATATATAGATAAATCAATAAAAAAACGAACAGCAGCCCCTCCCACACCTCGTCTTATTAAGACGCTTGCCATTGGGTTGGTTTGATAGGCTGTTGGGAGTCCGAAGTAGCTATCCCCTAGTCGGCAAGTAACATTGTCCAGGACTCGCCGCTGCTGTTCGTTATGGAACCGCCTTTCGATGACGCACTCTCCACGTATGCTGGCAATACGTTTCTGTGTGTTCGGTTCCGATTAGTGTCCGATGACTTGCTTGTGAGCTGTGACGATATTCATCTTCTCAGCGGTTGACATGTTGGAAAGGAAGACTACGGCCTCTCCCTCGCCCATCTTGATGTCAGCGAATTTGTGAAGCTCGATTACCATCGGGATCAGTCTTTCGTTAGTCAGATCGTGATCGTTCATTGTATTGTCCTCCTTTTATCTTTGTTCTAGATTTGTTCGTTGATTAAAAGTTTGAAGTCGTACAGGCTCATCCAGATTTCCTCGGGTTTGACATGATACAAACCATCTCCATCAGCCTGACGAGCAACGTATTGGTAATTGTCATGTTTGCGGACAACGATGGCGTCGATCCAAATATAATTGGGTTCTCCACCAATCGATCCAGATTGAACCTTGATTCTGCAAGGCCAGTGAACTTGATCTTCCATTGTTCCTCCTAGTTAATGAGTGTGAAAATCCATTGGGCGATAACTCCAGCAAAGAATAATATTAGGTAAGTTGGTATCGCCCAGTTAAGATGCCTTTCGGCTATTTCTTTTTTGTGAATGAGAAAGAGAAGGAATGCTGTCAATGCGATCTTGGTAACTGCCATCCAAACAACGCTGGTCTGTTGCATGTACCAGTTCATTAGTGGATTGGCTTCACCAAAACCTTTAACAACGAGGAATACTGTGAGGAGGGAGTCAGCTACGGCTAGTGTCAAAAGCGTTAAAATTTTGGTATGGAAACTTGACATAGTGTCCTCCTTAATAAAAGGGGGTTGGCGGACCCCCAATGCTCTTGCGGCCATTTACCATCGAAGGCTAAATGTTGCCATTGGTGTCATTCGTCCTGCTGAGATGTCGTTAGAAAGCGTTAAATGCTTTCCGCCACCAATATGAACGATGTTTTCGAAAGTGTATTTCGGAGCTAATTTTTTAACATCGAATTTGGTGGTACATCGCAGATCCAAATAACTGAATGCATCAAACCGAGTTTGGATGGCATTAAGCTTGGCCCATTTTACACTAAAAGCCTTGAATCCAATTTGATGCTTCTTCTTGTTGGTTTTGAAGGATGGATCTGGATCGTAGTCATGCCACAGAGAAGGAAATACCTTATTTGAAGGTTCTTCAAAATCATCCTCCAGCTGTAGCACGTTTTCTGCGTAGGTTATCCAATTTACGGATTTCTGCCTCTCGAAACACCAACCCGCTATCGGGTTTTCGATGATTATTACGATAACTACACAGATCAACCACATTCGCCAATCTTTGATATACTCTAACATTTGGCACCTCCCCTTTTTGGGATTTAATTTTACGTCGAAGAGATTGATTGAGTTTAATCAGATAAACATTCTTGTTGCCACCGAAGCTATCTGCCAAATCGATGGCACCCATAATGTTATTCTGGGCCATAGACCTCCACGATGATTCGAACATATAATACCTCCAGTTTCGCAAATAATGTCTTCATCATTTATTAATATATATAGATGATGAGTTTCATGATGGTTCACTTTAGTGGGTTCATAACCCATCTACACGAAAGAAATTATACCACTAAAGTGAATTATTTTCAAGTTGTTTGTCCAATTTTCTTTGTAAAATTGTCTTATAATTAGCGTCTAGTATAATAGGATGCAGCGTTATTTAAGTTTTTTGCGTCTTATTAAAATAGTGTGTCACACTTTGGGTGTTTCAGGACATTTATATATAGACGCAAATTTTTAGGAAAGGAGATTGGATATGAAATATCAATGGATCACTTGGTTGTTGATTGGGCTTTTGATATTGGGTACAATTGACTGGTGGCAGTTGTGTAAACCAGCACCATTTCTATTAGCCTAAGAAGACAAAAAAATGGAGGCACATCTCGGGATCGAACCGAGTCATCGGAGATTTAGAGTCCCCAGCTTTCCCACTAAGCTAATGTGCCTCACACTTTTAACACAGATCGAACTCTCTCGTGAAGAATGGATGCAATCTTTTGCAGAGAATCTCAGCTGCGTGGTCTTTGCTTTCAGCCTCGATTTCACAGAAATGAGATCGACCACCATCAGATTGTTTTTCCAATTCATGAAACAGTTCTTCAAGTACGTCATCGACTGATAGTTTGAACAGTGCCATTGTACATCTCCCATGTTGAATTGATATGGTTTATGAATTCTTGGTTGATATGTCTGTTGGCTGGAAAGTCTGTCATAAAGTCTGAGACCTTTAGGTTTCGCCCTAACCTTATTCGAAGACAGCGTAAGCATAGTTCACCAACCCATCCTGGTGCGGCTTGTCTCCAGATGTGATGATGGACAGTATAACATTCCTGATCAATAAAGGTATCTGTATAGCAGTCCATGCAATGAAACCTATCTTTTATTCGATGTTTTTTCATAATAGATTTATTTTCTTGAATATGGTACTTGGTTGGTCGCTTGCGATTGCCGTGATTTGGTTATCCATATCAGGCTCGTAAAACGGGTAATGTTCTATATCCGCATATTCAAGTTTTCGTTTAAGATTCTCCAATTGATTCAGACCCTTAACTCCCAGATAGATAAGGGTCGAGTTTTTCCAGCGAGAGCTGTTAAGCATGTACTCTGCTAATGCATGACCTGCTTGAACAGCTCTCTGTGACGGTGTGAGATCACGCCGCGTCACAACGAAGAGCTTCTTCAATTTCCATCTCCCAATCTCTCATCGTACTCTCCACTTCACGCATTCTGGGTGCGTCATGGCAGCTGGATTCGATTTTTTCGTATGGAGTTTTGTTGAAGAATTGACAGTAGGCTATGTGGATATGACGATAATCGTCTCGCCTGTAATCGAGTCCCTGGACGTATCCGTAAGGGACTTCCTTTCTCTTCGCTTTCATCGCTTTGATCTCTTTGGCTAGTTCTTTCTGTTCCCATTTGATTTGGTCTTTGAGTTCTTTGAAAGTCATTTTTGATTTCCTCCGTTGTTTTTAATGTTTCTTTAAAGTAACGTTAAAGTGTTTTATGTTGCTTTAAGTTTACATTAAAACGGAGGGTCTCTCGAATGACCCTATGGTGGGTGGCCCTAAACGGCTTTATCTTGATGCATAGTGTTTCTCCTAAAATGGATTTTACTTTTGTTCTCAAAAATTAAAAAATAGTTTGGGACCGATCCCACTAGGAGTCGACGGCGTGACCCACGATGGAGATCGGTCCCATAAAGGAAACAACCCCAACCTCATAGAAGAGCTACACGATCCAGTGGGCGATTGAACGTATCCTTCGGTCTGGTGGTAGATTCCATGGGTTGGCCGACTATTCTCCCTGTACGCGTCCAGCGAAGGTTGTCAACCTAGCACGGTGTAAGGAATCCAGTGCCATCACCAAGTCATGCATAATACTTTTTCTTTTTCGCATCCATGAGTTTCTGTTTATATTTCTTTCCTCTCTCAGTGTTTGGATATTTCTCACACCACTTTTTATCCCAATATGCACGAAGGGCTGCTGTGAGAAAAGTGGGCATTTTTCCACCAAGATGATCGATCATAACACTTGCAGGACTGCCTCCCCAAGTTGCCGCTGGTTTATTACATAGCTTCGTATATTTGAGATCATCCTCTTTTATTTTTGGATGTGTTTTCCGAATATCAACCAGTTGTGCAGCAGTTGGTTTTATAATAACTGGCCAAAAGGCCCATCGACATCCTGGACAATAATGAGTCGGACCTTGTTTATCGGAATATCCAGAGACGGCTAGTTTAAACCCTTGGGAGCAATCGCATGGTTCTCGCCTTGGATCGATGATATATGGTTTAACTGGATCATCTTTGCTCTGCCACCATTGCTTTGCCATCTGAGTTACCTCCAGTTTCGATATGTACATTTACAACGTCATCTAATTTATATAGGTCCGACCAAGATGAACCACAGTCATTACAATAGATATCTTGTATCGCACCTCCAGCATCTACGTTGACGCTGCCTCCTTCTATATTATCGCTGTCACAATTCAGACAACGATGACTAGCTTTCAAATATTTGTTCTTTAAATGTTTAATGTCCATTACGCCTCCAAACCCACGAGCTTTCGAGCGGCATCTTTATATTTCTTCTTGAGATCTTTTTCCGCTTTGTCATAGTCAGCCCGTATTTTCTTTAGGAATTTTAGAGCTTCCTTTCCAGCTTTATCTGGAAGTATTGCCAAGGGTTTGAATTTCATTCCTTGATAACCCTTGGCAACAATCATTCCGTCATCAGCAAATCTTTCAACCTCTCCCCCTAGCATATAGGGACAAAGATCGTAAGACCAGAATGCATAAAGCTTTTGTTTGGGTAGAGGATCGTCTTTGGGTTTTTTATGTTCGTTTGGACATCTGTGTGGTATCTTTACATTATGACCACACTCTTCGCAAAATTGAACAGCCATTGTAAACCTCCAAACTTCAGGAATGAGATGTAAACGATGAAGAATCCGATTGCTCCACCGATACCACAGATTATTGAGATCATTAGGTATTTGAATGCGAGAGAGGTTTTCTCACATATCCATTCACCAACCTTTGTAGAGTATTCTTCAAATGATTGATCATCCATCGCTTCTATTCCTCACTTTCCACTCTTGTTCGTCAACATGTGAAAGAGCTAATCTTTGCTGATCGGCTGATAACCCATTGAATTTCTTGACTCTTACACACCACTCTTTTACATCTTGAGAGATGGTTCCATCTTCATTTTTGAGAGCTCGCTCGATATCCTCGGGTAGAGTGCGATAGATTTCGCTCAGGTTGGTCCATTGCCTCATAAAGACAAATTCACGAATCGCATCGGCAACGGCTTTATTTAACATTTGAATCCTGGCGGATGTTTGTGATTGCAGGTGCATCAGGCAAAGCTCAGGAAATGATTCAGTCTTCATATTTCCATCTTCGTCGAAACACATCAACAGAGCCTTACGCGCTTCTGATGTCAACCCACCCATAACTGTTTGTGATACAAATTCTTCTTTAGTCATCATTGGTATCTCCTTCCTTTAGACAATCCCAAACGTCACTATACCAAAAGGTTTTATATTCTGGAAAATAAAATTCTTCCGCGTGACAATCTCGGAATTCATCATCTGTCACCATATCCTCAATATACAGTCTATCAACGTTGTTCATTGCATAGAAGTTTCTGAGAATACAGTAAGTTTTAACAGCAGTTCCATAGTACTCAAACATTCCCGTGCACATATGAATGATCTTGTCATATTCTTGACCAACTGGATCTTCATCTGCTTCCTTCAATAGATTCTCCATCTCAGGTGTTATTTCAATAAATGGAGGAGCAATTTGCGGGTTTCCTTCGGGTTGGGGCATAGGACTTGTTGAACACGAAATACAAACGACAATAGTCATTATGAGAATAAGTATATGTTTCATGGTATCTCCTTACTGCTCTGTATGAGCTTCGAGCAATCCTCTCCAGTATCGATTGCAGTCGTCCACAACCGATCTGATATATTCGAACCACCATTCGACGTTACCTTTACCATAATCGTTTAAAAGACCTGGATCATAGTCGGTTTCCTCCAAGATGGCTCCATCAATGGTTACTGGTTTTTTAATGCAGTTGTTGCTTTCAGTATCTTCCGAAAAAGTAGTGCAACAACAGTATTTACAGCCGACATTTCTCATCGCGTCATACGAGTCAAAGTGACGATGGTAGGGATGGCCACAAAGACATAAGCGATGATCACCGTAGTTTGGATTATATTTCAAGTCGACTATTACGCGAGCGTCTGCTATGTAGGGTTTTTCACTCATGATTACCTCTTTGAAGGGAAGAGCAGACCCCGCCAAGGTTGCGACCCTTGCCCATAACGGGGTCCGCCTTTTCGATACTCGATGTTTCGGACGCTTCCTAGCATCTCGCTCCACGCTACCCGAAAGTGATTTCGCATCTATCCACACTTGTTTATTCCTTCTTTTTCTTATTGTGACCTTTCTTGCGTCTGATCTTATACCCCTTCTTTTTGTGGGGAGGCAAACGCAATATGAAATCCATATAGCCATACTCCTGTGGTTTCAACCTTCGTCCACACTTGGAGCATCGCTGAATCTTGTCGTCATATACAACGTCTCTTTGATCACACCATTCACTCATTGTTCCATCCCATGTTCTCGCAGAACTCTGCTGCTGTGAAGTTACCTTTGGAAACACGATCATAAAGAACCATGTTAACAGCCACCGCCAAATTCAAACAATGCTTTGATGGTATATAAAGGAATCTTCGACAGTGCTTTAGATAGATCTGTGGTATTGAACCATCCTCTGGACCGAATACATATAATGGCCTGATTGGATGAATGAAGTTTGGCATGAACTCTGCATTCTTTCGAACTTCAACGGCAACAGGCTCAACCTCTGGATGAAAACGATTGAACGGATATTCGTCATTCAAAAGGCGAACGTCTTTGTATCCTTTCATTCGCTCTTCTCTCGGTAGACGATATCCCTTTTTTCCAGTTTTCAGTTGTTCCAGAACTCGTGTTCCAGTGAAGATCAAAAGATTGGAACCAAAGCATGAGCATCCACGAACTGCCGCACTGACATTGTGAACGTACTTTGGATTGTACATCAGCACGGCAGGTGTATCATCGATTCCGAAGATTTGCTCATCCTTTTTGACGTTGTACTTTTCACCGAGATCGAATACAGGAGCTTCTTCTTTCATTAGTTGATCTCCTGGATAAACCCGACATCATCCAACATAACGAATCCGCTGGGTACTTTATAACCGCTGTCCCCATTGGTCAAGGTTATTCTTACTCCCTCGTCTCCAGTCATGATACCCATGATCCCACAACCTTCATGGGTGAGGTTCTGACTTTCATCAAAGAGTGCGTATAAGAACTTTCCCTTTCCTCGGTTATGCATATACTTTCTACATATTTCCAGGATCTGATCTTTATCGGTTACCTTCTTCGGTTGATTGAACATCATCTCCTCCTTCACAACCGCCGCTTTGACAGCAGCGAGATATAGGGTTTCATATGTTGCTTTGGATATTGGTTTAAATCGAATGTAAGCTTCACCGTTGACACATAACCAGATTCGACCATCGGGTGAAACCTGCAATCCGAGATCGCAGTGATGCTCTTGATTGGTTGAGAAGGCTTTGTGGATCGATAATATACCTTCTTGATGTGTTTCTGGATATTCATCAACAGGAAACTTTTTATCGAAGTGTGCTTGGGGGATTGGTTTGAGCCAATATTCCCATCTTCGAGTGACCATGTTTCTACGTTTTTGAATAGCGACTTCCTCCGTATCCCATCCAAAGATGTGTTCCAATGGACCAACTCTTTCAGTGACCAGTTCATCTCCCTCGGGGATTTCATCTGGATCATCGGTTCCGAGTTGTTGACAACATCCAAACTGACCGTTGGGATCGATGTGCCAGATATCAGGTCTTGATGTTTCTTGAAGTTCTCCATCGATAAAATATTTTTTAACGACCCAGAAATAACCTTCTTCTTCTGGACGTGTGTTAACCCATCCTTTCATGATTTTCCCTCCTTATTGTAACGGCTAATCTCACCATCTCATACTGGAGCATCTCTCTAACGATCTGATTCCAGGTCTTGAGAGTGAAATAGCCATCAGCTAAATCGTTGCCTCTTGTGTGCTCCTCCCCAGCGAGTGGCTTTCTGGCAGACACAATGCATCCCAGATAACCTTTGGTGCCGTTATTTTTAACTCTACAGGTTATGCTGTATGAGTGATTTCTCGTGTAAATGATTACGTGTCCATTATACTCTTTGGTTCTGTTTTCTTTATAAACAAAAACATCGGATTTCCAATGAATATAGTCACTTGGAGATGCTCCGAAACGAACTAAAGAGTTTACCCATCTGTGAAATTGATCTTTAATTGATTGTGCTTTCATAACGTCTCCTTTTCTATTCCGCTGAGTAGCGGCAAATTTGACAGCTTGCATTGGGGTGTTGCAAACCCGAGAGCTTGCAACACCATTATTATCTTTGCTTTAAGGCTTCCGCGAATTTATCATCGATATCACTTTCGCTGTCCCTGAATCTTTTTAGTGTGATATCAACGGCAAAGTCTCGATAATGTTTATAGTAACAGGGCTGACACCAGTACTCGTCACAGCCACAATTACATTTGATTTGAACGCCTGTTATTGGTTTTTGACAGTCGAAGCAAATTGGATATTCTCCGTCTCTGTGAATTGTTTCTGTAACGAGTATTTTTTTCATGGTTAGAAAGGTTTCCTTGGTTTTGGTGCTGGATTGTCTTTAACCCATTGCTTCGCTGGAATATCATTGATGTAATCTAACATTCCCCACTCAGCAGCTTTGTGAACGCCAAACCAACTCGTTTTGGCTTCCATGACTTCCCACTTGTCCAGAGGTAGGTTTGAATGTGCCACGAGTTTATCCAAATATAATCTCTGCAACAGGTACATCAGATTTCCCTGAGCAATGATGTCTGATTTGGTCTCGCGTCCAGGCCACTTCCACAATGCAGCCTCATGCACCATGAACACTGTCGCTGGCATAGCGCGTGTCTCATCACATACAGCAAATACGGGAACTGCTGCACTGGCGATGATACCTGCACCGATTGCAGTGAACTTGAAACCCTTTGCCTGATAATTTTCGATCAGGTCTGCGAGGGCCAATCCACTAAACGCATCGCCACCAGGAGAGTCGATGAACATCTGAACGTCTTTGATGTCAGTCTCATTCTCAATGTAAATCAGATCATTCCAGGCTCTGGTTACGTCAGCAACCGAAAGACCTGAAAAGATTTTGATAAACAGTTTGTTGTTTGAGATAGCTGACAGCTGAGAAAGTTTAAGACCTGGATTGCTGATTTCCATAGCCTTGCTTACTCGTTCTTCACCATCAACGCTGGCGACGACTCTGTTGGTCCCATCTCCATCCTGTTTGATGGTAATGGTTATGTCTGCCTTGACAGGTTCGCGTTGGGTGTCGACTGGTTGATGACCAGCACACCCGAATAACAACATGACTACCAATAACGCGCCGATAACATTAAGCTTTAACATCTTGTGTCTCCTTCTCGATCTCTTTTGGACTCTGTATTGCTATGTATATCATGATCATAACCAACCATAAAATTCCAGTGAACCACCAACCACATGCAAATGCAGTTATGGCCGTAATTATATAAGCCCCAAGTAAGAGCTTCGATGGACTTGTTTTATTTGTGGCCTTTCCTTCATTCCAAATGTATGCCGAGTAAATATGTAGGGCAAGTAGAGCAAAGGTTACCACAAGGTGGATGTTGGATACGGGTTTGAAAAATGCACCAAATCCGACCAACCCTAGAAGGATAATTGTAGTCACAACCTGTTTTGTACTTCCTACTAATTTCCATTCCATATCGTTACCTCCTTAAAACATGCTGACAGGATCTTTTCTCCGATCAGACTTTTTTTTAGGTTGTTCTGGAACTACTTTTTCGACTGCTGCTGCTTTATTTTGGTATGTCTGGTATGGTGAGTCTGATGGCTCCTCGCAGAAAGCAAGGCAGCACACCAGAGTTATAACCACCAGCATACCAATAAATTGTTTCATACGGGGCTACCCATACTGGTAAAGAAACCAAGTAGAAACATGTGGATTCCAAATGCTAATAGAGTTGACAGTATTGACACTGCGGCAACTCCTAGCATGAAACCGAATCCGAATTTGAACCCCTTCCAGATCGTGAAGTCAATCACTTGTAGACGCACAACCTGTTTTTGGGCTTTCTTCTTGGGTGATACTTTTGCAGCAGTTCTTCTCTTTAGCGGACCTTCTGGATTTGACATAATGTCCTCCTACACTTTTTCGTGCTTTGTATTTCTTTCGATTGTTATAGTTGCTTTGTCCCAATTTTTTATGTCGAAATCGACTCCTGTAATTGTATCGGGTAATTGGAACTCGTCAGCGTTTTCCTCGAATTGGTCGTCGAATGTGCGGAATTTAATCTTTACCTTTGAGGGTTCTACTTTTGCTAATTTAATCATCTCGTCGACCATATTTTTCAAGTCTTGAAGTGTTACCACGGCTATCTCCTTTCGACGTGTTCTCTGTTATCGAGTATAGCTTTGATCTGATCACAGTATTTATTCAGCTGGAGTGTTTTCTGGACATATGGGTCGTCCTCTTTATCTTTGATTCCTTCTGGATAGTTTCCGTAATCAGTAATCCAAGCGTAGGCACTTCTCATCTCTTTGGACCTCTTTCGATATAGTGCCAATAGTCTGGCCGTTGGTAACTCTTCCAATTGTCTTTCATTTAGAAATTGCATTAGCCACCGAACCTCGCAATCACAGCCCAACCAACCATTACAAGAATGAAGATCACTCCGCACCACTTGGCTGCTGAAATGTAGGCCTTGGCTTCTGCTTTCGTTTGAATTTGTCTCACCTCGTACCTCCTTTAGCTTTTCATGATGTATGTCCGTTAGCTTTTGTTGTTACTTTCTCGACTTTGAGAACAGCTGTTTGAAATCGATCTGAAAAGTGAGATGCATAATCATCAGCATCTTCAACGGTCATCATGTTCTCGCGTCCAGTTAATATATGCCAGTAATTGATGCCTGTTCGAATGGCTACAATGTACTCGCCTTTATCTAAGATTTTTTCGTTTTGGTTAGGCATGGGACCTCCACATTTGGTTCTATGGTTTGAACGTGACAGAGATCGCGTATTCCCAGACTTAGATCAAGTTCATGACCAAGAGGGTGAATTCCTTTGTGGATATTATCGTTGAGTATCTTCACCCTATCCATTGCGACTTGTTCATCGTCCCACAGTTCAAGCATCGCACCACTGAGTTGACCCTGCCACATAACCGCGTAGAATTTAATGCCTTTTCCGTTCCAGAGATCGATGGCTTCATTCTCATCGCCATACTTTCCAGTTCGAGCTCCACATGTTGGACAGGTGACATCGTGATAGTAGTTTTCTGCATATAAATCTCTACTCTTCTTGTCACCACACTGACGACATCGTATTAAATTCATTAGGCCCTCGTAAAAGATGCAAGCACTGATTCGGCTTCATCTTTTGACATGTAGCCAGTGCATCGATCATAAGGACCACAGTTAGGACACCAGTATCCAACGTAGTACCCAGCAGCGGATTGGCAAACCTTGGGTGGTAAGTTTGTGTGACATTCCGTACATTCTACATCTAACATTAGTCCCTCCTCGTTATGACCAGATCTGGTTCGAGACCCATATCTGTGTCGATTGTTGTGATGTGAGTTACCTTACCGATTTCACTGGAAAAATGATCGATTTCAATATCCTCATCAGCTTCGATATATAGATAGTTTGGGGGAGAATCATTTCCATCGATTTCGATTTCATAAATAACTTTCATCAGTAATAACCTATATCTGTGTCTGCATCTGGATAATGGTCTGGATCTTCCATTATAGCTTTCCAACGAGCAGCGTCTTGGCGGATGCTAATATGTTTTGCAGATGTGGCACAGTCGTGATAAGTTATGTAGTCTTGATCTTCTAGTTCAATGAATGTTTGATGATCACTGAACATGATCCATTCTGGCGAAAAGTTTTTCTTGCGTCTCATATCTGTACGCCAACCTTTTATCGCCACAACCTTCAGTCCTATTAGTTTTTCAAATTCCATTAGAAAGCGTAATAACCTCCGATCAATAAAATAACTAAAACAATAATATAGACGATGGGGTGGGCTCCGAAGTTAACCTCTTCATGCCCATCATCAAATCGGGTGTGTTTGGACCAAATCATTTTATTTATTAGCTTCTTCATAGTCCACCCCCTTCTTCAATTTTTTAACCCTTTTGAAACCATTTGGTATAGGTTCTTTATCAGCAAGCCAGATGAACTCCAGCTCGCCAAATGTCTTACCTTTTTCTGGTTTAGCATAGAGTCTAAGTGTTGCTAGCTTTTTCTTTGACAAAGAATTTCTCCTTTACCGAATTGTAGATTATAGAACATCTCAGGAATAGACCGAATATGAATAGAACGATGCAAACTCCTATTATCATTCCATAATCTACCAAACGAAATTTTTGATCAGTTTTCATTTTGATATTCCTCCGATCTATAAAAAAATTTTGGTTTGGCGGGGATATGAATTACCCCCGCCTTACCATTAGATACGTTTTAGAATTCGACGACATTTTTCACAGATCAAACCACCCATCTTTTGAATGAGTTTGACCTTCTTCCGACAGTACGGACAGAATGTCTGCATTTGAGTTTTCATCGATTTCTCCTTAATCCATCCACTTGGCACATCCTCTTTCTTTGACGAATTTCCTAGCGTGTTCAACGAACTCAGGATACTCTTTGGCTTGATCACCAGCGATGGAGCAGACGAATTTCGATTGTTTGTCTTTCTCTCGTCTGACTTCCCAATACATCTTAAGTCCAGCTCCATTCAAACGGAATTCATGAGAGCTGCGGGTGTAATCATTACAAATCCTGTCGACGAATTTATCGCGGGTAAGAACCAAAGATTCGATCAAATGCGAACAGGGATTTCCCCATCCAGGTCTTCCAGGATAACGTAGACCAATTTTGATCAGTTCATTGAAGAAATACAACAGATTGTAGCTTTCAGCTTCCATGATGATACCTCCATAAATATAGGTTATAGTGTGCTGGCGGGACTTGTAATTAAAACGGTAACTTGCTGGCAACGGGTAGATAAGTTGTCATAATCCAGAGGGTTGCGATGAGTCCAGCACCGATTGCAAAGCAACCAACCATCATCGCGGGGGTGAAGGCAGTAGCCTTCTCGTGAGCGTTACGCTCGATGTAAGCGAATGCATTGTCAACAGCGTTGATGCGATTGACATCGAGTTCGGTCAGATCGATCTTTGTAATCAGATCCGTATCGGACTCTTTTCGAATACCATTGATCTTTTCGATTTCAGCCATTGGTATCTCCTTTCCAGAGTTTAATGATTGCTTTCCGATGTTTAGGAAAAAGTATACTCCAAATGAGAACGCATGTCAATACACCTGGAGTGACCAATACGAAAATTCCAATTGCGGCTATAATGATACCTCTCATTTAAAATCCTCCATACAACTGGTGATATCATTTATTAATATATATAGACAGCTTCCTTGGATGACTTGGATTGTTTTTGCTAACAAACAATAAATCTTATAGCGAGGTTAATATGATGGATAATAAAGACGACAAAACTATGGAAGGCTTGGTCGACAAAATGATGGAAGGTGGAACACTTGATGAGCAGCATAGGGCTCGTGAGGGTGGTGATAGTGAGGCTGGCACTCGTGTAAAGATGGATGCCAGGACTGAACCGAGAGATGATCCCGAAGCTTTGAATAAGGAGAGAGAATATAGAAGGTGGATCGCAGGACAATCCAAAGAGGGTATGCCAATCGGAATCAAGAAGATCAAAAAAAGAAAGTAATGGAGAGGCCGAGTTTGACCCCTCCACACTTCTATTTCTGTCCAGCCGTCAGGATGTGCTTTAGCTGGGATATGTGATATTCCTGTTTTATCGATTCCTCGAAGTAGGCGTGAGATATAACTTTGAAGGTTTTCCCATCTTCACTAATCTCCACGATAACAGGGAACTCATGCAACATCCTTGTCGTCAGCTTGTTTTCGTTAACCAAGATAAACATACTTGAATCCTTTCGTTTGAGAGGACAATTAGAATCGTCGTTACACCAATCTTCGCAGCCGAGGTTGGTGCACTCTTGTTCAGGATCAGGACACCATCCCATTACTGATCTATCTCCCCATACATTTTTTCATCTGGATCGACAGGTTCGATTCGGAATATGTGCTCTGGCTGCATGAGCCTCTGTTGTTCGACTTCCATCTTGGCCTGTTCAAATGACATATGCTCAGGGTTATCAGGTACAACCCTCATGTAGCATATGACCACGTATTTACTTTCATCTCGACAACTGCATGGGACACTTCCAGAACTGTGAAAGTCAGGAAGAGTCCCACGATCTTGACAGAGTTCGCAATTATATTGCTTTCCCATATTCAAAACCTCCATTCACAAATACTTTTACATTTCTGATCACGAAAGTGATCGTATGAAATGCAAATCTCTTGACACGCTGGATATATTGCGTCACGACCAATATCATTCGGGAGCCTTCTCTCAACTTCTTTTTTCTTGGCTACTCCTTGATCTGAAACTACTGAGGCGGGTGTTGGAACCCCACTTCCATTTCCAGTTCCAGGAATAGGATACTGTGACATCAATGGAGTGATCATAAGGTCGTTGAACATCGCGTCTCCATCAAGATCACAAATAACATCACAAATAGCGTCATCCAAAAATTTCGATGAGCTGTGATATACAAGAATGCCAGATGGCGGCTGATTTAGAAGTATACATTTAGCATGGTGTTCTCCAGTTGTTGATTCAATTGCACATTCAAAATGTAAATCAAAGAATGGCTGAATAGCTGGAGTTGCGGGTGTATGATGGTGGTTGTGTCCCCCACCATATCCTTGTGATGTTATCATGTAATTGTGCTGATGTGGGGTGATCGGATATACTGAGAGCGATGGATCTCTATTCAAAGATTGGAAAGCTCCGTTGGCACTCATATCAGAAACACACATTGATAGCGCGTCCGCCATATTTGCACTGAACTGTTTGAATTCTATGGCATTATTTCCGAGGACGTTTCGAGCATAATAATTGTGCTGCTCAGATCCCACCTCAAAGTGTAGGTCATATAGTTTCGTGTACATCGGGTACCTCCTTGCCATTAACTTTTATATTTTCGTAATTTAGGCGTTGTAACTCTTTAACCAATTTGTCGACCTCCTCTTTATCCCACATGTATTTATCAACGTAGGCAAGTATTGGGTGGTCGCCCTGGACGTGGATTAATCTTTCCATACCCATTATATTAGATCCTTTATTCTTTGATCTGGTTCGCAGTTTGTAGATTCGAGCAAGCTGATGATTAGATCAACTGAGTCATGGATGGATTTGTGCTCTTTCATTATAACCTTCAGAATTGAAAGTTCCTGAGAGTCAGAATCACCCCATTCTTTGAAACAATCAGGGCAGGGCTTCTCAAACATATCGTCATCCACCAGATTATCATGGGGACATTTCTCCTGTAAATTCCAGATTCTCCAATATTCCTTTTCATAACAGGCCTCGATATGTTCCATTTCCTCTTTGGAGTATCCGAGGATAACCATCTTGACTTCCCATGATGCTCGACAGTTGCGGCAGGTGATTTGGTGAAGCGGTGGAAATATTGAACCCTTGCAAGCAAAGAAGTTGCAATTGTCTGCAAGGGCATCCAATACATCCAACAGAACTTCAGTTCGGACTATTGTCCTCTTTTTGAGTTCCATTAGAAATCCTTTGCTGCATATTTGTTGAGTAGCTCCACCAACTCGTCCTCTTCAATGTAGAAAAGGTCTTTGCCGTTTGGAACCACGTTGATTAATAGTTGACCCAATCTCAGATCTGGATACTGGAACCAAACCTTTCGAAGGGTTTCAATTACCTTTGGGATTCTCTCTGGTTTCCTTGCCATCGTTCTCTCCAAGTTTTGGGGTTATATTTGATTGGGCTCCACAGGTGGGGCAAGGCCTAATATCAGACTTGATCATTTCGGGTGTGTAGACAACTGGGAAGCCTCGACGACAGCTTCCACAATAGAAATAATCTGTATCCGAATCAGCTGGGAGCTTGACATCTCCAGGTTCTTCTTTATAGTATAAGGTGTTAAGGTATCCTATTAGGAGATCTGCGAGGCGCTTTGGAGTTGAACGGTGGTGTAAGTTGTCGGCCTCACTGCGGATAATCTCTTTTAGGTGAGTTTTATTCACCCACACCTCACCATCGGTTGATGTGAAAAATACTTTCTTCATAGCCTTCCCTCTCTGAAAAATTTAGCATACGTTGCCCACCACATTCTAGCATGATGACATGTATCTGAGCAATATGGCTTATCAACGCAATCGCTGCAAGGATCTTGCTGTGAATCCTTTTCGAGCATTTTTTCGTATCGTTTTCGTTCCAGTCTATCTGCTTTTATTATATCAGCCATTGTTATCTCCTTCGGGGTCCCATCCTCCGTTCTCCACGAGCATCATAAGATCCCATAGAGAGTAGGGATTGCTTCCAAAACTACGTGGACACTCTTTATATTGTTTCAGAATATAGTTACAATGATCTGGCTCTTTCTCTCTGTATTTGAGTTCCATGTATTCTTCGAAGGTGGGTACCTTAGCTTCTATCTGTAGGGTTTTAACGGTTCGTTCGACTTGGACCACTTCCAAGTCTTTTGGTTTAAAAGAATGCTGTGGAGTTCGCTCACTGGAGTTATACCATTCTGTTGAAAACTGTCTGACAAACTCAGCATTTAATGCAGTGTCAATATACCAAGTGTCAGGGTTCCAATCTCCTGGATTGTCACCATATGGCCGCTCCAACCTGACTGTTTGATCATTGCAGAAATCGGCACCGTTATTGGATGACCTCTCCATGATTAAGAGCGTACCGCTTTTTATATGACGAAGTGCATACACAACTTCGGTCTGGACTTCTGGTTGTTTTTTCTTTTTTGCCATTAGCCTGTCTCCTGATCGGGTCGTATGACCTCCTCGCGCAGGGGTATCATTTTGAATCTTTCTCTGCTATCGCGTTTCCAATCCTCCAATGTGAGCCATACATTTTGAAATGACTGAGGATAGAAACCCCAAACATCAACCCCAACATTGATCGTCTCTTTATCTGGTAGGATTTTGAAAAGATTGTGGACGTGACCGCATAACAGAATGTGATCTCTTGGAACGCAATCCCATACAGCTGGGTCGTGACACAAAACAAATTTCCTAACTTCTTCCTCTAAATCACCGAGTTTCATTTCTACTCGAACTACTAGACTCGTATGAACTGATGTAAATCCGCAGTTGACGTAACGCATTGGTTTGCATTCGTCGTGATTTCCGAGTATTAGGTGTTTGGTTCCATTGAGCTTGTTTAGAAGCGCGGTGATCTTTTCAAATTGAG
>JAAUYL010004789.1_pt1 | contig 17683 bp, 19 predicted proteins | sample 7278011 | NCBI WGS metagenome assembly JAAUYL01 (sample SAMN14350225, study PRJNA611818) | marine sediment metagenome | isolation source: surface marine sediment (1.8m) | place: French Polynesia: Moorea | collected 2018-08
AAGCTTAAAGCTAAAAGGGTTCGACGTCCAGCTTCGGATACTCGATAGCCCCTACATGTTGTCACATTTCCTTGGTGATATTTTCCTAGACTCAGAAGATCGAGGCCAAACCTTGCGATCCAAACAGGAAATGAAAGTTTCTTCCTTAACTACAAAAGACAAAAGTGCATCAGTGACAGCCTTTCAATCCATTTTGGCTGGGGTCATCGGGGTCGATGTGGATGCGGGATTTTTCTACGAGGATCTCGTCTACTTTTCGTGTGAGAATTACCAACCCTACCTGCTTGATGTCAACACAGGAAACATCATGTTCCACCGTCAACTCTTAACTTCCGGTCCACAAAATATTCGTCTTGATGATTTGGAAGGCGGAAATAGAGAACAGGTCGAAGCAATTGTCAAGCGCATTCTGAAGAATCCGACGGGCAGCGATGGCTTGACACTGTCAAGTGGCCTAAGGCAAACCTATTATTGGCAACATGTCTCTGGCACGCCATTCGCCATTGTCCTGATAGAAATCCAAATTGCCGGAGGTTTAAAAAGGCCGAGGGGTCTTAGACAAGGACCTTTTCGCCGTGAACATACAGTGCCAGTCTTCCACCGACTCGACCTAATGCCGCCAGAAGATCAAGCCAAGCTTTGCCGACACTTTGACCGTCCAGCAATTTTGGAAACCGGAAGTGTTTATCTGACGGAGGCCGCCTTCCAGGAGCCTTACAACTACAGAACCAACCGCGATCGAATCGACGCTCAAGATGCTAAAGACATTGTCAACGACCTGTTTGATAATCAGGAACACAGCTTCCGCTTCGGCCTCGCCCAGGATCAGGCTAAGCAGGATGTCCAGATGCTCTCCAGTATCACCTCGTTCTGGAGGAACAACTCCTTCAACAGTGGCCTGAACAATTTCATCGTGCGTCGATATGCAGCAACGCCCATGGGAGTCCTCTATTCGTACCCCGGCGTGCCCATAATTGACAACAGCGCTGATCCTGCCGACGAGCCATGGTATCGCCTGGCCGAGCAAATGCCGTCGAGGGTGGTCTTGTCCCGGCCAAAACTGGACAATGCTGGCTACGTCGTCTCACTTAGCAAAAGCGTCGAGGGTGAAGCTTCGACGAGGGCCGTGGTCGGCATGGATCTCACGTTGGGATACGTTTACAAGCTCATCCAGGAGGCCATACCTGAATGTCGTCAAGACGCTAAACAACCAACAACAACAACACCGGAAACGGAAATGAAAACAAGGTGCTTTCTAATTGACCACGAGGGCTACATCGTGGTCCACCCGAGGATGTTCCAGCCTCAAGCATTGTCAGAAAGCCTAAAGGCCATGAAGGACCTTCATCTCACTCAAGTCGAGCATTTGGCAGCTAGCCACATTTTGGCCGAGGCCGATCTCGTCCAACGTAAAAGGTAAAGGAAGTCAATCAGGGTACACTGTATAATGTTTTAATGCATTCTCCTCCTTTATTTCAGGTGTAAGAGCTATTCTGATCAAGCGGTTCATCACATCTACCATTTCAACCTCTCGGCCTCGAGTCCTGTTGCGATTGATGGCGAAGGAGATCTCCAGTTGCAGCACGTCTCTCTCTTGCCGGGAACCAACGTCTTTCTGGTCACCATTCGCGAGAGCGTCAACGCCACAGATGTGGAGAAGAATGTCTTTTGTCCGTGCAGTGTCTTCGGCGACGAGTGCATGGCCTGCGACGTGGGCGGGTTCGTCAGCGTGTGCGACTGTCCTTGCCAATGTCCAATGAATGAAGCCACATGCTCAAAGACGTCGACAGCATCACCAACAACTTTGCTGCCAATATGCTCGGGAACAGCCCACCAACAAGTTCATCGACCTGATCGAGATCACCAACAGCAACTCCTCTTGTCCGATCAGACCCTTCCAAAGTGCTTCGACACGAATTGTGGAGCAAGGAACAGCAGGGCCAGATGCTTCGGCGTCATTGAGTGCTCGTGGTGTGACACCGAATTGCTAACGCCGTCAGGCCAGCTTGTTCCATTGGACAAGCCTTTCTGTGGCGAGAAGAAACAGTGCTACATGGGAGTCATTGGCTGGAAAGACCCCTATGATGTTCAAGTTGAAAAGAGCGCCAGCATGAGTGAGGACAACAGCTACTTTTTCCGACCGACGCCCTCGGTCGGCCCGATCGCCGTCGCCATCGTCTCCTCCATCCTGTTCCTCGGCTTATCGGCCTACTGCATCAGGAACAACGGCAAGTGTCGCCAATCATTGCAGCCGGCAAGGCGGCAAGACTCGTCGCTCAACATGGCCAGCTTCGAGGAGGTCCTTGACGACGACAACGTTGCCAACAATGACGGGTGCGGGGGCTCGCTGTCAAAGGCTCCGATCATTGTTCATGCTAATGCGATCCAACCTCAAAATCCTGCGGCAACCTCTACAGCGGCAGTCTTTGTATCGCCTTATCGGGTGGTCGGCTCGAGCCAACGCAGGCCGCCCTACTCCTCCGACCTCGATCACGGATATTCCACAATGACATTGGGCAACGACGACATCGACTCGAGCGTGCAATATGCAGAGTCCATTTCGGCCAGCAGTTGTGCTCGAGGTCGCCAAGTGTCGGCAATTCCCAAGATGACCACTGCCAGCATTGTCACTTCCGGTGTGTCCTCAAGAGGCTCGTCGCCGACAGCCTCGCTGGCGCCCGCGTTTCCAGCCTTCAACAGTATTCAACACTCATCCTCCTCGTCGTCCTCCGGGATTATGCTCAGTCCTGGTCCAAGAGGTGCGACGAGACTCAGCAAGAGTGTATTTAATCGACCTTATCACAAACAGAGCGAAGAGACGGCTCTCATGTCAGAACACAGTGGCCAAGACGATGATCCTTGCGACAAAAGAATGGTCATTGTCACACGGGCCCAAGTGCACAATGTCAACGTGGAATCGTAAAATAATTCAATGTTATGCGCATTTTTTACAGCGACGAAAGTTACCTCCCTCGCTGACCAAGATACTTTCGTAACGCAAAAGTGTGTTCACCCTCTTGCCAAGATCTCAATTGTACAGTATCAGTTTTCTACCAATTTGTAAGGATCAAACGTGCCATTAAAATAAACAGCTATAGAAACAACTTCAAGTTATGCCCAAACGTACTTGGTTTATTGTCAATTTGCAACAGGTCTCTGACATCATGCGGGAATACTATTGGGATTGGCTATGATTAAATTGTGATTTTAGTCAGTGATCATTCCATGATTGGTCATAATTGTGGTCATGTGAAATGTCAACAAGGTTTGAATTTTATGAATAACTTTCAAGTCGGTTTCTTTTGCGCAAGTCGAGGAGAAGCTCGGATGCCAGCCATTCTCTTCGGCGTTGACACTTGCTCCTTGCTTCCTCTAGCGCTCACAAGCGATGATTTACTGCCACCTTTTGGTGTTTCGCACTTTTTGTCTGAAGCCACGCTCGTTTCCATTTGCGTCAGATTTTCAAATATGTCGTCGTCCTCTGTCATGAAGCTCATCACGGTGCTGTCGACTGACAACCCAGACCCTGATGCCGCTGGTTTCTTGGTGACAGCTTTGTCGTCCGAGACCAACGGCTTCGCGAATTCCTCCTCCTCCTCACGTTTTCGTTTCTGCCGCGAATCACTGTACATTTTCTTCTTCATGTTGGCCTTTCGAAGTCGCTCCTGCCGAGCGGCCTCGGCATCGTCAGTGGGAGACGTGAACGTTTCAGTAGCTGCACTCGGGGTCTCAATGTTTTCCAATGGCAATCCCTTCAGCAAGTTCCTGCGGGTGCTTGACGATTGTCCAGAACAGGAAGCTGTAGAATTAGCTGTTGCATCAGGGTTGTCGCGGCTGCAGCCGCCCAATTTTCTGTGGTCAATGGCAAATGTATCGTTGACAAAATCGCCCGGGTCATATTTCATCGGCTGCTTCGCCATCTTCCTAAGCGCCTCCGAGTAGCTCTTGTCATTGAGGCCGACGCCAAAGATGGTGCCAAAAGCCTTCAGGGCCCTCTTCACGCCGTCGGTGATGGCCTCTTTTCGAGCTTTCTGAATCGAATTGGCCTTCGACTTCATCCCCTCGCACACGCCGTAGCCAAGATCTTCGTGGGAGGCCCCATCACGCAAGAACACCTTAATAATCGCACAAACCCCTACGTAGAATCTGCCGTTATGATGGTCAACAAAGTCGATTTTCGTATCCGAAACGCTGTGGCTCCATCCTAAACGAAGTATGTAATTGCAGTTGACGCTCCGTTTCTTTTTCAAATATCTTTTATTCAGCAATTACCGTTGAAACCAAAAATCCTGTTGGCCAGGTCAACAGATTTCCAGCCTTCGAGGTACCACACATTTCCTCCTTGTCCCGGCCTTTCGCTGATGTAGTTACGGCCGAGGCGTTTTCGCAGAGCCTGCTCCATGGCTTCAAACTCCTCGCCGGTGAACTTGCCCTCGCCGTACTCCAATGATGCCTTGGAATTCATGCTTCAGTCTTCTTACGAGCCAGTTGTAACCAAATCGTGCCCCGTAAATCTTGGATTTGAATTTGTCAATTTTTGACATTCGCAATTTCAGTTTCACGAATTTTTCTTAAAAACAAACGCGCCGCCGCTTTTCAAAAATCAAAACAAAACAAGCCTGAACAAGTTTTTTCTCCCGCTCGCTAACGCTTCCCTTTACATAGTAAGCTAACCAAGGTTTAGCAAAAACACAGAAAAAAGCCGATGTTAGACCTTGCAATGAAAGTAATATTTTAATTGTCTATATTTTCCACACTTGAAAGTGAATTTCAGTGAATGTTATGCGTCTTGGTAAATGACTTTGTTTGTCCCCGTCTTGATCAACCGCACACGGGGTCCTTGTCGTGTCAGGACGTACTCTTGGTTGGTCTCGATGGCCGTCGTCGGGTAGGGGGCGTTTCTGTAGTAAAAGTAGTCGTCCGGCGCGTGCATCACGAAGGTCATGTAGTCCAGCTTCCGCGGCAAGTCCTCCTCGGGCCCGATGACGTAAGTGGAGGGGTCGAAGCCCTCGGCCGGGTCGGGACTGTTGGCCGTTGGCAAGAGCCAAGTGATAACGCCGCTCTTCTCGCAATACTGGTCGGTAAGGAAGCCTCTCAGCTGGGCATAGTAGACGCCTCCCGACTCCCAATCGATCATGGATACGATGTCACCTCTCGTGAAGTACTGGCCCCGATGGAACACCCGATCGGAGGTCACGGCTTTGGCAACTGCTGTTGGAGCCTTCGTGGCCTAAAATACCGACCAGAAAGAGTCGTCATCTATTAACGCATGGCTATTAAGGCATGAGGAATGTGAAAAACGTACGCTCTTTTTGAAGATGATGCGACGAGATTTGCCCTTGGCGCTGTTGGAATGATTAGCTGTGTTCCGATTTGAATTGGACGACTTCGAAGCAGTTTTCTTGGTCTCCTTCTTCGATGAGGCGGATTGCGCCGAACCACCTGCCTCGGCGGTGCCGTTGACACTGCCATTTGCTTCGCCTTTGCCTCCCCCGCCGCCGTTCTTCTTCTTCCGATTCGATCGTGTGGTCAGCGTGCTGCCCGAGGTCACTGAGGCCGTCTCGACTTCCGAGGTCACAGACTCGACTTCAAACCTGTCGCTTGGATCGACGCCGCCACCAGCTCCTCCACCACCATTAGAGTTCCCCGTCTCTTCGGTGGACAATTGGGCCTGGCTCTCCTTCTCGACAGACTTTTGCTGTTTGAGCTTTCGATTGCTCCTCCGCGTCACGACAGGCGAGGGTTCCCGTTTGGGTTCGGAATCGTCGGCCGACTCGTCGTTTGTATCTTCAGTTTTGGCGCCATCGTCGACTTCCTCTTTCATCTCCACGTCCTCAGAAGGCCGCTTGCTCGTGATCTCGATCTCAGCCTCGTCAGGAGAAACAACCTTGGCCTCCTCCTTCATCTGAACATCATCAGATGCTGTGTTGTCATCTTCGGTCACGACGACAGCGGCCTTTTTTGTTTGTCGACCTCCTTTGCGCTTACGAGATCGCTTCCCCCCTCGTCGAGAAGTCCTTGCCTTTGATGGAGATTTTTCCTCAGTTTCAGCGTCTGCTTCTTCGCCTTCTTCGCCTTCATTGACATTGGAATCGTCGAGAGAACCAGCAGCTTTTTCGTTGCTTTCTGAGGCCTGCTCTTGGACGAGGGTGTCTTCGTTTTCACTCTCACCAGCAGCCTCCGTCCCACCGCGAGTCTTGGCGTTTGCTTTGTCACCAGTCGGCATGTTGACAAAAATCAGCAATATTATCCTTGAGCTCTTGGATACCAATGATGAGAATGAGCTTGAACAAGTTAAAAAGAGACGGTCGGAGTCGTCGGTCGGATCCGTCGGATCTGGGATTTGATTTGTTTTGGTTTTCCAAGAAAATCGGACCGAACTCTACACGAATATGAATCAATGAATCGAACACTTCAAAAGCAAGAAATAATCCTAAATCCTCGTTATCAAATGTTCAAATATCTAGATACCTAGATATCTCTGTAATTTTCTTACTCTTTTTGAGCTGTTTGCAAAATCAAATGTTAAGAAAACAATGACTGAAAGGCATAAAAATCAAATTATGCCTTAAATATTGTCGCAAAACTGCCACGCAACCTTCCAAAACAAACAAACGCATGGAGCTGTTTCTGAAGTTTTTAAAACAAAATTCTACTCAAAATGTCGAAGAAATCTGCAAAGAAAAGTGGAGAGAAAGCCAGGAGGAAGCCAAAGAACGAAAGTCCCCAAGACTCGGCACTGGGCAGTCATGAAAAGCTGAAGGACCAAGTGAAATATTGGCTCGACGAAAGCAACACCGACTTCCAGGATGACACCCCCTTGTTCAGGCGTGATCAGTTCTACTGCCTCGACGGCGGCTTTGCCTCGTCCCTCCAGGAGCTCTACAGCGATGGCAATATCGACAGCGATCCCCTGTGGTCTTGCCGGGCGCTTAAGACGGATCCAGATGCAGTGGTCAAAACTCACGAGGCGTTTTTGAAGGCCGGTGCCAACATCATCTCGACCAACTCCTATCAGGCTAATCATGAGCTATTTCGTAAGCACATCGATTTCAAAGATCCAATTTTTGATCCCCACCTCTTGATCGAGTCCTCGGTGGAGCTCGCCGACAAAGCCATTGATAACGTCACTCGGGGCAGAGGTCGGGGTCCTCGGACAATGCTGGCAGGTTCTGTCGGTCCATACGGAGCTTGTTTGGGTGATGGCTCGGAATACACCGGCTCCTACATAGACAAAGTTTCGCGTGAAGAACTGCGCGAGTGGCATCGTGATCGACTCAAACGCTTGACTTTCAACAACCCTGTGGACATCATAGCTGTCGAGACGATTCCCTCATATGTGGAGGCTCTAGCGATACTCGACTGCATTGGAGAAATCAAAGGACTTCGGTGCTGGATCAGTTTCCAATGCAAAGACCAACTTCACACTGCTCGTGGCGAACGTATAGACGATGCCTTCAAGGCCTTGTATGGTCATGAACACTTCGAAAAGGTCATGGCTGTGGGTGTGAATTGTGTTAAGCCAAGCCAAGTTTGGCCTTTGCTCAAGTGCTTGAACAGCGTTAACCATTGGTCCGCCTGGCCAGAGAACGAGTTCTACGTGAAGCTACCCTATGTCGTCTATCCCAATGCTGGAGAAGACTGGGATGCCGTGAACAAAGTCTGGAAGAACGACAATGACGAAAGTGAGGACATTGTTTCGCGAATCGGCGAGTGGATGTGTCTGGGGGCCAACGCTATCGGGGGTTGTTGCCGCGTCGGGCCCACCCTGATCAACCAGATCAGTGACGAGATTATCGCTAATATTCCGAAAGCAATGGAGGCCAAAGAGGAGGCTAGTCTTCGCACGCGCAATCCTCGATATGATTGGAGCAATGTGGAAAAAAGGCTCCAGAAGCCCTCGTATGACGAGCAAAAGAAACGCGATCAAGCCATTCGGGAAAAATTCAAGGATTTTGGTGATGGCGGCGACGCCCAATCCCTAGTCCAAGCCCAGATTGAGGCACTCTTGTCAGAGGACGACTCGGCTCGAGCAACGCTAGATTCATTGAAATCCCTTCAACTAAACGAAGATCCGCTGCCAGACGTCAAACTTGATTTTCCTCTTGATGAGGATGAAACTAATGTTGTTAATTCAGAGGATAAAATGGCCGTTGAATAACTGGCAATATCCTCGAATTATCTATATTTTTCTGCTTTCTATTTTTACAGGAAAACATGGCGGATGCAAAAGTGCAGGAGGATGTTCCAAAGGACAGTGTCAACCCCATTAATTGTGAGGAGGAGAAAGTTGAAGAAAGCATGGACGTTAATATCGAAAATGGGCTTGGCCAACGGACGGGCTTCTCGTCGGAAAACTTCAAAATCGAGATCGCCAACCTGCCGCGATTCTTCGGTGTGTCGCAGGCCAAAAAGTTCCTGATGAAAACGATGGGCCTGAAAGTGCACAAGATCAAGCCGTGCGGCAAGAAGGCCACGTGGATGTTTGTCAACTTTGCCAACGAGGAGGACCGCGAGCTGGCCATCGCCAAGCTGGACGGGTTCAAGCTCAAGGGGCACAAGTTGAGAGCCTTCAAGGCCAAGGCCGCCAAGGATCCTATGGCGAAAATGGCTGCTGCTTCAGATCAGGAAGAACAGGTTGACGATCGTCCCGTAGACGAGCAGCTTAAGGCTGCCGTTTGCCCCCTCTCCGACCAGACCTACTGCGATCAGTTGAAGGCCAAGACGGAGATTGTCAAAGACTTGATGGCCAACCTCAGGAAGGAGTTCATGAAAAGCAACGGCTTCTTCAAGGATCATGGCATCACAGAGGCGACATTGGCAAAGTTGGAGCCATTTGTGCCGTCGCCTGTGACGCAGGGCTACAGAAACAAGTGCGAGTTCACGGTCGGGTTGCATCCCGAGACGAAGAAGGCCACCGTGGGCTTTCGGTTGGCAAGCTACAAGAAGGGCTCCGTCGCCGTCGTCGGGATCGACCATCTCCCCATGGTCAGTGATGTCATGAAAAAAGTGGTCAAGCATTTCGAGAACTTTGTTTTGGCCTCGGGCTACGAGCCCTTTGACAACATAGGCCAGAGTGGGTATTGGAAACAGCTTACAGTGCGAGAAGGACTGCGAACCGGTGATTTGCTAGTGTGGGCGATCTCGCATCCTCAAAATCTTAGTGAAGATGACAAAATGGCTCTCAAGGATAAACTCAAAAAGCATTTCAGTGAGACCACCGTTGATGATGTTCCTCAAGTGACCTCTCTCAGTGTTCAATTTCTTGGGCGACGGGTCAAGGGTGAGCCCGACCCGCCGATCGAGTTGCTCCATGGCCAACCGAGCATCCGGGAGTCACTCATGGGTCTGTCGTTCAAGATCAGTCCCCAGGCCTTCTTCCAAGTGAACACGGAGGCCGCCGAGATCCTGTACAAAACGGTGGGGGAGATCGCCAACCTCGACAAGGATACGGTGGCTTTCGATGTGTGCTGCGGCACCGGCACGATCGGCCTTTGCCTGGCCGACAAGGCCAAACACGTGGATGGGCTTGACATCATCGAGGAGGCTGTAGAGGATGCAAACGCGAACGCAAAGGCCAACGGAGTTATCAACGCCACGTTTCACGCAGGTGGGAATCTAGATCAGTATATTTTAGGTTGAGTTCGTTTTCATTTAACGAGTTTTTTTTCCTTTAGGTCGTGCTGAATTTCTGCTCTCCGATCTGCTAAAGAAATACAAAGGTCAAAAGACAGTTGCCATCGTGGACCCCCCGCGGGCGGGCCTGCACCCCAAGGCCGTGTTCGCCTTGAGGGCCTCCGACGTCAAGAAGTTGGTCTATGTGAGCTGCGACGCCAAGGCCGCCATGCACAACTTCGTCCACTTGGGCAAGATGCCCAGCAAACAGTACAAGGGGGATCCCTTCTTCCCCAGCAGGGTCATACCCGTGGACCTGTTCCCGCACACCAGACATTTTGAATTGGTGATTCTTTTCGAGAGGTACCCTCTGAAAGAAAAGCTCCTTGGTCCGACAGACCAAAACACTACGGAATAAATTGCTGTTGGAGTTCTTTCTATTCTTCTCGATTTATTTATTTTGTGCGCATCATACTTTCAACTTGAAATGGGATAAGGCAACGTGTTCAATGTGAAAAGAATTTGACAATACGTTTTGGAAAAAAGATGCTTGCTCTGGAAGCACTTCGGGTGGTGGTTGTGGTGGTTGGTGATGAAGAATTGCCTTTGCTTTGTTTTAATGAAAGGATATATGTATATAAGTTAGTTAATCTTCCATGGTGTTGTCATTGAATTCGTTGGGGTACTTTTGTGATAGCGTTTCAACTTCGTCGAGACCTCTTCAGCAAGGGTTGTCCGTCATGGTCGTGCGTCAATGCTCGCCTTCCGCCACCATTTGTGTTGGCACCAAAGTCATCATCTTCTTCGTCAGGATCATCACTGCCAACAGGACTCCCCTCGCGACTGTTGTTCGGCGACAAGGCCCTCTTCAATCTTCTCTTGCTGTTGTTCCAGAAGTGTTCTACGCCCCACTCCCGGCCGCCAAACATATTGAGGAACGTAGAAATGACCTCTTTGCTCGTCTCCTCCCACTTCTGGACATACTCCTCCTGAAATTGGAAGGCATGCTTATCCTTGTTGTCATTGACATCCTTGAACAACCTTCACCTTCTTCCTGTCGATGAAACTTCTCGTTTGCGTCTTGACCTCGTCAACTTTGTTGGCTAACTTTAGCCTCTGACCTTTAAGGAAGCTCACGTTCAAGTCTTGCCTTGAGTAGCCCCGGGCCAGGTTCCTGCGGACGTACATGTCGTAGTCCTTGACAATCCTGGCGACCACATCGCTGGTCGACACCCCCTCCGTTCTTTGTGTGGCAACAAACATGCCTTTCTGCAAAGCAAAGGATCGAGTCATGATTTGGGTGAAATTCAGAATTGCTTGACATACAGCTTTCAAGTGAGCGTACACGTCCGTGCCGCTTCCGGTCGTATAAGGCAACTCGTCGTGGGCGACGAAATCGATCTTGTGCTTGTTCAAGAAGGCATCATTCAAAGTCCACGGAGCTTCTCGGACCACCTCGTCTACATAGCGACAGTGTCGAACGGCTTCGTAGCGTTCCTGAAAAGAGATTTGTTTGTCCATGTCATCGTCACCTTTGGATTTCAATCAATGGCCTTACGTCTTCGTCCATGACAGTCTTGCCTTTCTTAGAATGAGTCAAACTGTCGCTGCAAACGCCAACGAGCAGGTAGATGTCGCAATTGGGAAACACATTTTTGGCCTGAAAACGGAGCAATGTGATTGTCAAAATGAATTGCTATGCTCGGTATGTTTATATTTGCTTTCAACCTGCATCAATTGACGGGCATGGCCCTGATGGAATAGGTCGTAGATCCCGTCAGCATAGACGCGGATTCTCCGTGGCACCTTTTTCGACTTGATCATTTCTTCGGTAATCTTGATCTTGTAGTCGATGGAGTCCCGCTCCTCTTGGGCCACGGGATCGTTGTCAAAGGGCGCGGGGGCAAGGCAAAACTTTTGATCCGGGACCATTTTATTTGACCGTCGTTGTGGAACAATGGAATCTGCAGGAGGAGCTGACAATGAAGCACTACTCCGTTGCCTCTTAGTTGAAGTTGACGACGACGACTCTGACCTCGGTGAACGAGTGCTTTTAGCGCCACTTTTGCTGCAAGCCGCCGCCGATCGCGTCCTCTTTCGCGACATGACTCCCGGCTCTTGGATGTCTTACAAGACGCAACAACGTCGACGTGTGTGTAATTTAATCTCAATCGTAAACCAGTTGTGGTCCGATAAAACAGAATTTGGACTTTGGACACTGGACAATATATGTATTGTAATCTTGGACGCACACAGCAAGCACAGATGTAAGCCTGTACACGGGCAGTAGGAACACTTTTGCGTCCAGAGGAAGCTACTACAGATGTTTTAGGATGAGGAGGAGGTCTTTGAAGCACATCTGTTTGTTCGTCGTTGCTCTGTGAATCATCCGATCGATTCTCGGAAGACTTTCAACTCTGTTTTTACACAGCACTGAAAAATGGTCCAACTTTTGCTTGACGCAATCCAATTGTTTGGACCTCGACGATGCGCACCAGGTGTTTAAAGGTTGTCAAAATGGCCGTCCCGGAGACCTTCTTTTCAACCTTTATCACACTTTCTTACTTCTGAAAAAATGAAATGAAATGGAACGATGGTAAAAGCTGTGAAAGGTAATGTCAGCTGTCATTCAGGAACGTCAGCTGATGACGGTGTTCAATACACGCAGGCGCTGCGTGCTCACCGAGGAAAACTATTCGCTTTTCCAACGTAAGCTCTCTTTTTGAGCGGGTGTATGAAACTTTCGGTTCTTGGAAAATTTTTGTTTCGACCCACGGCCTAAAGGGGGCTTTGTTGTTCTAAGAAAACAAGATGGCACATACGCTTTATCATTACCCGCCATTATTCGGAAGCTGGAAGCTCAATACTGTAATGTGTCTTTGGAAAGAAATTTTATTTCTCTTCAAATTCTCAGGATAATTTCAATTATTTATACCAAGTAGAGTAACTGTGTGTCACTTCATTTAATATGGCCTTGTTCGTTCTCATAGTTGCAGTCAATATGTAGGTTTTTAGCTTCGTAAACTGAAGAATCAATACTTTCTTTTATGCTTTTCTGTTTTCTCTATATAAGTTGATTCACAAAGACTTTGTCAATTTGGTTGAGATTCAAATGTTTAATACAAAAATGGTCTGATCTGTGAGATTTTCTTTGTTTTTAAATGCCCCTTTTATATCAAGGTAAAATCATCTAGGCTGGATATCATCATGAATTTACATAGCAAATAATTAGATATTTCAGTTCATTTAGCAGCAATTGAGATATGGGAAGGTGTTGGACTTGAAATATAAAACGTGGTGGGGTCTTGATCAAGGTTTCGTTGCGTGAGCAAAACTTAGGTTCTTTATACTAGATTAGAATGCAAATAAAAAGTAGCTTGCTTTAAGTATAGCTTTGCATTTTGAGCAGGCGAGGATGAATTTGTATAGGATTTACAAAATTAGATCGGGGTCAGGTCAGGGTCTTCAAAATGGCCGGCTTCGCCAGCCGACCTGTCGGCTCGTCCACCACGAGCAAGAATTGCAAGTGACGGAGAGCGTTTGGCACTTGAGATCAACGCTGAACGAGTCTTGGGGAGAGTAGGGTCGGCAGCAGCCGCTGCACAAGAATGAATGCAGGGGGGTGGTTTCGAACAGGTCCACCATTGGTATCTTGACCATGAGGTCGGTGATGCTGAACGATGACAGCAAGTTGTCGACGACGACCTCGACGAGCTCCGAGGACGCCACCGACTGACCAAGTCCGTCTTCTAAAGCCAATGGATCTTTGAGTTCCTCGCCGTCCTCGTCGTCTTCGTCAGTGTCCTCGAGTCTGAGTTCGAGATCGACATCGTCCTCTTGCAGATCGACCACGCCGTTGGCAGCGTCGAGTACGAGCGATCGGCAGAAGATCTCCTCGCTGATGATGTCGGCCACCATCGACGAATCATCGGTCGCGGTCGGGGTGGCGGCGATCTCGTCCTCGAAATCGTTATTGCTGAGGACCACAGCCTCTTTCGATGGCTCCGTCAATGTCAACGATTGCTGCTGCTGTGAAGAAGGGAGTTGAGCCGACGCCGAGACCCGTCGTTTCTTGGCCTTCAACGAATCCATAATATGCGGGCTCGACGAGCGGCAATCGTCGACAGAGCCAGTACGAGCAACCTTCCGTTTCCGCAAAGGACAAGGCTTGTTCATCGATTTCCACAGCTTTGCGGCCTTGCTGGCCTCAGCCTTCGCAGGTTTTGGAGTTGGGGGAGCATAGTCTGCTTCGTTAAATTCGTAGGGATCGCTTGTACTACAGCTAGCTGTCTTTTTTGTTGATTCGGTAGACGAGACGGTGCTGGTGGTGGTGGTAACCTTGGGTTCCTGAACATTAGTGGGGCTAATTTGCATGTAGCATGTTATTGTTGGTTGCTTTAATTTCACAGGCAAATGTTTGTTGGTGTTTGTAATATCTCCTTTTTGATTGGCAGTGGTAGCAGACGAAATCTTCATCACGAGACGACTGGTTGAGGCATTTGTAGATGAAGTAATATTGTTGACTGGTTTCATGACATCGGCGATCATCTTTGAGCTTGACACGACGACGTTGTTCTTCCTCCATTCTTTGGTGCCCTTGCGACCACGCTTCTTTTTCATGTCGAAAATGTTGGCCTTCATGTCGCAAAAGCTGTATGGCACAGTCTTCCGTCCCCAGATCCGGTCGGCCTCCTCGAGTTCGGTCACCTTTTTTGTCTTCTGACATGGTTCTGCTTTGACGTCGATTTGAGGGGTCAAATGGGACAGAGATGGCGGCGAGAGGTCGTCCGTGATGATAGGCGTGTCATCGGGTGGCATTTCCACAAAGATCGTGTGATGCGAATGTTGCTCTTTGGCGATCTGTGGCGAAAGTTGAGGTGGCGACGGTGTCGTGCTCTCGTCTTTGGTCGAACCGTTCGACGACGAGCTCGTGGAGTCCGTGGAGTCCGGCGAGTTGACGGAGCTGTAGGTGACCACTTCAGCGAACGAGTTCGACCCGTAGGCGGGTGGTCCCGCGCTGAGCAAGGACATCATTTTGAACGGGATTCGAGGCCACCATTCACATCCGCCACCACTCCCAGTTCTTCTACTTCTCGAGATGCAAAGGTAGCCGTGGACGGAGAGAGACGACGCACTAACCAACACAGACCAACCGACCAACAGCAGCAGCTGTTGTCTGGCGACCGGAGCACCACTCTCTTCTCAATTCAAGGATAGCGTTGACCTTGCCATGGATGGAACACTTAGAATTAATGCGTTTGCGAGCCCAATTTCGGGGTTCTGAGATCGGAGGTTCTAGACGAGGCACATCACCAACGTGATGGTCATCGGGCCTTTTTATGGCAGGGCCCCTGCGGGTTTGACCTTCCCTTCGTTGTTCTTTGTTTTCGTTTTGTTTTCGGCCGTTTGCGCCGTTGCGCCAAGATGGCAGTGCATCGCAAAAACACAGCCGTCTGCATCACATTGACTCGATCCAAAACTCAGATTTTTTATCTCGAAACAACGCGTTTTTTCTTTTTCTTGAGCAATGCTGGATGTTTGTCCAAGTCCAAGCTTCTACCCACTAGAATTTGGTTTTGTCACGGGACGTTGGTCAAGCAACTTAAACCGACCTTTTCGGGAATCATCTCAAATCATCAGCAATCTTGATGTCGAGTCACAAACTGGAGTACAACATTGACGAGGGTAGACTTGAATTCTATGAGCCATAAAAACTTTGTTAAAAAGCTCATTTTTTAAAAAAATCTTCTTACAAAGTCAGTTTAATATTCCGGTTTACTCAAAAAACGTTTAAAAACATTTTGATTATGCTTTCATTGGTCTTAATAGATTTTGATTTTAAAGCTTTAATTCGATGGCAAGGATTGACTTTGTCCGATCTACGAAACGGCGGTGAACGTAAAAATCAAGCACAACAAGGCAAAAAACGTCAAGTGGGCGGATCTCTGGAATGAAAGGAGGATAAAAAGTTCCTGGGACGAGAGTTTGAAGCAACGCCAAGACAAAGAAGAAAGAGCTTGACATGGAGGCAGACGCCAACGCCACAGTGGCGGTCGACTTGACCGACGGTGACGCCATGCTGGCCGTCGACATTTCGGACGCCTTAAGTGAACGGGACTGGGTGAAATTCACGGTCCACACTAAAACCTCAATGCAGAGGTTCGCCAAGTCGGAGTTCTCCGTGATCAGGCTGCACGAGGAGTTTATCTGGCTCCACGACACTTTTGCCGACAACCTAGACTACGCCGGGTACGTGATTCCGCCCCCTCCACCACGGCCCGACTTCGACGCTTCTAGGGAGAAACTGCGCCGGTTGGGCGACGCCGAGGGAAACCTGACCAAGGAGGAGTTCAACAAAATGAAGCAAGAGCTTGAGGCCGAGTACTTGGCCACCTTCAAGAAGACCGTCGCCATGCACGAGACATTTCTGTGCCGCCTTGCATCACATCCAATCTTCAGGAACGACTTGAATCTAGCGATTTTCCTCGAGTACGAGAAAGACCTGCAGGTCAGATCTAAGAACAAGAAGGAGAAGCTCCTCGGCGTTCTGACGTCAGTGCAAAAGTCGACCGACGAGATCCTGCTGTCCAACACGATAAAGGACGTCGACGAGTTCTTCGACTCGGAGCGGCGGTTTCTCCTCGACTATTTCAGCCTCTTGCGTGATGCAACCATGAAGTCCGACAAAATGGTGGTTCTCCACAAAGGCTTGGCGGACAACTACATCAAGATTTCCTCCGGGCTCATGGACCTGTCCGCGTTGGACGGCACAAATCGGGGTAGTGATCAAGAGGTATCGTACGGCATAAAATGTTACTCTGACGCTGGGTTGATCTGTTGTCATTTAAATGATGAAAATTGCAGGGCGCACACAAGGCCAAAAGTCTTAGCGTTTTCCTGGGAAAGACTTCCGATGCCCTGGAGAAAATGCGGAGGATCGAGGGTCGGGTAGCGTCAGATCAGGACCTGAAGTTGTCGGATACGTTGCGCTATCACATGAGGGACACGACGGCCGCCAAGGACTTGCTGTTCCGGAGGCTGCGGTGCTTGGCCGACTATGAGAGTGCCAACAAGACCCTGGAGAAGGCCAGAGCCCGGAACAAGGACGTCGTGGCCTCCGAGACCGCTCAGCAGGACGCCTGCAAGATGTTCGAGAAGATCTCAGGGGTGGCCAGGGGCGAGTTGTCGACCCTGAAGCAACGGAGGGTGGCCTCGTTCCAGAAGAGCCTCACGGAGTTGGCGGAGCTCGAGCTGAAGCATTCAAAGGCCCACGCGCAAATGTTGAGGTCGACGATCGCCAGCCTCAAGGCTGAGCTTTAAAAAACATGCTAAGCCTATTTTTCGACCACAACAACACAACTGCAGTCTATGATAAATCTGAAACGTCAATGTGATCAACTTTAGTAATTACGAGAAAGAGCAGGGCAAATCTTCTTTTTCTAACTTGCCAAAGCTCAAACAGGAGGCCCCCTCCCAATCCCCATTTTTCTAACCATCCACAGCGTTCCAATCTTATGATGATACAGAACTTTTTATAAGACATTTTTATTGAAAAGCAAGAAAAATATCAAGAAACACATGGTTCTTGACGACCTGATATAAACACGTAATTTTTTATGGGGAACGATTGATGTGCAAAAATCTAAGTTATACTAGAATTAAATGTTCCCTTTTCTCCCATTCTGTTACTTTTTAAAAAAATGAAAATGTTAGCTGGTGTCGAAGAGCAACAATGAAATGAATTATAACTGGTTTGTTTGTACGTATTGTTTTGTAGCACTATTTAATTCCAAATTAAGGGCAGAAAAACAGTTTCTCACAGACTTCATTGGGATTGAGGTATTCATTGACGAGTAAGTCGATGATCATTCCAACATTATCATGGACGAATTTTCTGCAGTCTTTTTCGATTCCAGGGAGGATGTCACAGAACTTGTTCAGGATATCTTCGACGCCCTGGACAGTCTCAGTAGCAGTGATGTATTCGTCAGCAAGTTGGACGAGGTCTGTGCAGATGGTGCATGTGATGACATTCTTGGGGGCAGGTTCTGAAATTAGGGCTCTAGAC
>JAAUYL010015678.1_pt1 | contig 17665 bp, 12 predicted proteins | sample 7278011 | NCBI WGS metagenome assembly JAAUYL01 (sample SAMN14350225, study PRJNA611818) | marine sediment metagenome | isolation source: surface marine sediment (1.8m) | place: French Polynesia: Moorea | collected 2018-08
ATTGAGAAGTTCACTAATGGTGTAGATGCTGACACCATAGAAGAAGCAGTAAAAATTGCTGCTGGTGAGACAGTTACTTGGACTTATGAAGTAACCAACACTGGTGATGTACCATTTGATATATCTGAGATTGAAATCACTGACGACCAAGAAGGCACAATTACCAACATCTCTAACCAAGGTGATGGAGATGACACATTAGCTCCTAATGAAACCTGGATTTATGAGCAGACAGGAATCGCTCAAGACTTAAGCACTGCCACCAGTTCTCAAGACTTCACCTTCAACTTCACAGGTAACAGTTACACAACAGGTAGTCACGGAAATGTCCGTACCTTTACTCAAAATGGTGTATCAGTAGATGTCAGCGCATTCAGCAGTAACAAGAGCGGTGGAAACTGGAAAACTGCTTACCTGGGAGTTTATAACGGTGCTTTAGGCGTTACTAACCGTAATGAAAGTGGTTCTCATCACCGAGTAGATAATGGTACTAGCAACGATTATATCCTCTTTGAGTTCGACAAAGAAGTAACTGTAGATCGCGCATTCCTTAGTTCAATCAGCAAAGATAGCGATATTTCCGTCTGGATTGGCGATCGCGATGGAGATATCTCACTTTTGAACAGCGATATCTTAAATGATTTCACCAAGGAAAATAAGAATGGTGGAAATGGCGGTAGTGACAAAGCTCGCTGGGCTAACTTTAATGCTGATGAGTTAACAGGTGATACTCTGGTTATTGCCGCGAAAACAAATGACAATAAGGATAACGATGCCTTCAAGGTGAAAAAACTGGATCTTTCTGTAGCCGGTGACACAACCATCGGCAATTACGTCAACATCGGAACTGTAACCGCTGGTTCTGTAAGCGATCAAGACCAGAGTAGTTACACCAATCCTGAAGGCGAACTAGAACCTGAAAATCCTGGTATCGAAATTGAAAAGTCAACCAACGGTGTAGATGCTGACACTCCAGATTTAGCACCAGAAATTGCTGCTGGTGAGACAGTGACTTGGACTTATGAAGTAACCAACACTGGTAATGTATCCTTTGATATAGATGATATTGAAGTAACTGATGACCAGGAAGGTACAATTACCCACATCAGTCACCAAGGGGATGGAGATGACACCTTAGCTCCTGGTGAAACATGGATTTACCAAGAGACAGGAACAGCTCAAGATTTGACTACTACTACCAGTTCCCAAGATATCACCTTCCACCTCACAGGTAACAGTTACACAACGGGTAGTGACGGAAATGTCCGTACCTTTACTCAAAATGGTGTATCAGTAGATGTCAGTGCATTCAGCAGTAATAAGAGTGGTGGAGACTGGAAAAAGGCTTACCTTGGAGCTTATGGCGGTGGTTTAGGAGTTACCAACCAGAATGAAGGTGGTTCTGGGCACCGAGTAGATAATGGTGGTAGTAACGATTATATCCTCTTTGAGTTCGACGAAGAAGTAATTGTAGATCGCGCATTCCTAGATTATGTCAGCGGTGGTAGCGATATCACAGTCTGGATAGGCGATCGCGATGGAGAAGATATCTCACTTTTGAACAACGATATCTTAAATGACTTCACTAAAGAAAATAACGATGATTATAACAATAACCATGATCGCTGGGCTGACTTTAATGCTAATGAGTTAAAAGGTGATACCCTGGTTATTGCTGCCCGTACCGACCACAATCATGATGCGTTCAAGTTGAGAAAACTTGATATTTCTGTACCAGGTGAAGAAAGCAGCGGTGTTTATGAAAACATTGGTACTGTTAGTGTAAATGGTCTCATCGATGAAGACTGGAGTCACTATGTTAATCCTGACTTCTCTATCTAATTTTCTAGGATAGACTTTCTAGAGATTGACTTATAGTAAATCTAGAAATTTAAACCAGGTAAATAGTTGAATTGATTTAAGAGTTTCACAGAAATTACGTCTGTGAAACTCTTTTTTTGGCATTGGTAATTGATTTGGGAAAAAAACAATTATATTACAGCGCTTTTCAGATTGATGAACCACATCGTCACAACCAAAATCCTGTAGGGGCGAATGGCCATTCGCCCCTACTGTGGTCTACTGAAATGAAAACCGCTGTTACAGTGCTTTTCAGATACATGAAACATATTCTCATATCAAATCTGGCAGTATCGGTGCAAATCAATACCGTAGGGGTTTGGTCACCAAACCCTTACCAAACTTATAGTTTTTGCCTCTTTTAGAACCTTATTTTCCAAAGGAAGCGGATTTGATATCACAACCAAAACCTTGTAGGGACTAACCATGGTTATATGATGTCCGGATAATTAGTGATAAAAAGGTTTTTGTTTGTAGTATTGCCGTGTCAAGTTTGAAAATGTGAGTTAAAAAAATCTAACCCCCCAACCCCCTTCCCTGCTAGTGTTGGGGGGGAATTTCTCCCCTCTCGGAGCAGGAGAGGGGCAGGGGGGAGAGGTCTTTGCTCCTAACACACAATTTTCGTCTTGACACGACACTACTGTGTACCTAAATAACAAACTCTGATGGGAGATCGCCCCTAACTAGACAGTTGTCATTGCAAATACAACAATTGTTTATATATTTTCTTAAATAAGAGATAGAGATAATTTATCAATAACTACTTGACAAATCTCTTGAATTGTGCTGCAATAAAAATTCTGAGTTAAATTAGTTAGTGTCCAGAAACATTTATCAATTGTGAAAGTCACTATTTTATAGACAAAATCAGGTCAAATTATCACAGGCTTTCAGGAGTAGAGCCAAATTTTTTATAAATTAATCCCAATAAAGGATTAAATTTATTAAGAATAAATTGCAATATCATTAAAATTAATCAGCCAGTATGAGGTAATTACCTATACCTGCTTATAGAGAAAGAACAAGGAGAAAATTAAAAATGAAAATAACTAGACGAGTATTTCTAGGAACAGGCACAGCAATGGCAACTGTGGCGATCGCCGAACTAGGAAAAAGCAACCGAGGATTAGCCCAAGGTGGTGCAATTAATCTCTATTCTTCCCGCCACTATGACACTGACCAAGCTCTTTACGACAGTTTCACCAAAAAAACTGGTCTCAAAGTTAATTTAATTGAAGGCAAGGGAGATGAGTTAATCGAACGGATTCAAAGTGAAGGAGCTAACAGCCCCGCAGATGTCTTTATCACAGTTGATGCAGGTCGTCTGTGGCGTGCCCAAGCAACCGGAATCTTGCAACCAGTTTCTTCCTCTACTCTGAACAGTAAAATTCCATCTAACCTCCGCAGTCCGGAAAACTTATGGTTTGGTTTCTCCAAACGGGCGCGGGTAATTATGTATAACAAAGATAAAGTTAAACCTTCTGAGCTATCAACTTATGAAGACTTAGCTACAGACAAATGGAAAAGTAAAATTGTAATCCGCTCCTCCAGCAATATTTACAACCAATCTCTAATAGCATCTTTAATCGAAATTCACGGAATGTCAGATGCAGAAAGTTGGGCAAAAGGCTTTGTTGCAAACTTTGCCAGACCTCCAGAAGGAAATGATACTGCTCAAATAAAGGCTGTTGCTGCTGGCATTGGTGATGTTGGTATTGCTAATAGCTACTACTTGGCGCGTTTGATGAAATCTTCCAAAGGAGAAGATAAAGCAGTTGCAGAAAAAGTAGGTATGTTTTTCCCCAACCAAGATGGGCGCGGTACCCACATTAATATTAGTGGTGGTGGGGTAGTTAAAACTGCTCCGAATAAAGAAGGTGCAATTAAGTTTCTCGAACATTTAGCCAGTCCAGAAGCTCAAAAAATATTCTCTGAAGGGAATAACGAATATCCTGTAGTTGCAGGTGTACCTGTTCCTAGCGTTTTGACAACCTTTGGTGAGTTCAAGACTGATTCTACCAATGTTTCTGTTTATGGCAAATTAAATGCTGACGCGATTAAATTAATGGATCGTGTGGGCTGGAAGTAGTTTAGAATTTAGAATTCTGAATTCTGAATTTATCTCTAAGTTACCCACCCAAGGAAGAAACCGGGTTTGTTGCCCTAATTTTTTCGTTCTCATATAGAATCCAGATAATTATCATAGCTAAGTCATTGCGACTGGAACGGAGTGAAAGGAAGCAATCTCAGGAGTTGTACGAGATTGCTTCCTATCGTCGCAATGACAATTGTTCAACTGGATTCTATTATTACCGAATTATTAATTACTAATAATTAATAATTAAATAATTCTGGTTTAAAGCCGCCCCTTGGATAGGGGAAAAAGCGGTCGTTTGCGTTAGCGAAGCTCCTCTGAAAGAGGCAGCATTCCGTAGGATGGGATGGCGAGGAAACCTCGCCATATCCAATCGACCAAGAGAAAAGTGCTAGGATATTTCCTGATATTCAATTCCCGTGCGGTTTTAACCAGAGGTAATTATCAATTATCCATTATCCATTATCAATTAATTAAGCACCCAAGGAAGAAACCGGGTTTATTGCCCTGATTTTTTGGCTCTCACAAATTTGTCGATAAACCCGGTTTCTGCATAATATCATGTCCAGTTTAATAGTTATAATGAAAGCTTGTAGTTGGGCTTTAGTCCGCCAGATAGATATATGGGCTAAAGCCCAACTACAAACAAAAACTTTTTTATCGCTTAGTAGGGGTTTAGTTACCAAACCCCTACCCCCATCCATATCAAAAATTCCTACTTCCGACTAGCTCAGAAGATTTTGCATATTTTTCTTCAGATATGACTCGAAAAACTCGCAAGTTATCTTCAGCAACAGATACCTTGACTTGAATTCCAATTGGCAATGCTACTTGTGGAGTAGTACGAGCAATTAATTCTTTTCCAGACTCAGTTTGTAAACAATAACGAAACTCTCTACCTAAAAATTGGCGATCGCGAATCACCATCGACCCCTCATCATCAGCTTTCAACATCAAATCTTCCTGACGGATCATCAACTCAAGATAATCAAATTCATCCAAACTACCAATTTCCCCACGAAACACATTATTATTTGTCAACTCAAAAGCACCCACCTCAGTTTCCCAAACCTGGTCGCGACGACGTGCAGGCAAAAAATTAGCCTGAGTCACAAATTCTGCTACAAACTTAGAAGCAGGTTCAGTATAAATATCTTCTGGCGTACCAAATTGTTCAACACATCCAGCTCGCATTACTGCCACCCGGTCAGAAATAGCCATTGCCTCCTCCTGGTCGTGGGTGACAATAATTCCCGAAGCACCTGCACTTTTAAGAATATCCCGTAACTCCTGGCGTAACCTAATCCTTACTTGTACATCCAAATTACTCAAAGGTTCATCCAATAATACCAAAGCTGGACTTGGTGCCAAAGCACGCGCCAAAGCTACCCGTTGCTGCTGACCTCCAGACAATTCGTGGGGATAACGATTTTCTAGACCAGACAAACCTACCAATTCCAGAACATCTGCTACCTGATGATTAATTTGTGTACTTGACTTTTTGCCAGAATTGTGTAATCCAAAAGCAATATTTTTAGCTACAGTCAAATGGGGGAATAAAGCATAATCCTGAAATACCATACCAACATTGCGTTTTTCTGGTACTACCCAATCATATCTACCAGCAACTACCCGCCCATTAATAGTAACAATGCCTGACTGTGGTTGCTCAAATCCAGCAATTATTCTCAATAAAGTTGTTTTACCACAACCTGAAGGCCCTAATAACCCCAGTATATCTCCCTGGTATAGTGTTAAATTTACATTTTGCACAGCAGGGGTAGTAGTGCGAGAAAATTGCTTGTTGACACTCTCCAGATGGAGAATTACCGATTGGGCCATTTATTTCTTAACCTGCTCTATAAAACTGATACAAAGCGTCACATAACTTGACAAATCGATGTTTATTTCCTGCTTCTACTGAGGCCGTCGGCGGTTTCTCATCCACAGGCATTAACGGTTAAGCCAACCGCATCTGTTAAGTCTATACTTATATTTAAGTCTTTGTCAATAGATAGACAAGAGAAATGTTTAAGTAGCCATTAATGCAGAAGATACAAATGTGCGACTCGTTACTTACAAATGTGTGAAGAGAACTACCGTATTATATCGCTTACACACGTAAATTGTTAACTAAGTCGAAACTCCGTTATTTCAGTTACCAGTTATCAGTCCTAGGGCGTCTAGTTTAAAAATGTGGGTTGAAAAACCTAACGCCCCAACCCCCTTCCCTCATAGGGAAGGGGGAGTATCTCTCCCCTCTCAAAAGCAGGAGAGGGGTTGGGGGAGAGGTCTTATCTGCCAAAAGTCAAAATATAGACTGGGTTTATGAACAAACATTGTGGGATTACCAACGGTCATGCCAGAAACCCAGTTTCAAAGAGAATTTGAGAATGTGCGTTATAGTTCTCAAAGTCGTCTAGAACATTATTTATTCTTAAATTATCTTAACCTAACTTTTTAGAAAATGTTCTCATTAAGTTTCTGAAAAAATATTCTAATATCTAAAGTCAAAATGTTTGATAGTATGAAAAAAATTAACCGTCTCAACTGGAATGGTTGGACAATATTTGTTGTAGCGATCGCCTCTCTCATATCAGCCCCTGTAATATTTGTCCTCAGTAGTATTTTCTCGAATACAGGAGAGATTTGGAGTCACTTAGCGTCTACAGTTTTACCTCGTTATCTGCTCAACTCCTTCATATTAATGGTGGGAGTAGGTTGTGGAGTCTCAGTCATCGGAGTAGGAGCAGCATGGTTAATTACAATGTGCCGTTTTCCTGGCAGTCGTCTATTTGAATGGGCAATGTTATTACCCTTAGCAGCACCCGCTTATATTTTAGCCTATACCTATACAGAATTGCTAGAATTTTATGGCCCTATACAAACATGGTTGCGAGAAATATTTGGTTGGACCAGTGTAAACGATTATTGGTTCCCAGAAATTCGTTCCATTGGAGGAGCGATCGCCCTATTAACGCTAACTTTATACCCCTATGTTTATCTCCTAACGCGAGTCGCCTTTTTAGAACAGTCAACCTGTACTTTAGAAGCTAGTCGTTCCCTCGGAGCGAACCCTTGGCGGAGTTTTTTCACAATAGCTCTACCTCTGGCAAGACCAGCAATAATTACAGGTTTAGCTCTAGCACTAATGGAAACTCTCAATGATTTCGGTACAGTGCAATATTTTGGAGTCGATACATTTACCACTGGCATTTATCGGACTTGGTTTGGTATGGGGGAAAGGGTAGCAGCAGCACAGTTAGCAGCAGTGTTACTATTATTTATTTTATGGTTAATTTTGCTCGAATTATGGTCGCGTCGGCAAGCAAAATATTATCAAACTACCAGTCAACAGCAACATTTACAACAATTTCACTTAACTCGAATGCGGAAATTAGGTGCTTTTATTGCTTGTTTACTGCCAGTTTTTTTAGGCTTTCTCTTGCCAGCAGGATTATTACTACAAATGACTATTGCTGAAAGTGGGGCAAGTTTTCGGGGTCGGTTTTGGGATTATGCTTCCCATAGTTTGACCTTGGCAGGAATTACCGCTGTTTTGGCAGTAGCGATCGCTCTAATTATGGCTTATGGAGTACGTCTAAATCGAAATTTGGGAATGCGTTTATCAACTCGCATTGCAGCAATGGGTTATGCTGTACCTGGTTCAGTTATTGCTGTAGGAATTTTGATTCCCATAGGTACAGTTGATAATGCCATTGATAGTTTTATGCGTTCCATGTTTGGCATCTCAACTGGTTTATTATTCAGTGGAACTATTACAGCATTAGTTTTTGCGTATTTAGTCAGATTTATGGCAGTAGCATTTGGTGCTGTTGAGTCAAGTTTAGTGAAAATTCAACCAAGTTTAGATGATGCTTCTCGGAGTTTAGGTTACAACCCCACTAAAACTTTGATTAAAGTTCATGTACCGATGATGCGGGGTGGGTTATTAACAGGAGCAATGTTGACATTTGTAGATGTAATGAAAGAGTTACCAGCAACAATGGTAATTCGTCCGTTTAATTTTGATACTTTGGCAGTCAGGGTTTATAATTTGGCTGCTGATGAAAGATTGACTGAGGCAGCAGGTCCGGCTTTAGCAATTGTATTAGTGGGAATAATACCAGTCATCCTACTCAGCTTAAGAATTGCCAAGTCGCGCCAAAGTTAAGATTATTAACAATTTCTTTATGGTTATCAAGTAGTAGAATTAGACCTGTCCATTCTACGATTTGATATTGATTGATATAGAGCAATAATTAGTAGACATCTCCAAAAATCAAAAATAAAATCAATTCTTATCCATAAATTATCAATTATTTGTTCCTGTTCCCAGTTAAGTGTTCCCTGTTCCCTCTTTTCTGGAGATGTCTAGTAATAAAGACATCTATCGGTAATATTTTATTACAATTAAAAGTACCCTATTTAGAATATTTATTGTATTCTATATTCATAATTTTATATCTATGTCTGAGCCATGTCTATTAATAAAAATCTGTTGTCAAACTTCACAATTGAAGTTGCAATGGATCCTAGTCCCCTAACTGTTACTCCAGATATTTCATTAGCAGAAGCAATATATCGGCTCAGTCAACCAAAAAACAATGATGTGAAGGTAAATTTACCCAGAGAATCAAATCAAGGTATCGATATAAAAAGTCGTTCGAGTTGCTTATTAGTAGTTGAAAATCATCAACTATTAGGAATACTAACTGAGCGCGATATAGTGCGATTAATTGCCTCAAAAGTTCAATTTGAGCAGATAAAAATTAGTGATGTAATGACTGATAAGTTAATTACAATATCTGATTCGGAAATAGAAGATATTTATACCGTGATTAACTATTTTCAGCAGTATAAAATTCGTCACCTACCAGTATTATCCAAGAAAAAAGAATTGCTAGGGTTGATTACTCCCACAGGTCTTCGCAATGCTCTCAAATCATTCGATCTACTAAGACATAGACAAGTTGATGAAGTGATGAATACTGATGTTATTCATGATTCACCTAATTCATCTGTACTTGCCATAGCTGAAAAAATGGCAAAGTATCAAGTGAGTTGTATAGTGATTGTTTGCACAGACAAACAACAGATATTACATCCAGTTGGAATTGTTACAGAAAGAGATATTGTGCAATTTCAAGCACTAGGTTTGAATTTCACTCAATTAAAAGCCTCAGACATTATGAGTACACCTTTATCTACTTTAAGTCCTGTGGATACTTTATGGCAAGCTCATCAACAAATGCAAACGGTAAAAGTACGGCGATTAGTTGTATGCGATCCTAATGGCAAACTGCTAGGTCTGATAACTCAAACTAATATATTGCAAAATTTAGATCCTCTAGATATGTGTGGAGTGATCCATATATTGCGAAAGGAAATACAAGACCTACAGGCTGAAAAAATTGAACTCTTGCATCGTAATAATAGTCGTCTGGAGGAACAGGTAGAGTATTTGCAAGAATCAGTAAATAAACTAGAGCAACGCAACTATGAAATAACAACTATTAATCAGATGATGGAATTTTTACAAGCGTGCGAAAAAATTGAAGACGCTAATGAATTCCTGGCAGAATTTCTCAAAAAATTATTTCCAGGGTTTTCTAGCAGTATATTATTGAAAGATGAGTGTAATTGTAAGTTTGAAAGTGTTAGTTCCTATGGTAATCTAGCAGATAGTGAAACCTTAGTGAAAGTTAATGATTGTTGGGCATTACGACGGGGACAAACTCATATTGCTACCAATGCTCAACCAGGATTATTTTGTCATCATGTCGATCGCGAGTCTCAACCTACCACAACCATTTGTATTCCTCTATTAAATAGAGGTAGAGTTTGGGGGTTGTTTTATCTGCGAACACAATGTTCAGAAAAAATTAGTCACCATCAAAAACAGTTAGCTCATACTGTTGCCGAACAAATTTCTTTAGCACTTTACAACCTCAAACTCAGAGAACAATTAAGAAACGATAGTATTCGTGATGCCTTAACAGGTTTATTTAATCGGCGTTATTTAGATGAATATCTCCAGCAAGAAATTATTAGAGCTAAACGTAATCAACAACCTTTAAGTGTCATCATGGTAGATGTCGATCGCTTTAAACGATTTAACGACACTTATGGTCACGATGTTGGAGATATTGTACTTCGAGAACTGGGGAAGTTTTTACAACAAAAAGTTAGAGGATATGATATTGTCTGTCGTTACGGTGGAGAAGAAATGACTTTGATTTTAATTAATACTCCTATAAGTGTTGCTAAACAGAGAGCAGAAAATATCTGTTCGGGAGTAAGGGAATTATCCCTAAAAAATCAGGGAGAAACTCTGCCATCTATAACTATTTCTCTGGGAGTTGCCTGTTTTCCTTTACATGGAAATACAGGAGAAGAGATTGTGCAACGGGCAGATCGAGCTTTATATAGGGCAAAAAAAACCGGACGTAATCGAGTTGTTTTGTATCAAAATTAGAGTAGTAAATCTCCTGGAATTTTATAATTTTATATTCTCCTAGTTTGGGTGGAATTAATAAATATCAAATCAAATTCAATTAAGCATAAACAAATAACTAATAATATCAAAATATATTCTTGTATCCTGACTTCTGACTCCTGAATCCTCCCTAATTATTTATAACTATTCAACCAGAGATGATATTATATCATGTCCAGATAATCAGTGAGAAAAAAAGTTTTTGTTTGTAGAATAGCTCTCAGCCCCATCCATACTTTTTGCTCAAGCCCTACTACAAACTTTAATTATAACTATTCAACCAGACATGATATTATTCATTAATGGATAATGGATAATGGATAATTACCTATGGTTAAAACCGTAAGGGAATTTAATATAAGGAAATATTATTTTTTTCCCTTGAAAGGGGAGGCTAATCAAGCTGAATTATTTAATTAATAATTATTAATTATTAATTATTCGGTAAAAATTATAACTGTAATTTAACTGATTATAAGTATTGCCAATTCAGAGCAAAGTTAAGATATAATTTATAAAATATAATCTCAAAACAGTATTATACAAATTTCAAAAAATAATGCTACATTAACTTTTTTTTGGTAAGCATTCAGCTATTAGCGGCCAGCATTCAGCTCTCAGCTTTTTAATGAATAAAGCAAGCAAACTACATAGTTCTACATCTCACATTCTTACTTTAAAAAAGGTAATGAAGCTGATAGCTGAACACTGAATGCTTAACATTAGTAAAAATGAGATTTGGAGACTCAAACCCTACATTTTTTTTCACAAATAATTTACTATTGCTAAAGCTGATAGCTGATAGCTGATAGCTGATAGCTGATAGCTGACGGCTGAATGCTTACTTTTTTTGTAGTTAGGGAAGACCAGGATTTTGCCATATAGTAAAATTAAATAAAGAGTAAGGGTTTTCCCTATTCCCTACTCCTTTTTTACTGTAACGACCTTTTTTTAATTTGGTATTATATCACTTAGTTTAGGTTTTCAATCAGTGATTTTAATCACACAAAAGCTTTAAACGAATTACCTAAACATATTACTAAACTCATCATCAATACTGATATAGTTCATTAATTTCCCAGATCAAATTCATATATTGTGAAGACAAATATCACTACATTAATCTTGACAATAACGGATAATAACATGAACGAACTGAAGGAAAATTTTAACATGACAACTTACGAAGAACTATTAAATAATAAGAATAGTCATCTAGAGGAAAAAGTACGGCGTTTGCAAGAATCAGTAAATATACTAGAACAACGCCACCAGGCAATGGTCACTATTCACCAGATGATAGAATTTTTACAAGTATGCGCAAAAATTGAAGACACAAATAAACTGCTAGCAGAATTTCTCCAAAGATTATTTCCAGGGTTTTCTGGCAGTGTATTCTTAACAGATGAGTGTAATCGTATATTTGAAAGAGTTACTTCTTTTGGTAAGAGAGCAGATAATGAAACTTCATTGGAATTTAGTGATTGTTGGGCATTACTACGTGGACAAACTCATATTGCCAGCAACGATCAACCAGGATTATTTTGTCATCATATCGATCGGGAAGCTCAACCTACTCAAACTATTTGTATTCCTCTTTTAACTCAAGGTAAAGTTTGGGGGTTGTTTCACCTCCGAACGGAATGTTCAGAAAAAATTAGTTGCTATCAAAAACATTTAGCTCATACTATAGCTAAACACATTTCTTTAGCATTTTACAACCTGAAACTGAGAGAACAATTAAGAAATGATAGTATTCGTGATGGTTTAACAGGTTTATTTAATCGCCGTTATTTAGATGAATATCTCAAGCAAGAGATTATTAGAGCTAAAGGCAATCAACAACCTTTAAGTATTGTCATGGTAGATGTTGACCACTTTAAAAGATTTAACGATACTTATGGTCACGATGTTGGAGATATGGTACTTCGAGAACTGGCAAAGTTTTTACAGGGGCAAGTTCAAGAATCTGATATTGTCTGTCGTTACGGTGGAGAAGAAATGACTTTGATTTTCATAAATACCCCTTTAAGTATTGCTAAACAAAGGGCAGAAAATATTTGTTCAGGAGTGAGGGAATTATCTATACAAAATAAAGGTGAAATTCTTTCATCCCTAACTGTTTCTCTAGGAGTTGCTTGTTTTCCTTTAGATGGAACCACAGGAGAAGAGATTCTACAACGGGCAGATACAGCTTTATATCAGGCGAAAAAAGCTGGACGTAATCGAGTTGTTCTGTATCAATTAGAGTAGTAAATTTATAGAAAAGAGGGAGTAGGGAGTAGGGAGTAGGGAGTAGGGAGTAGGGGGAAATAATTTACTTTATTTTTTATCATTGGATATGTCTATTTAAGTTTTATAGTTTTATATTGTCCGTTTTTTTATTAAGAAAAATTAAAAAAATCTGAATTAAGCATAAAGAAATTAGTAATAATTAGATATACAAGGTCATAACAGAAATAAGGAGGCTTTGCTGAAGTCATAAATTCAGAAGTCAGAAGTCAGAAGTTAAATTCGTGGCACGGACTAAATGAGACATGGCGACTGCTATATAATTAAATTAAGACTGATGAAAACAGGTAAAATTATTTTAATAGCTACCTCATTATGTGTGACAGTTAACCAGGAATTATACGCAGGATTGTTTGACACAATCAAACAATTAAAAATAGAAAACCCTAGTTGTCTAGAATGTGATATCAAAATAGCTGAATGGGAAAATCGGGAAGAATTTTTAACCGAGTTAGTTTGATAGGGGTTTGGTAACCAAACCCCTGCAATCTTGATTTGATAACGTAGGGACGTTGCATGCAACGTCCCTACTCTGTCTGTTCTGGAGAAGTCTAGTGTTTAACTTCATTCAGCAGTTGATTTCGTTTGCAGCTCAAAAGCAGTATACTTCCCACCCAAAGCTTCCACTATTGCCTGAGTATTAGAGAGCAACATTTTCACATAACTATCTCCCTCACTACCAGGAGCGCCAATAGAATCAGAATATAATTCCCTAGGTGCTAACTTTACCCCTGCTTCCTCCGCAACTGTAGTAATCAACTTAGGATTAATAGTAGTCTCCGCAAAAATAGCAGGTACTCCAGTTTTCTTAATTTCGTCCGCCAAATTTTTCACCGTCTGCGCACTAGGTTGTTCCTCCGTAGTCATCCCTATCAAAGTTCCTGTTACCTCTAAACCATAAGCTTTCACATAATATTCAAAAGCATCATGGGTAGTCACCAGTCGGCGCTGACTTTCTGGAATAGTCGCTATTTGTTTATTAATCCAAATATCAAGCTGCTGTAACTCCTCAATTAATCTGGCAGCATTCTCCATAAACACCTCTTTATCTTCTGGCGACAACTCAATCAAAATATCCCGAATTGCATTTACCATCACAATTCCATTTTCCGCATCACCCCAAACGTGAGGATCTGGCACCAACTCCCCATTTTCAGGATTTTGTAAAGCTGTCACTTTTTCCGCCACTGCCAACTTTTGCGCTCTTACACCCGCAGCATTCATCAGTTTAATTAAAGCAGGTTCCAAATTATAGCCATTATAAATAATTAAATCTGCCTTCTCGAAAGCCACACTATCAGCAGGCACCGGTTCATAAATATGAGGATCGGCACCCGGTTCCATAATTCCCTGATGCTCAATTTCATCCCCACCTATTTTTTCTGCCATATCAGCAATGATGGTACTTGTAGAAACTACTAAAGGTTTATCCTCACTCTCAGCAGAAATATTTGAAGATGGAGCAGTACAACCACTCATCCATAATGCTAATAAAATTAGGGAACAGGGAACAGGGAATAGGGAATAGGAAGAAATAATTGATTTTATTTTGGATTTTAGGCAGAAACCCGGTTTATCAAGAGAATTTTGTGAAAGGGAATTAGAGCAATAAACCCGGTTTCTTGTCTGGGTGTCTAACTGTTGCGTATATTTACCACTCAGATATATTTCCTGTTCTCTATTCCGAGTTAAGCCTTCTCTACCTAGACTATTAGTTAAATTAATTTGGCACAGATACCTACTAATTTTCATTTTGATTTAATTGACAATTTTTCATATTCGTTTCATAATTTATATCATATTTGTTTCATATTTATCACATTTCAGGGTGAAATTTTGATACACATCTCAATGATTGAGAGGGTTTCAGAGAATTAAGTTTGATAATTGATAGGAGTTAAAATTAATGAGTCAGGCCAAAATTACAGTAAGTCATTTAGGAGTCCATTATCGTACCGTTGAGGCGTTGCGAGACATTACTCTACAGATACAAGCAGGAAAATTAACAGGTATTATTGGCCCAAATGGCGCGGGAAAGAGTACCTTATTAAAAGGAATGTTGGGGTTAATTCCTGTGACTGGGGGGTCTGTAATCTACAATGACAAACCACTTCAGGAACAGTTAGGCAGAATTGCTTATGTGCCTCAGCGATCGCAAATTGATTGGACTTATCCTGCTACCGTCTGGGATGTGGTAATGATGGGGCGAGTGCGTCAGACTGGTTGGTTTCGTCGTTTTTCTAATGTGAGTCGGAGAATAGTATTGGAGGCGTTGAGAAGGGTGGGGATGGATAGTTATCGCGATCGCCCTATCGGTCAACTTTCTGGCGGTCAGCAGCAACGGGTATTTTTGGCGCGATCTTTAGCTCAAGAAGCGGATATTTTCTGTTTTGATGAGCCGTTTGTTGGGGTAGATCAGAAGACTGAAAATATTATTTTTGAGATTTTTCACGAGTTAGCTGAAGTTGGAAAAGTTGTGATTGTTGTTAACCACGATCTGGGTGAGTCTATTACTAATTTTGATGATTTAATTCTGTTAAATAAAGAGTTAATAGCTGTTGGTAATAGGCAAGTTGTATTGCAGGAAGAAAATTTGTATCGTGCTTATGGGGGTAAAGTTGGTTTCTTTTCAGAATCTCTAAAGCAAATTGCTTAATTATTACAGAATGCTGACTTGTTCAAGCAGTTTTTTAGGAGGTATTTCCAGGGAAAAATATTCAGAACAATTCTTGATATCATTGTGTATAGGGTAGAACTAGGTCAAATTTATCAAATTTATCCCCTACAGATCCCTGCGCCTTTATAATTTTTCTTTCTGTCCATAATATTGTCCAAGGAATTTCCAATATGAAGAATATTCTCATCCTCTACGCTACTAGAGAGGGGCAAACGGAAAAGGTAGCAGCACAGATTTCTACACATTTAAAAAAAGCAGGTGCAAGTGTACAACTCACCAATGCCCAAGATAAAACGGCAACGGAAAATATCGATCTAGAAGCTTTTGACCTGCTTGTTTTTGGAGCCTCAATGCACGCCGGAGGTCTAGAAAAAGAGTTGGTGACTTTCATTAATAGTCATCAAGAACAAATTAAACAAAAGATTCGATCATTTTTCCTAGTCCTTCTTAGCGCAGCTACTAAAGACTCAGAACTGAGAGCTAAGTCGCTTGAAGATGCCCGAAAAAAGATGGACGAGCAAATACAAGTTCCATTTCACGATCTTGAAATGATTGCGGGGGCATTGATGTACTCAAAATACTCCTTTCCACTCAAATGGATCATGAAAGACATCGCCCAAAAGGCTGGGGAAGGAACCGACATATCGAAAGACTATGAGTATACTGACTGGCAGCAAGTTGCGCAATATTCGGAAAAACTAATGAAGACTTAATGCAGTAGTGCGTCTAGGTTAAAATTATGGGTAAAGCCAATCAGTGAAAAGTTCATACTGTTAAACTTTTGCCTTTTGAGCAGCCCACTAAATTAGTCTAGACGCGCTAGTAGTGTGAGCAAGTTCACTGGTAGGTTGAGATTGAAGGACGAAATCCTAGAATCAAATACCTTATTTTTGTAGATATTCTGAGGGTTTTGATAATGCTAAATGTAACTATTAATGAAATTCAAAGCGATCCACTGAAATATTTGCGTCTCGTGGAAGAGGGGGAAACTGTTGTAATTATTCGATCTGAGGAAGCGTTGGCGGAGCCTAGCGGCAGCTATATCGCCGAAATTAGACCTATTGTCAGTAGCAAGAAATTACGACCATTTGGTTTGTGTGCAGGTGAGTTTACTGTTCCAGATGATTTTGATGCTCCTTTACCGGAAGATATGCTGAACGCATTTGAGAAATAATGCAGATGTCAATGCTTTTTAAATGCTTTTCTTTTTATCAGATTTTGATCTATCAATATTTCCTTCTAAATCTGATTCTCCAATATGATTGTTACCTGTCTTATCAAAAACTTCTAAATGGGCAGATTTTCCATAATGTAGATTATCCACATACCAGAGATATCCAGTTTCTTTCTCTTTATAAATTCTTCTACCATCATGTTGTTTTTGAGTAGGTTCAAATCCATTAGTATCTCTTAAGATAGTTTGCTTGTCAGTAGGAGGATCAGTAGAAGATTCATCATAGTTGAATTGACTTAATTGACAACTTATTTCCAGCCAGTTTTGTCATCCAACTTTCCGGTCGATACTATCTAATTGAATTAGATTTTCTGTGTCATTATTTTTAACAATAGAAATAGAATTGCATTCTATAATCTCCTGATGCTGACATTGAAAACAAGAATCTATAAAATTAATCAATAAATACTTTGAGTCTAAATTAATTAATTGTCTTTCTGTCACTTCTGCTAAGGATGTATTTGCTGCATCTTTGTAATCTTCACCATCAAGATAATCAAAATTATCTTCTTCAGAATGAATTCTTTCTTTTTGCCAGTCCTTGGGATTTACTTTATTAAAAATAATATTTCTAATTGCTATTTTCAAATCTTTTTGCTTTATTTTGTTAAAACTTTCTTTGAAAATGGCATCCTCGATTACATTATAATTCCAAAGCACATTAGTGTAATAATTTTTGAGATCTATGTTTTCCTTTTTAAGACGATTAATCAATTCAAAAATACTTTTAATAACTTTTAAAGCTTCTTCAAATTCTTTTTGAGTAGAATATTGCCCTTTTAAAGAAACCTCATTAATAAACATTTCAATTTTAATCATTATTTCAAATCCCAAAAAGACGCTCGAAATCTTTATCCATTTGGTCGAAAAATCCATCAGGCCATTCTTCTATCTTGGCATCAGAATCAATAGGTATTTGAATAACAGACTCACCAATTTTTTGAGAAAAATATAAGATGCTTAATTCTTCATTACTCAAAATATTATCGAGAACAGCAATTCGCAATG
>JAAUYL010046635.1_pt1 | contig 17634 bp, 13 predicted proteins | sample 7278011 | NCBI WGS metagenome assembly JAAUYL01 (sample SAMN14350225, study PRJNA611818) | marine sediment metagenome | isolation source: surface marine sediment (1.8m) | place: French Polynesia: Moorea | collected 2018-08
ACCAAAAATTGGGATCTAAAGCTTAAAATGATCGCCAGAGCATGGAGATTAACTTTCAGGCACACACACGTGTCTATCTGGCCAAACAAAAAATCTCAAAACGCACCAGACTCCCCCTCCATCCATATCAAAACAACAGACATCATTGCAATGCAATGTTTGCAACTTTCAAACCTTAAAATCTCAGGCTTTAATGCATTTTAACATGAAAATATATAATAAGAACATTAATATCAGCATTGATTTATCTATTTCAGTTAGTTTCTGGCATATGCAAGTCCTAATAAAGAATTTTATATCAGTTGAGGCAAGGATTTTTTGCCTCAGGTTTTCTGTTGTTTTGAGGTGTGAACACACATCAAGTCAACACTTTTTAGACATTGCATGTGATGCGTTGCAATGAAGCAGCTGACACAGCACTAAATAAAAGTGTTGTCCCTGTGTTGAATTGATGTGCCAACACACTTCATTGAGCTGGGTTGGCATAGCAAAACAACGTCCAACGCACAACGCGTTGCCTTAGATGACTTGGAGCATTATCTCTCGCGACGTCATCATTTCCATCTTCCGTGATGTTTATCATATGGAGTCTTTCAAACGGCATGGATGGCAGTAGCGAAATATTTATCTTTCTTCTCTCCTTATCCACCACATGTTATCACGAAGGATCATGTTCGTGACAATTTATGTACATGTCCCTATCAGGGTTGCCTATCCGAAATAGTATTCTACTGTTTCATTTTTGTTTCGTAAAAAATATTTGCGACCGTCAGCAAAATGCACCCAAAATATATCAACGACTTAATCGGAGCCTCGTCTGTTGTAGGGTTGTTAAGAGTTGTGCATGGCCAATTACCTGCCTTCACGTTTTGTATCCCTATCTAGCTAGAATATAGTTTCGTTGGCCACGACGATGTTGGGTATAAAAAAGACCTTGAAGCTTCTAAAATGCCTTTTCAACGTCGTCCGCGCCGATCTACTCGTACGTATGAACTTGAGCGTAGAGCTACACACACAATAAGAACGCGAAATATGTCGGCAGCAAAGCAAGTGAACAAGTCTGTGTACTTACTCACTTGCGCCTCGGCTTTGTACTTTAAGAATGAAAACCTTGTACAAAAGTTACAACACCACATGCATCTGCCCATAAATGCCTTCTCCGTCAGGGTCTCGGGCCGGGTAGCCCAACTCTAAAACAGCGATTGCATGTGTCAGTTCATAAATTCTTCTGTACTACTGCTTAATGCCAACACAGTGGCCAAGAAGGAGGGAGGAAGAGCGAGTTCAGGATATGAGCGTTTTCGTATGCTATAGTAGCCAGACGTCGAACAATGTTGAAGTGCACACATGCCCTCATTGGGCATCGAAGAATTCTTGTGTTGTTAGATATCTACACGTACATCTACCTAGCTTTTAAGCCTTACTTTGCTCCAAAATACCTAGGTATTGTACACATAGACGTTGAGCTATTTCATCGACCTCTTGAACTGACCTTTGCCACGATTACTGCCACTCAATTTTCAGGGGAGTGTAAGATGTACGATGCGCCTCGCTCTCAATCTTTCTATCTACTTTGTATACGTAGAACTCTAACTGACTGACATTAACGAAGACCGAACGGAGATCTCTTCGATATTTCATATTAGCATAAAAACACTCGTAGTCCCTGCGTAGTAATTCTTATGTTTTAACCTCTTTATTATCCGTATAAGGTTCTCTCAAATGTAATACGAGAGATTCGACTCATGCAAGCGCAGCTAGGGCCACGGGAAAATATGATTACAAATGTGTTTTTTTGCTCTAGGTACATTTTAACATATAGAAAATGCAATGAAAAGCAGGCATAAATGGTTTGGTTTTTTTGCGTCGCGTCGACCTCAAAATTTTTTACGTAAGCATGCACTGTTCCCGTTGGCATGCAATACATTTGAGGGAGGGAGTTGGAGTGGGTTTTTGATTTCGATTATGTAAATGACGAGGCTGATGATATGACAGTTTTGCCTCGTACGCATAACATTTGTTATATAATAGGCTATGGGTCCAATGATGTGTTAAATAGGTTGCACCTGTCATTAAGTACTTATTGTGAGACTATCTAAGTAGATAATTAAGTAACTAGAAAAGTAATGGCTGTCTAAAATCCAGGTTTTCAAATTACAATAGTAACTCCATATTCACTGAGAATGTGTTCGTCTGATCACTGGTTGGAGGATGTTCTTCTTGAACGATGCGGGGGCGTGGGAGCAATGGGACTTCTGGGAGGCGTGGCCCCCTTTGACTTGACGGAGCCCGTGGGCGTTGATGTTCGAGACCCGCCCGCGGACCTAATCCGCAGAGAAGAGTAGGGCGAAGCACCTCGCGAGAGCGACATGCTAGCGTAGAGGATCACGCCCACATCCCGATGCCCCGCCTCCATGGCGACGGCCAGGGCGGTGAGCCCGTCATTGTCCTTGGCCAAGACGTCGGTGTCCGGTTGTTGCAGCAAATATTTCACGATCTCCATGTGGCCGTGCTCGGCCGCGCACATCAGGGCTGTCGACCCGTCCTCGTCGCGAATGTTGACGTCGGCGCCGGCCTCGACCAGAAGTTGCGCCATGTCGAGGCGGCCGTGGCTGACCGCGAGCATGATGGCGGTCTGGCCATGCTGGCTGCCCCTGACGTTCACGTCGCCCAGCGAGAACAGCCTCCGCACCACGGACCGATGGGTGGTGTTGGCGATCTGCGCCAAGGAGACCAGCATGATGCACGTGTAGCCCGCCTTGTTCAAGATGTTGGGGTTGGCCACCTTGGAGTCCAGGAGCACGGAGACGACGTCGAAGTTGCCATGGGAGACAGAGTAGTGGAGGGCGGTGTTGCCATTGACGTCCGTGAGGTTGACCGTTCTCTCCAGAAGCTCCTTGGACATGTCCAACTCTATGGCATCCAGGTAGTCCTCCACGTCTAGCGGGTTAGAGCCCTTGGTGCTAGAGATCTTGAACCACTCCTGCTGCACGATGTTCACGGCGTTGGTCGAGAGCATGGGGTTGCTCGACTTTCTCAGGAGGGAGTCGTTGAGCACCTTGAGGGCGGCCTTCATCTCCTTCGATGGCGCGGCCTTCTTCCTGCTCTCGTCGATCGGGGTGAAGAGGGCGGCGCCAGGCAGCGGGAAGTCGGGCTTGCCGGGCCTGTCCTCGTCGGTCTTGTTGCCTGGATCCTCGTCAGTGGTCGACTCCTGTTTCTTCACCTCTGCCTCCTCCTTCTTCTTGTCGTCCTCGCCGTCACTCTCTTTTATGTCACTCATTCTACTTTTTGCCTTTTTCGAGGCAGCAGCCGCTGCTGACGAAGAAGAAGACTTCTCCAGGTCTGGATTGCTCACGCCGGCACTGCTCCTCGTGTACGTGTTCTTGCGCACGACGTTCCTGTCGGGGGTGGCCAGCTTGTCCGCGCCGTCCTTGGGGTACATCTTCCTCAACGCGGGGGGTGTTGCCACCCTCGGGATGAGTGATCTCGTCTCCGCCGAGGATGGTGACATGGGGCCGCTACTACTGGCCCCAGACGTGCCTGCGCCTGCGGCCGTAGTGTTGCGCCTTGGTGCACCACCACTTGCGCTGCTCCCGCTGCCTCCTGTACCACTGGACAACTTGGGGATCAGGCTCTTCCTGCCGTCAGAGGAAGAGTACGGAGACTGGGAACGTGCCAGAGGAGATGGGGCCCTCTTGCTGCCCACGGGCGGCGTCGAGGGGTGGGGCGGAGGCGTGCCCAAGTCACGCCTGCCCGAAGCCGCAGATGTCGAGGGGCTGCCGCTTCGATTGTAATTTGGACTCAGCACCTTTCGGCCCAGGGTGGGCGTCAGGTTGGACTTTGACCTTTGCATCGAGGAGGTCGCGGGACTTTTTGGCCTCGAGCCTCCCAACCCCGAGAGCAGGTTGCCCGTCGAGGTCGCCGCCTTCAACTTGTGCACTGTGGGGTTCTCAGGCTGCTGGACGGGTCTGGGGATTTTCGAGAGCCAGGGTAGGTCGGGCGACGGGGGCGCGTGGAATTTCGGTGAGGGACTGGGTCCTGCCACGATGCCCTCGGCCACCTTCTGAATGTCGTTGTTGCACTTGTCGCACAGGTTCAACCGAACGGGCGGCCTCTCCGTCTCTGGTGTGGTCAAGGGGCTCCCTTGAGCGGGCAAGCTCTTGTTGGTCAGCGGCAGGCTCATGGCCGACGTCGAGGCCGTCCTGGTGGCCACCACAGGACCACCTGTCTTGGCATCCCTGGTGGGCACGACAAGACGAACATCCCGATCTGTCATTGTACCTTGGCACTTGGTTGGCGTAGGCTTGGTCTGGGTATTGCTGCTGCTCGTGGGTGCTTTCCTCGCTGTCAAGGGTGAGTTGACGGAGGACCGTCGGGATGGCGATGGCGAGGTCGTCGTCGACTTTCTCAAGCTGCTCCTCCTCTGTAACACAACCCGTTCGGGTGACGGTTCAAAGACCATGTCAGCCACCCTTGGCGACTCGGTGTCTTTGTAGGCAAAGTCTTCCGTGTCGGTCTGCTTGCTCGCCTTGATCACTTCCACCCACTTCTCGGTGCAGACGCCAATGTGCCTGAACGCGGTCGGGTCTTGCGGCTCCTCGATGATCTTGCATTCGCCCACGCCGATGCTGCGCACAGGCACGGGGGCTGGGGTGCTGCCGACGGCGGCCAAGAACCTCTCCTTGGTGGTGATGGCCTCCTGGAGCTCTTGCTCCTTGATCTGGCAGTTGACGCACACACTAGGCTCATTGTCCAGCTTGCACTGGAGGCCGACGGCAATGACGAACGGCCTCAGATTTTCGTCGCCCACCTGGCACTGCACATCCACCTTGGGCACCTCCTTTTTCACCTCCGTCACCTCCACGGGAGCACCGTTGATGGCCTCCTCCTCGACCTTGGCCATGGCCTTTTGCAACAGAGGGCAGCCCATGATCTCCTCCTCCGTCCTGAAGATAGCCTCCTGGACCTTGGCCTCCATCTCGTCCTTGGTGACGAGCTCGCTCATGGACAACGACGTGGCCGTCCCCTTGGGGAAGGCCATCACCTTTACCGTGCTCGTGCCGTGGCTTGCCGTCCTCTTGGCGTCGGTGTTGACACCCCTCTCGCGCCTGCTGATGGGCCTGATCTTGGGTGGCGAAGGCTCCCTTACTGGCGAGGGCATCCGGTCGGTGTTCATGGAGGCGTCCTTGGTTGGGACAGATTGAGACCGAGGAGCAGTGGTTGTATCGGCTGATTTATTTCCGCTGCCACCCGACGTGAAGAAGCTGAGCTCCGACCTCTCTTGCGAGGCCGAGAGGTTGGACCTGACGTTGCTGCGCGAGATGCGCGTGGACTCGTAGAAAGACGGCCTCGTCCTGTTTCCGCCGGGACCCCCGGGCATCATATCGAAATCGGACCCGTCGGAGTTGTAGCCACACGAGGTCGATCGCTTCCTCCTGACCGAGATGAACTCGTCGGGATTGACCTTGCCAAACTTGGCGAACGGGCTCTCGCTTCGCGCCCGAGGCCGCGAAGAGGAGGACTGCTCTATGTAGAACTTGTGGGGCTGCTTCATCTTCATTTTTATGTACTCAAGCTCTTCGTCGTCTTCTGTGTCGTCCATGAGGTCGTTCTCATTCCAAGCACCACCATCAGAGTCCTCGCCGGCCCCGCGTGCTTCTCTCCTCATCTGAAACTCTCGCTGTTTCAGTTTCAGCATCAGTAGTCGCTTCTCCTCCTTCAACACGGACAATTTGACTTGGAGCACTGGGATGGCCTCCACCTGCTTCTCGTACTCCTTGAGCTTCATGAGGCTCCTGGCCATTTGCTCTCTGATGTTCTTCAGCGTGGACGTGCTCATGTCGGAGTTGATGCTGGTGATGGAGTCCGTTTCCATTTGGTCAGTGGACGACCTCGCGGGCACCGAGGACGGGAGGCCAGCCAGAACAACGTCGGCTGGTGAGAGGGCCGTGTTGTAGGGGAGGGCCGAGGATGTCGTCGAGATGCTGGAGATTGACGAGTTGGACTGGTGGTACAGCCTCTCGATCCTCTCACGCAGCTCGGACTGCAACGCGGCCGACTGCTCCTCCTCTGTGCCACTTCCGGTCGACCTCGGGAACGTGTTGAACTTTGAGCTGGCCACATGCTGGTGGGGTTGGCCTCCTCCGTCCTTGACATGAATCGAGGCCGTGCCCTCCAAGTGCTGCTCAAAGTCGAGGACGGCGTCTTTCAGTGCTTCTTTGATAAACTCGGATGTGTGATGGTGCGTGAGATCGACGGCCAACGGCGGCGAGGCCGGGTTGGGCGAGTGCTGGAAGGTCAGGGTGGTCGACTTCATCTTGGCTGCCTCCTCGCTTGGACTTAGCGGCTTCTTGCTCATGTTGTGCATGTGCTGGTTGATCCTGTTCCTCTGCTCCCTCTGGAAGCCCATCAGGGCCTCCAACTCTTTTCGCTGTCGTCGACGAGCTCGTCGCAGCTCTTTCAAGCGTTGCAACGTCTCGCTCGAAACGCCCTCGTCGTTGCAGATTCGCAAGAAGTCGAGGTCCATGTGGAAGCCGAACGGCAACGGGATCTCGAACTTGTCCCCCGGGTTGCCGCCACCGCCCACCCCCGCCATCCTTGGCAGCGTGGACCTCTGTACGGTCGGCCTAGTGTTGAGGTTGGCATTCCCGTTGACCTCGTAGTAAGACCCAGTTCCGACATCCACGACGAGGCTGGTGCTGTTATTGGTGGTGTTGCCGTTGGTGTTGCCATTGTTCAAGTTGAGGACGTCCTCCCCGCTGAGGTTGTGATATCTCCCTGGGAGGCTCCCGTATCTGGTTGAGCTCGACTTTGTCGTGGTCGTGGTCGTCTTCTTCTCCATGACGATCCGCTTTGAAGGCGTCGTGGCGGCTTGATCAGATTTCATTTTGGTTGGGTTTCCTTATGGCACTTTTATCTCTTAAATTCACATAGAACTGAGTCAAGTTGCACCCCACCCTTTTGGAGGAGGGGTGGGGGCCCCTTTCTCATCGGAGAACGTCGTCGTTGTCGTCTATTGTGGGTAAGATGCGGTCACCTGAAAAAGGGTTGAATTTGGTAAAATTTTACATAGGCGAAAAGTGAAAATATATCTACATAAATCATCATGCTCAATGGAATACAAAAGATCTTTGAAATGATTGATGCCGAATGAAGGCTTTGACAGGCCTCTATCGCCGCTGCTTTGAGGAAGTAAGTTTCGCTTGCTTAGATTTCTCTTTTCTTTGCGGAAATCCTTTACCTGTATTTTGCAAGTTTTGAGCATGCCCGGTAGTTTAGTCCAATTTTGAAGTTGACTTTTGAATCGTTTGCCTTCATCTTTATGATATAGATTAATTTCATTTGTAAACATTATGTTTTAGCTCTAAACATATTTTTTCATAGTAATAAATCAAGTAGTAAATCTGCGTAGATTTCAGTGACATGAGCAAAAATATTCAGAGATTTCAACGCCGCAAATACAATTTTAAAAAATAATGAAGCATGTTTCCTCACAAAATGGGTGAAATTCAACGCAGCAATAAACGAGTTTGAAGCCCACATTTTACTTTTTCGAAGTATCAAGTTTGTTTGGCTCAGAATTAATGCTTTGGGTTACCTCTGCTCAAACAATGGGAGGACATGAATTTGCTTTTTGCTCGTGTGTCACTTTGTCGAGAGTGCAGGAAGAGGCTTTTTGTATTTGTTTTTATACAAAGTGCTTTATTTCTATATAGTAGATTTCAATTCAAATACACAAGAAATTCAAAATAAGTCCCCAAAAAGAACTGATTTGAGAACTTATTGCTATCTTTGGTGTCTAGAAAAAACAGACTTCGTGACTCTTGCATATACTTAGCACTGATCTTTCCCCATTTTATGGATAGGCATGCACAGACTAGATTGGTTGGAAAAGAGTTTGCCTTTTGAACTTTGTGCCATTATTTCCCCGAACTCACGAGAAAGTAAAATGCTCTGAAAATGTGTAACGAAGTTTCAAAAAATGCGTACGTACGTATATTACGCGTCACGTTTTACGCTTTGCGCTCGTTTTCTCGATGGTACCATTGCGAAAAATGGAAAAATATGCGCACATCTAGCTTCTCAACTCCTCAAGTTTCACCGAAAGCATGTCAGGAAGGCCATTTCAGGAAAAGTTCTATTTACTATGATTTTCACAAACAAATTCCAAAAAGAATTGACGTCGGTAAAAACAAAAGTGACATGATGTCGGTAGCCTGCATGTTTTTCTAACCTTGCCAGCATAATTCCATTTTTTTCTCCGTCTAACAATGTAAAATTGACTTAGATTTTGTCTTTTTTCCCCGAAAAATCAGCCATCTAATGTAGTGTACAACATAAATCTATCGGCTACTAATGTCCTTGGTGCATTTTTCCAAACCCTGCCACATCGATATTTCAGCTTGAGATCCAGTTTTATTTTCTTTCGGTTTCAATTTTAACTGTCTCTCGTACATGCATGCCTGTAAAACCTGTAGATTTTTTGCTTGTGAGAATTGCCCGTTAAAACATTTATGTACTTAGTTTTTTTTAAAAAAAATTAAAAGCGCCTCCGCATTCTTTTCTAAAAATGCCAGATAAAAATGGCCATTAACGGCGGCGGCTAAGCATCAATCAAGTTGCAAAGAATCAATAGAAATCGAATTTTGTTAAAAGAAATGCATGGTTTTACAGCAGCAAAATTGTGCGACCTCTTCGAAAAGCCGTTTCTGTTTGCTTAGGACCACGCACTCGCCATGTGTGTCTAATTTGGGTTTGAGGCACCACTCTATGTATCTACACCCTAACCTCCTACCACACATGTACTCAAACGACGAACTGCAAGTATCGACTATAAGTTGAGTGTACGCTCCACCTCTGTACTACTTTTATTTTTTCTTCCTGAGTATCCCAAGACTGCCCGCTTTTATCGGGGTGCAGAATGCCCACTGCATATTTTTACTACGCACACAAGTAAATATCTTGAGGTGGTCGTCCATAGCTACGATGTATTAAGTACGAACGACTTCCTATTCTACTATAATACTCATATGTGTCGCTATAAATACACATCGAGATGAGGTGACCTCGAATTACGCGACTCAAAGCAGATTGCGGGGCGCCAAGATTGATTGTAAACACAGAGCGACCGAACGTTTAATGTTGCAAATTAAAAAGGCTGCAAAAAAGATCATCATTTATGCACGTTCGCAAAAAATGTAATGAGATAAGGTATTTTGAAATAACTTCACGAAATAGTGCTTGCTAATACTCGTATTTATTTTTCAAATGAGGCCAAATAAAAATGCTCACCTCACCTCACCCCTTCCCCCTCCACAGCTTAATGCATAGCCTACAATTCGGAATATGGAGCAAACAAAGTTAGACAAAGCCTTTGGGCAGAGCAAAGCATTTCTTCCTCTCCTTCGCAGAAAAAAGTCCAGCTGCCTGGGTGTTCAGGTTAAAAATAGGTAAAACTGCTCCCCTACCTATGGCATAGTTATTCATTGGATTGGTTCAAAATGCAGCTGTCCAACAAATGGCCGCATAATTTATGAATAACTTCAATACGTCCAATATTTCTATAGTCAAAACTTGATGCAGTCACAAAGAACACCTGAACCGTGGACTCAGTCATTTTTGCCATATTTTTTTAGTGCAAAATCCAGGCAAAACTTGTGAAATTAGCTTACCTATAATTTGGAGGGTGACACGCGCGATTTCTGGCACTATTTGTCGTCGTCGGCCGCACAGACGGCACAAAATCAACTGAAGTTCTTTTTTGTAGGTAGGTAGTACTCCTGCGTTCGTTCTATAGGTGTATCTACACAGCTTGCTGATATCTACAGCATAGCATAGGTAGATACAATGCGTAGCTACAAGGAAGGAATAGACTGCTGTTTGGGCAGCAGTGCACGGCGGCCACGCCGACCTCCTGGTACCTCTAATAGTATTTAAGTACTCGTACTTTTGTGCAGAGTTGTTTTGGTTGGCAAGAGGGAGGAGGAGGGTCCTGCATTGGGAATGGGCGCACACTGCTCTGCTCTCAAAGATTTACTCACCCCCATGCCCTATCTATACAGTGTAGAAATCACACGCGCACGCCGGAGCATGTTTCTACATATGATTGTTTCGAACTACTTTAATGTACAATATCTACCTATTTAATTTGATTTTATGCACAGAATCGAGTAAGTACGATTTGCGATTAAAGTACCCAATAAAGCCAATAACACCTAGCGTGTAGCAAATCATTCAAACAAGGATGTGCCCATGTTTACTTGCTGTTTCCGCCATTTTTTGAGGACCCATTGTGATGTTTGTGTTGAGTTAAATGGTAGACCTACGACACATTTGCAAATTGTGTAGATAGTTATTTTACATGCTATAAATTGTGGTTTTCAACCCTGAGTATGAAAGCTTACAAAATCCTCAGCACTTGAGTGTTCAAGGGCTGTTTTTCAAAAATTATGAGTGCTTGTTTTCTCGATGGATTCGGGCAGAGCTAGAGCCATGGTCAAACGTCGCATTTGTGGCCATTGTCATCAGATGGGAAGATGTGTCTGTCAGAATACAATGAATCACTTAGCATCATTTACATAACTTAACGTGAGTGAGTCTTCAAAACTTGAGACATATTCTATACTTGGAATCTTCACAGACCTCCTCCGCCCTTGTTATGAAAACACTCCAAGGCATAGCATACATTAGGTCTCGGTCGTTTCGTTTCGTCGGGCGATGAAGGAACTGATGGCTCGTCAAAGCTCAAAACCCAGAACTGGCACCCATCGATTCGTCGATTGCTTTGCTTGCATTTTAAGTCATGACTGCTGTAGATATGTTGGTCTTGAGTAATATGTTGAGTTCGCTCAAGTTCGGCAACAATAAACATCAACACGCCTACGACCGCGTGACTAATGCCAAAAATGGAACCATGACATCAGTTTCAAAATAGAGTGGAACATAGACGAAGACGAAATGGAGAAGAGGGAGCAAGCGAAACTGCCTTAAAACACAATTTGGTTAGCTAAAGTAGTGGGTGCATCTGCTCCAGTTGTGGCTGTCTATAGGCTGCAGGTCGATACTAGCATTATTCAAAATTCTCCGTTTTTCTGTTTTTTTTACAAATCTACTCTTTGCATATTATTGTACGACAAAACCCGCAAATGTTTCTGCAAGCAAAGTTTACTCTCAAAATATGCATTATTTGCTCAAACTCATCATGCCGTTGCTCGCCCACACGAGTCAATATTGTACTTAGTCCACACACACGAAGTAAATATATCCAATGCTGACACAATCAGGAAATGCCAGGGATTCTACAGTGAAAAAGCAAAAGTTGCTCTCCTGGTGTAAAGAATCAAGGAGAGCTTGCACATGTTCGAGGAGAGGAGCTGTTGTTATTAGATTTACAATGGCATTGGGGTGTGGGTGACTTTTCGCGTGGTAATCAAGCTACCGACGAGTCACACGCCTAGTCGACTTTTACAACCAACTACACCTAAATCTGTGTAGCCACTGGTTTTTTTTTACAAAGATGAAAACGGCAACAACGATGGTAAAGATTTTTCACACAGATCAAGCCCAGCTATATTTTGGAAGGAGGGTGCTGGTTGGCGCAGTATTACAATTCAGCCTAATGTTTAAGACCCTGCAGATAAAATGCTTCAATGCCAGTTGTATTTTTCCAGATAAAGCCATTTTACTTTGAGTTTTGACCAACCACAATTCTTGACAGGTTTTTGGCACCACAGAAATACAAGCATTACGACTATTGCTAGTGGCGATTTCAACCTATTTTGCATTAATCTAATATAGACTTTTATGTAGCATAATATTTTTCTCAAATAATGTAAAATAGTTTAATAATATTCTACACAAATTTTTACGTATCACGATAGCTGAATGAGTTGTGCAATAAACAAGTGGAACATGATATGTTTAGTCGAGCTTGACAGATTATCGCCCATATGAGGCAGAGTTGAGGTTTCGTCTCTCTGTGAAATGTACGAACATGGATATCATATGATGCATTGTAGGTACATTTATCGGCTTGACTTCCAGAAGCGAATTTGACATATTGCAAGCACACTTTGCTTCGAATCTTGGCCCTCTTTCGTCCTATTGAAACTGGTGCCTCTGTCTCTCTACAGAGGGACAGGACAGACGGCTGCAGCTTATAAATATTCTATCCAGTACTGCTTGGCGAGAGATTGTTGCCAAACAACACCTTGGCAAGACCAGTGTCCAGCATTTGCAGAGAGCAACGTGTGCATAAATCCGAGTGAGAAAATATGGAGAAGGTCAGAGAAGCTTTTGCTGTAATAGGCAGTTTGGTCGATTGTCCACCAGTACACACTGACGAGTGGTCTTTACGAATTCGAAAGAACAGCATTATTGTAGTGGACAAATCTGGCAAAATCCTTGAGATTTCAGATGCGTCGAGTCTCAACGACGTAAAAGAGAAGTAAGTTTTTTTAAAGTGGCATTGTCATTTGTTTATAGGTCACAATATTATTATCTCACGTAGGTACAGCCTCGAGACAATCATTAGGACTGACGAAAGTAACGAATTCTTGATGCCTGGCATGATCGACAGCCACATCCATGCCTCTCAGTATCCTAACGCAGGCCTCGGGCTCGACCTGCCCCTACTGGACTGGCTCAAGAAGTACACGTTCCCCACAGAGCGACGATTCGGCGAAGACCTGACCTTCGCGAGGTCGGCTTACGAGCAAGTCGTCGAGGACACGCTGGCCTCCGGCACGACGTCAGCCTCGTATTACGCCACCATCGACGTTGACGCCAGTCTGATTCTATGCGACGTTGCCGAGGAGAAAGGCCAGAGAGCCCTCGTGGGAAAAGTGAACATGGACCGCAATGGGTTCGAGAGGTACCAAGAGTCGACGTCCGAGTCGCTCGCGTCGACCAAGAACTTTGTCGCCAACGTCCTCCAGCGTAATGATTCCTTGGTCCAGCCAATTGTCACTCCCCGGTTTTCACCGACCTGTACAAAGGAGCTGCTGACCGGCCTCGGCGAGATCGCCAAGGAAAATGGGGTCCGCATTCAAACTCACCTAAGCGAATGTTGCCCGGAAGTCGCCTGGGTTAAAGAGCTCGAGCCTTGGGCCAAAAACTACACCGACGTCTACAAACAGACCGGCATTCTCACCAAATCCAGCATCATGGCCCATGGAGTTTACTTGGAGGATAACGAGCTAGCGATGATCAAGGAGGCAGGGGCTGGTATTTCACACTGCGCCAATTCGAACAACTCCATCCGGTCGGGATCGATGGATGCCGTACGGTATCGAGATTTTGGCGGACTCAAGATCGGTATCGGTACCGACAACAGTGGAGGATACTCGCCGTCAATGATGGACGCTTTGAGGTATGGTCATTAAAAAAATATTTATTTAATTAAACCCTTAAGTGCGATATTTTTTCTACAGATTTTCTATCGCAACCTCGAACAACGTGTATCTCAATAAAATGCTAGCAAAAGTGACACCGCTGAAGCCAGCCCTCGATTTCCGGGGAGCCTTGTATTTAGCAACCCGGGGGTCGGCAATTGTGTGCACCCTTCAAGATCAAGTTGGAGGATTCGACGTCGGCCTCGAATTTGACGCCCTGAGGATCCGGATGGACAAATCAGCCAAGAGGAGCACCCATCTATTTGGCTTTGAAACTCTGGAGGACATGGTCCACAAGTTTGTCTTCATAGGGGACGATCGCAACATCGTCCAGGTCTTTGTTCAGGGGCGACTAGTAAAGAATTTAATCTGATAAATGCTGAATGAATGAGTTGTTCTTTCATGATCATGTTTTATTTTATTGCACAACGAGTTTGACGGTTCAGTTTTTTAACTGTGTAAACATTTTCGAATTTTGATGTACTTCTTGATGTATGTCTTATGTGCCCATATCGGTCTCGATGACCTGATGTTGTTGTTATAACTAAATATTTGTATTACACTTTTAACTTGTTACATTTTGTCCAATAAAAAATACAGTAATTAGGTAACCAAGCTTAAATTATCATTGATTTGTTTGTACAAGATTATACTCTCTTGTCAGCTGACTGACGATTGATAGAGTGTGAAATGCAAGATAATTTTCGTGGTAAGTAAAAATGCAGGCTCTGGGACATAATGGATCAGAATTAAACAAGATTAAGATTATCCTCTCCAATCGCTTTTGTCATGTGTTGGTCAAACAATGATCGTATTTATGAGATGCTATTCTCCTACTTTGCAATCTGCTTCACTGATTACGTTATAAGTATTTAAGTACAGGCTATTTATTCACTGCGAGAGGTTCATACCCATTGAGGTTGTGTAGCATGCGTTGTCCAAGTTGTGCATAGACACAAGGACCGCGGGATGGGGAGGCGGTTGGCCTAGGGTCAATGTATTTGATCCTGCAGGAGGCGGAGGGGGCGGGTGAACAGTCGTCAAGTAGGGCCCGTTGCTGCCATTGAGCACGTGATGGTGCTGCGAGGCGACCATTGCCAAAGCCGGGGGCGACCCGGGAGAGGAGGGCGGCGAAGTCAGCATCCCGTTGTCGTGGTTGATCACGCTCAAGCCCTGTTGGTGGGGTGGCGGTTGTTGTTGCTGTTGCTGCTGTTGCTCGTGATTGACGACGGCGTTCCCGCTGAGCAGCATCTCCTGCAGGAGGCTGTCGATGTGAGTCATACCGCACGTTTTGGCAATGTTGATGTTTTCAATCATCTGGAGGCAAATGGACTGGAGGTTGGGCAGCGTCAAGAGGATGGCCCCGAAACGGCCTCGCTGGTCGTACTGCCGGTCGCCCACGTAGTCCTCAAGATTAACCTAAAACAATCCATAAGAAATTGCCAAAAGACATAGGACCTCATGTAGATATTCACCTGGACTTTATGGCGAAGCTTGCGAATCTCCTCGACATTGTTCAGTCCAGGTACATTGGGATCAAGGAAAACGATGGCCTTCAGGCAAGCGAACTCGGTGTCGTCGATCTCAATCTCTTTGTATGGCTCGACGAGCTCGTTCATGATCCTGGCCCCGATGTTTTTCACAACGTCATCCTGAAATAAATGGAACCAAATGAATGTAAATAGTTTAGTGGTTTGGTGTATTCACATAGATATATGGTAAAATGACACACACACAAGCACAAATCAAGAGAGGAAGTGAGTGAGAATTTGGGGAGAGGCGGAGAAGAAGAAGTCTTGCAAAATGAGACTCACAAACACGACGGCATTACGATGGACATTTTCCGCATAATAGGGGCTCGACGGGGACGAGGACGACGAGGGGCTGGACATTGTCGCTGCCGTGGTGGCAGGTCCTCCGGCCGGACTGCCACCGGAGGAGTGCCGCCGAGACGACGGGGCGTCCTCGGGATGGTGGTGGTGGTGTTCAGGATGCACCTGCTGCTGTACCTTAAATTCACCGTTCCAGTTGTCCCAGCAGTTCTCCCGGGGGATGATCTTGTCATTGCCCAACAGGAGCACGTTCTTCAGCTTCATCGAGCGCCGCGCGACCCCCAGCAATAAGTGCTCTCCAGCATGAGCACGGAGCAGGGCAACCTGTATTTAATTATGGATGCTATCAATTGAAATGGCCCCAAAAATGACTGAGATTCAACCTGGTCGTCAATGTTCAGTTTTTCGAAAACGGGGATTTTCTTGGCCCACTCCACAAGGATGAGGAGCTGCTGTTTCATTGAGTCGCCAATGTCCGAGATCGAGGCTAGCTGCATTCCCCTGATCTCATAGTCGGAAAATTGGCGAGGAGCTCCTCCATCGTGGAGGCCGTAATGCAATCGTGAGTCGACCTCGGCTTTCAGAAGGGTTTTCACAGACAAATCTGCAAACAGCACGAGAGCGTATTATTTCCTATTTCCAGAAACTGCGTTGTACGTAAAAACTAAAAAAGTTTATTCTGACCTGCATCATGGCCCGTCATGTCGAGGTTGTGCCTCTTCTTGGTGCTGATGGGATCTCGTTCATTTTGAACGGCGTCCTTCTTCATGCCAGCACGGTAGCATTTGTTCAGTCGGCAATGTCGACATTGGTTCCGCTTGTCCTTGTCCACCTGGCAGTGCCGATCGTATCTGCAGGTGTAGCCCTTCTGCTTCCTGACCGACCGGCGGAAGAAGCCCTTGCAGCCGTCGCACGACGAGGCGCCGTAATGCTTTCCCGTGGCTCGATCACCGCAAATGGCGCACACCCCGTTCGCCCCCAGGACCGACCCATTGCCGCCTACCATGGTGGCCGAGGCGGTCGCGGTCGGCATCTCGATGCTGGTCACGGTCGAGACGACGACACTACCAGCGGCCGTACCGGAGCTCGTGATCATGTTGGTCGGGGACGACGGGGAAGAATTGTCCAAGTTGAGCGCCGCCTCGTGGCCAGTCAATATGGCGGGCATCATGTGCGACGGCTCAATTTTCAGGCCGGCGGGGTCGCCGGGTTGGATCACGTCACTCATGATGTAGTCGAGGGAATGTTCTTCCGCCTAAAGGGATGGATCTACTGGTGCGTCACAATAGTCGAAATCAGACGGAGGCCCCTTCATCTCGTCAGGGTACATGAACTAAGCTATGCTATTCCTTATTTGCTTGGACACCCTGACTGTCACTGATATGGTTTAATATCTAAGCAATTAGGGGTTATGTACCTGACAGCTTCAGACCTCGCTGCTAAGCAGCAAATAACTTAAATGGTCGCAGACGACAATCCCGCTCGCGTCGCGTCGCGGAGAGGCTGTTTTGTTGTTGATAACGCGCAAGTTCGTCTCGATATTGGCACTTTGATCCTTCGTTCGGCCAAAACTTTGACCGCCAGTCCAACAGTCAAGCGTTGAATGATGGAGAAGGTTCGCTTCTTAGATTATTTCTTATGAGGGAGCAAAGGCATATGTGTAGTTATTATGAGGAAGATAACGCTCTCTCTTCATATATCTGTCCCCGATTCGTCACCTAAGTTTGAGAGGAGGACGGCCACGAGGTTCGTTTTGGATTCTAGTTAAACTAGTATAGCCGCTCTTCTTCCCTCTCTTCGCCTTCGTCTGCCCAATATGTTATTGCAGCAAGTAAAATTGTTGATACAAATCTTGTACTAAATATCGCTACATCATGAATTGTACACAGTTTCTCTCCTTAGAAGAGGCCACCCGCCGGCCGAGCGAGGACGACGATTCTCCACAAATAAATAACGTGATAGTAGCCAATGAAACAGACTGGCGAGTGGCGAATTCTTTAATTATCAACGCTTAGAACAGAGGGTAAAAATGTCGCGAGAGAGCGTGAGAAGCTAGGGACAGTTTCAAATATAATTCTTAAGCAAACTTTGAGGTCGATTTTTGAGATAAATGAGTTTGCGCGTCCACATAAGTATGTATTTATATACTTCAGGAGGAGACAAAGCCTCCGCGAGATATGGAATCTGCTGCCTCTTTAGAACATACTCCAAGACCCAAGTGTAAGTATTAATTGTATTTAATGTGCTTGGACAAATAAATACACAATTATAGACAGAGAGAGAGAGTACAGAAATCTCAAAGACAAACGAGGTTGGCGACGAAGATAAGAAGGGGGCGAGAAAACTGGTCCGTAAAAGTGCACACACCACCCAGCTGCTCTCTTCTCGACAGACACTGAAGACAGGAACAA
>JAAUYL010090256.1_pt1 | contig 17629 bp, 11 predicted proteins | sample 7278011 | NCBI WGS metagenome assembly JAAUYL01 (sample SAMN14350225, study PRJNA611818) | marine sediment metagenome | isolation source: surface marine sediment (1.8m) | place: French Polynesia: Moorea | collected 2018-08
CCAGAGGTTTATTCAAAATAAAATCTCAAAAGAAAGTGTGCTTTTTTCTACAAGAAATGGCTCAAAATTTCTCCCAGCTTTTATATTTTTAACTCACATTCAGCACTTCATTTTGTAACATTATAAAGTAGTATAAAAATATGTAGGGCTTGCTGATTAAATCTAAAAGCATCGACAGATAAAGGTTTTAGATTTTTTTTCGCTCTAAAGGGTCTGGCTTTTTCAGCTTGAGCAAGCAGAAAGTTAGGGTTCTCAGGAGAATAATTGCAGAAAAATTGAGGGATAAAATATTCGACTAACTCCTCTAAATTCCCCATGTCTCCTGTCTCCTGTCTCCTGTCTCCTCCCTCCTCCCCTAGCCCATAAGACTTTTTCAGCAAACCCTATGTAGCTTGGTAAGTATTTATACTATATAGCAATCCTAAATAGGTTGTGACAAATCAAAAAGTAGATAAAAAACCTGAAATTCCTACCTGTTCCCTAATTCCCTATTCCCTATTCCCTACTCCCTACTCCCTACAATTTTACAAAGTTGACGATCGCTTTCAGAAACATGAGGATTAGTATGTAAATAATCACGCACCCAACTACAACCCTTTTTTAACAAATCATCCAATGCTAAATTCCACAAAATAACATTATTATCTCTACTACCAGAAGCTAACAACTTACCATCAGGACTAAAACTTACACTCATCACACTATCCTTATGACTTCTCAAAGTTTTTAATAAACTACCATCATAAAGACTCCAAAGCTTAACCTTACCATCATAACTAGATGAAGCAATGACCTGACCATCTGGGCTAAAACTAACACTTGTGACACTATCACTAGCACCTTTCAAAAAAGTTTTCAGTAACTCACCATTAATACTCCAAAGCTTTACCGTATTATCAAAACTTCCTGTAGCGATCGCCTGACCATCTGGACTAAAACTTACTCCCAAAATCCAATTTTTGTGAGCATTAATAGTTCTTAGCAGCACACCTTTGTCAGTCCATAGTTTCACCGTACCATCATCACTAGCAGAGGCCAGCATTTTGCCATCTGGACTAAAACTAACACTACTGACCCATTCCTTATGTCCAACTAAAGTTTTCAGCAATTTACCTTGGCGGTTCCATAACTTTACCGTTTTATCTTTGCTACTAGAAGCAATAATTTGATTATTTGGACTAAAGCTGACACTCATCACATGATCGGTATGTCCGATAAGATTGATATTCTTGGAGGTAAAATGAGAAGAATGATAAGTTGTATTCCAATTCCAATCAACACAAACAGTTCCTATTGACTTTGGAAAACATCGTAGTCTACTAGGAACTTCTACTTGACTATCAAGAGTAATGTTAACCAAACTGCGATATTTTTCTGACTCAAAAGACTGATGTGGCAATAGGGAAAAATTTGTGGGAAAAAAGGGAATAATTTTGTGCAAAGGGACAAGACAAAAATTACCCACTCTCACAAAACAACTCAACTTACTAGCCAAATCATCTTTAATTTTTCCCTCTTCCCTGAAATATGATGTGCTTTTCTCATTCTTAAGAGACAAAACCTGATTATCTTTGTCATAAGGTTGCCAATGTTGAGGATCATCAAGCAATTCCCAGTTCCAGATTTTCTCTGGAGAATTGAAGTACCATAATTTTACTGTATTGTCATAGCCACCTGAAGCGAGAATCTGACCATCTGGGCTAAAACTTACACTTGCCACTCTATCAGTATGCCCTCTAAGAGTATGAAGTAACTTACCTGTACGACTCCACAGTTTAATAGTATTGTCTTGAGATGCAGAAGCTAAGATTTGACCATCTTGACTAAAACTCACACCAAGAACTCTGTGTTGATGTCCTTGCAAAATATTTAGAGAACTATTTTTAAGATTCCACAACTTAATAGTTTTGTCATAGCTAGCTGAAGCCATAGTTTGGCCATCTGGGCTGAAACTAACCTGAGTAACTGTATCTCCATGACCCGAAAAACTTTTCAAAAGGGTTCCATCTAGGTCCCAAATTTTAATGGTTTTGTCTGTACTGGAGGAAGCTATTGTTTTGCCATCAGGAGAAAAGTTAGCACTGATAACTTGTTTTTTGTGCCCACTTATTGTCTTTTTGAGAATTGGTCTGTTTCGCGAAAAACTCCAAATTTTGATTGTTTTATCCCTACTTGCTGTCACCAGACTTCTACCATCAGGAGAAAAATTAACACTGTAGACTGGGGCATTATAATTTCCATATCCATGTTTTAAGGTTGCCAAAAGTTTCCCATTGAGATTCCAGAACTGTACCGTCCCATTTTCATTAGCAGCAGCAATGATTTTTCCATTTGGACTAAAGCTAACCCATTGGATAACTGCTTTGGTTTTGATGGTTCTGAGTAATACACCTGTGTTGGTCCAAATTTTGATAGTTTTGTCTAGTGAGCCTGATGCTAATATTTTGCTATTGGGACTGAAGTTGACTGTTACTACTGGAGCACGATGACTCCTGAGAGATAGAGGTTCAATTTCTGGTTGCTGAAGATTCCAGATTTTAACTGTATGATCGTGGGAAGCTGAAGCTAGATATTTCCCATCTGAACTAAAGCTAATTCTGCTCACCTTATCTGTATGAGCTTTTAAAGTTTTTTGTAATTTGCCATCTCGACTCCATAATTTAATAGTTTTATCTGCACTAGCAGAAGCAATTAAGTTTCCTTCAGGATGAAAGATGACACTCCAAACTGCATTACTATGTTCTTCTAAATGGTTATATTCGTTCACTTCATAAACTGCTTGCTGTAGAGAGGCTGCAATACGATATTCTGTATCATTTGATAGGTTATTTTCTACTAATAATTGTTTAATTTTTTGCCATTTTTGACCTGCTCTGATACTTTCTATCAGAGCATCAAATTTATAACCTGAGAAAAATAATGCTTCTGAAACAGCAGTCATACTATTAATATCTGCCCGATGTTTTTCAGCAGTTGCTACTTGTTTTTGAAATATTGTTTTCTGCCAAAAACCTAATGCAGCAATAGTTGACAGTGACATTGATATAATTCCTACGATTGCTGCTGCTAGTTGTCGTTTTAAGACGATATTTAGTTGGGCTTGGCTAATTATTCTATCTGTTTCTGCCTGATTCTTGGCAATTTCAGCTTGTTTTATTTCCAGTTCAGCCTGGTTTAATCTCTCTTCTAAGTTAAACCTTTTACGAATAGGTTTTACTACATAATCGTGAACTAGCTGGTAGTGTTTTTCATTGAACTCTTTGCGGATAAATAATAACCCTGAGTCTATTAATATTTCTAAAATTAAGTGAAGCAGTTTTTTGCTTTCTTGAAGATAATTCAGTTGATTTTCAATAAAATTTTTAGATTGATTTTTTCCTGCAAAATTTGGTTTGATAAATTTTTGAATTATTTCTAATAATTCTGTTTCGGTTCGACTAGCTCTGGTTAAATTATCATTAGTCAGTGTAAATAAAATTTGCATAGTAGCTTCTTCATTTTCCTTGCCACAATCTACAATTACTTGGTCTAAAAACTTTTTGATCAGTTTTTCTTTCGCCTTTTGCGGATTAATGCCGAATTTTTTTTGAAATTGCTCTAAGGTTTGAATAGGGGGTTTTTCTTCTTGTAGTTGGCTTCCTACTACTTGTAATTCTATCGGGCGAATTTGCTGTTTTTCATCTGCTAAACCATCAACAATTGCATCAATTAATTGTGGTTCTAAATTAAATTTCGATCTTTTGGTTAAGCATTCTATAACAGCATAAGCATCTTCTCTAGAAAAATCTCTTAAATGGTAACGAATCTGTTTGTCTAAAATATTGTTATTAATGACATCTAGATAATTGATAAAGTCACATTCTAATAAATAATGTAAATAATCTTCCCTCATGGAGAAAATTACTTTTACAAAGGGAATATTTAGACAATTATGCAGAAATGTATAGAATGCTTCTCTCTCTTCAGTTGTATTACTAATAAAGAAAAATTCTTCAAATTGATCGAATACTATTACTGTTAATAAATTATTCTCAACATTGTTTCTTAATTGAGCTATAACTGATAATTCCATCAATTTGAATTTATCTGTAATAGTGCATAAATATGGAGTAATTTTTTCTACTTCTGTACTAGATTTTTTTGAGTGCAAAGGAGAGATAAAGTCTTGATTTTCTGTAGAATTTATTTCTGGCTTTATGAGATTTTTATCATTAAAATTTTTCTCTTTTTTTTGTAACGCTTTCTCCAGACAATGTGCTAATTCTCCTAGCCAATCACTATATAGTTGTACTACTACTGGTATAGTATCTCGTGCAGAAATAATAATATTGTTTAAAGCTGGTACTAATCCTGCATTAACTAAAGAACTTTTTCCTACACCAGAGCGACCATGAATAACTGTTAATTTATAGTCATCTCGACCTATTCTTTCCAGGAGATTATTAATATCTTTTTGACGACTAGAGGCAGTTATTTCTGACGGTAAAGTATTCTGGTAATCTAAAGATTCTTTGATATAACTTTGTTTTTGTGGTTGCAACTGAGATGCACCAATAAAGGCTAAAAGTCCGTATTGGTGAGCAATTTTCCTCTGGGTTGTTTTTAAGCGGAATGCTTGTAAATATTTTCCTTGCTCATAATAAAGCGATCGTAATTCTGTTAAAATCTCCAGATAAAGTTTTGGGTCTCTGTTTTCTGAAGTTTTCAAACTATTTTGAATTGCATTTTTCTCTGTTGCTTTAGCAAATTCTAGATATTGAATTGCTTCTCCTGGACGATCTAATTTTTTGACGCTTTTTGCTAGTAAAAATAAGTATTTATTTTTTTCCGTTGGTAATGTTATATTTTTCGCATAAAATAAAATATTAAGTGCTCTTTCAGATAGCTTCTGAGCTTGAACCCAATTTAGTTTTTCCAGGGCAACTTCTGCCAAAAAACCGTAATCTTGTGCTATTTGCAACTCATTTCCATATTCGTGATGTATTCTTAGTCCTTCTAAGGCAATAGCTTCTAATTTTCCCCAAGCTTTCATCTGCTTTGTCACTTGTCCTAATGTTGTGATTACCTCAGCTACTAAGGCAAAACTATTAACTTTTTCAAAAAGCTGTTTCGATGCTTGAAGTTTCAGTTTTGCTTCTTCTAGTTCTTGACAATTATCTAGGAGATTTTGAGTTGATTTAAGATAATAACATAAGGCAATATTATATAAAACTATTCCTTGTTGTTCCAGGATAAATCTCTGGCTAATGATTGGTAATTTAGCATATTCTGGTTGATGCAGATAACATTGCTCCCTCACTTCATACTTCCACAAATTTAGGCTTTCTTGATAATGAGCAATAGCGGCATCTATCTCCTCATTGTAGTAGTTATCTCGACCAATAATTAATTCTATATTTGCTGCGAGAATAGGTTCTAAATCTTGCTCACGATTTTTCAGGTCTTTGAGGGCTAATTCTATTTCTCGACGTTTACTTTTAGATAAGCCTTTAAAATCATAACAGTTAGCTCGATCGACACAACTAGAAAGTAAAAGCTGAGGAATTATACGATTTTCTGATAATGGTATTAATTGTTGTTTTTGATTAGCAGACTTATCTATCCAATAATCCTCTATTTCTAGTCTCAGTAAATGTATTAAATCACAAGTCGCTAATTCAAATTTGATTGTAGCTGCTGCCCAACTTTTAAAATCTGGTGCTAGTCTAATTAATTTAGCTAATAATTCATCTGTTATCCACAAAACTAGAGGAAAACAGAATTTTTTCCGAAATTCATCCCTGACTTGATTAGTAGAAGTTAGTAACTCATCTATTGCTTCTACTTTCTCTAAGTCAAATATCATTATTGCTGGTGGTTCGGGAAAATTTTCTAATTGTTTATCAATTGTTGTATATAGAGTTTTAACAGTTTTTGGTAATACTATTTCTTGAATTTTTGTTGAAGATAGCTTTCTCACTTCCATCATCATTGTTTGCCGCAAGTATTGATAGTTACAGCAAACTAAAATTAGTGAAAATTGTCCCTGAGAAAGAGTTACAGAGCGAATCAGTCTTTTGAGCGATCGCTGATTGTAAATGATACTTTCTTCCAATTTTTTAAAAGCTTTCATATTGACTAAATACTATTACCTAATTTACTGTCAAAGACTAAAATTTTAATTATTTTTTCACTCTCATCATCAAATATTTAAAAGGAGGAATATTCCTGAATTAAAGACGAAGTTGCCAGATAATCTGGTACTCCTAAAACATTCAGGATATTAAGTACCGAGACAGAATTAATTTAATATTTTGGCAGTGGTAGTTCAATAATTAACAATTAATAATTAATAATTACCTCTTCTTATAATGGATAGGATTGGCTAAAAGGAATTTTTTTCTTCTCTTGGTCGATTGGATATGGCTAGGTTTCCTCAGCATCCCATCCTACGGAAAGCTCCGAAGATCGACTGCTCTCTTGGTCGATTGGATATGGCTAGGTTTCTGATGCATCCCATCCTGACGGAATGCTCCGCTTTCCGACCGCTGTCTTGGTCGATTGGATATGGCGAGGAAACCTCGCCATCCCATCCTAACGGACTGCTTCGCAAACGACCGCTTTTTCTCCTTGAAAGGAGAGGCTTTAAACCTTAATTTTTCGGTAAGTAACTATAGTAAACAACACTTAATTTTTGTTAATCAGATGATTTCTATCTAATTTATAAGCTTTACCTACTTTAGCATCAAACGCCCAAGCTGAAATTTTCCACTGACCTTTTGGTAAAAGTTTACCAGCAATTGTTTTTTCCCAACCAGCATTCAAATATGCAGGATTATTAAATAGTTGAACTAAACTTTCTCTGGGAGTTTGAGCAGACATTAAAATATCAAATATAATCCAATCATCTGCTTGATTTTTATAAGTTAAAATAATGGCATCAGCAGGTTCATTTCGCTCTGGTAAAAATGCCCAACCATTGATAAAATACCAATTATTTAAAGGCATTATTGAATCTAATGAACCGTACCTTTTACCTTTCTGTTTTTTAGTAGCAATCGACTTCGAGTTTGCTGAGGCGATCGCTTCAATATTATCGCCGATAACTAAACCAGGTTTTAACATTCCGAGGTTATTAAGTTGATTGGCTAAATATTTGATATCATCATAATTATTTAAAATTTTTTCTGCCACACAATACTTATTTTCTATGAGATTAATAAATGACAAACAAGTTTTTCCATCCATTCTTAATTGATATATACTCTGAATTTGCTTGAGACTGTAAGTAAATGATTCCCCATTTAAAACAAGTAATCCCAATATAGCAACTACAGCAGTAATTTTATGGAGCCATACTTGGGATTTTTGCAGATATGTTTGACTATAAATATGACTAACAACTATTGGTAATAAGTGAATAATAGCAACGATTAGATAGATAGAAAATGTTGTATATTTTGAAGACAAAGCAGTTTCAACTCCAAAACCAACTCTACCAACAGAAGTTATTAAAGCACTAACTATTGAGTAGAAACCAATCGTTATCCAACCTATCATTCTCTCTAACAGAGAATTGTCTTGAATATGTTTGATTAGGTAAAGGCATAAACAGAAAAATATTGCTATTTCTACTCCACCAATAAATGTCGAATAAATTAGAGGAGATATTTGATAACCAGAACCCAAGGGAGAACCAATAAAGGCTAAGAAAAATTGTAAAGTTTGTTCTGGATTCTGAAATGCTGGTATGATACTAGGGCTAACTTCTGGTTTACGATAATCATAAAAATAGATAATTATATTGGTAATAAAAACTGCTATCCAACCTAAGAATAACCATTTTTGTTTCAGTAAATCTGACTTTGATTTGACTGGAACTAATGTTAGTACAGGTAAAATAATTCCCCAAGCTATCATGCCATTAGAATAAGAAAAGGTGCTGATGATGCAAAGCATCATACAAATTAAGAATTTATATCTAAGATTGAGGCGAGAATAAACAACTGAAATTGCAGTAGTAATACAAGCAATAGGCATGAAAACTACCAATTGAATTCCCCAAAACCAGTTATCATATTGAATTGCAGAAAATATCAGAATATTTGCTAAAAAAGCTATGAGTAAAGTTGGGAATATCTTAAATTTTACGGTTAATCTATTGAGGCGATAAATATTTAGAGAAACTAGACAAGCTAACAAAAATATTGCCAGCATTTCATATCTCACATCCCAGTTAGTTAAATATGCTAGTCCGAGAAAAATTAGGCGCGGAAATAGCTTTCTACTTTCATTATGTTGAGCAATTAAGTCTTGCCATGACAAAGAATTTTGCGAGATTTTGATAAATAAATGAGGCATGAGATTCCATTGGTCCCAATAGGGAATATTAACGCTGTAAGTAATAATTAATATTCCAATTACAACTGCTGGCAGTATTACTAAACCTATGCCGATAAAATGTAAAATCAGCAAGTAATTGTTTAGTATTTTTTTTCTTTTAATCATCTGGGTCATTTCAGTTATCAGTTATCAGTTAGCCTCCTATGGTCGGAACTGCGCAATTCAGTACCTCTGCAATAAGGAGGCTTGACCTTGGCGAATATTCTCTTTTCTCTTGGTCGTTTTGCGGAGCGACTTGAATTGCGTTTGCGGAGCATTCCCATAGGAAAGCTTTCCGTAGGATGGGATGCTGAGGAAACCTACTCATATCCAATCACCAATGCGAGAAAAGTGCTCTTGAATTTCCTTATATTCAATTCCGTTACGGTTTTAACCAGAGGTAATTATCCATTAATGAAAGGAGTTTTAGACTTGATATAGATATTATTATCTAGTTTTGTTAATTTCTCAAATACGCCATCAACTTGATTGCCTAAGCAGCTATCTATAATTTAATTACTAATGAATTATAGGAACAATCAAATACAAACAAAAAATTATATTTTTTGAATCAAGATATTATTCAATTTCCAAAGCCATCCTTCCAGTAGTTGTAATTAAAGCACTAATCATATCATGTCCGTTTATATCGTTTGTGTAAACCCAAGCGTAAATATCAACAGGAAATTTAAGTTTTTTCTTGCTCTTAAACCTTCCTCCCTCTCGTCTCTCTTCTCTGTTCCCTGTTCCCTACCTTTGCTATACAATACCGATGCTACCGGACATGATATCACTCTGTATAAATCAATCATTACCCAGGTAATAGTAATAATTTCAAGACAATAAATGTCTGAAGAATGTTTGCCCAGCATTCCGCAGGAAATGCTTACAAATTACTTTTATTCCTCAAAGCCAATTTTTTCGTTAATAATATAGTAAGGTCTTTGGCGAACTTCATCATAAATTCGACCGATATATTCTCCAATAATTCCTAAAGAAAGTAGTTGAATTCCTCCCATAAAAAAAGTAGTAGTTAAACCATAAGCCCAGGAGAGAAATTCTTGCCCTAAAATAAATTTAACGTAAAGACCAATTAAGCCAATAATAAAAGATACAATTGCCGATACTAAACCTAGAATAGTAGCCATTTTTAGAGGAATTGTAGAAAAAGAAAATATCCCATCAAAAGCAAGTTTAAATAACTTAGAAACTGACACTTTAGGCTCACCTCTATATCGAGGACCCCGTTCTACATAAACTCCTATTTGTTTAAATCCAGCATAAGCTCTTAACCCACTTAAATATTTATTGCGTTCTGGCATTTGCCGTAAGGTTAGAATAACTTTTCTATCCATTAAAGAAAAGATTCCTGCATCCATGGGAGTTACAATTCCTGACAACTTTCTTTGGATGTAATAAAAGCTTTTAAATGCTAATCGTTTTAACCATTTTTCTTTGCGATTTTTTCTAATAGCATAAACCACATCATATCCCTGTTGCCAAAGTCGCGAAAAACTGATAATTGCTTCTGGAGAATCTTGTAAATCTCCATCCATTAGAATAACTGCTTTACCATTAGCATGATCTATTCCAGCAGATAAAGCACATTGATGACCGAAGTTTCTGGAAAAGCTAATAATTTTTACTTCTTGATTTTTATGACTTATTTCTTTTAGCAGTTCAAAAGAATTATCTACACTCCCATCATTTATAAAAATTACTTCACTACTCCCATCAACTCTGTCTAAAACATCTGATAATCTTCGCCAGAGTTCAGGGATAATTTCTGATTCGTTGAAAATGGGAATAACTACAGAATAATCAATATTTTTCATAGTGATTTTTAATGCTTCGCATAAATCATATATATCTGGTTTATGCTTGTCAAGTCTACGAGTTTTTAATTTATATCACGTCGCGGAGAATGCCCACATTATAATTTTGAACCTGTTTGCGATATCACTTATATTATGTGCATTCAAATTAACATGATATTATTATAGCGGTTTTCCAAAATGTTTACTACAAAACTTCTGCCTCTCTTGGTCAGCATTCCCTCACAGGAGTGCGCGTTCCGCAAGCGAGCTGTCGTCGTCGCTGGGTCGGACAGCTTGCGTCTGTCGCACCCCGCGTGGTCGCACCCCTTCTGCCCTCAGCATAAGTCCCTTTAAGCCAAAATCTCTGTATTCTATGTTAATGAAAAGCCCTATAAATCCGATTTTATAGCCATAGAAAAATCTCCTCCTACAATAGACATAGGCGTGATAATCAAAAATTAAATCAATCCCATACGTATAAACCATCAATTATTTCCCCCCTACTCCCTACTCCCTCTTTTCCACCAGAGGTCTAATAATACAGTAGGGACGTTCTATTGAACGTCCCTACTTATCAGTCATCACTCATCGGTTAACTGTTAAATGTTTTAAGCCAAAATTTGACGACCCCCACTATCTTTTTCAAATTAAAAGATATAGACTTTTTGCACATAGTAGGGAACACTTAACTGGAAACACTTAACTGGGAACAGGGAATAGATTTTCACGCCAAAGATACGAAAAATGATTTTGTAAGTGACTTTTACAACTCTAGCTGATGTTAAATACAGGGCAAGTTGATTTTCTGGAGATATCTAATAGGTGTTAATGGTGTAACCTGCTATTCGATCAAAGCCTCTAACTTCATCAGCATTGTCAGGGTTTTGATCTAAGTTGCCGAAAGATAAAAAGATGTGCAATACCAATATCACAACGATCAAAACTTTCCAAGCGATCGGCATAGAGGGTTCAGTTTGCTGATACTGATGAACTTGAGGTAGATGCAAAGATAGAATAAGATTTTTGTTTTGCTTTCCTGTTCGCATATCCGGTGTTACCTTTCCCAAAATTAAGATATATAGTTTAAATGCTAAACAGTTATACCTTACCTCGGCCCTTGAGTTTTCTTGACATTAGGTAGATAACGACCCCTATTACGATGACGACGACTAACAGGGCTAAAACCCTTTTCAATAAACTTTGATAGACATATAAAGCTAGCCGAATATTGCTGAGAAAATTTAGTTCTCCCATTGACTCAGAATTTTGAATAACTAAAGTTTCTATAGTTTTTCCATTATCTGTTGTTAACTTGAATATTTCCAAACTGGCTGAACCAAAGCTGTAGATAGTCCTATCATTAAAATAGTTTGGTGAAAAAACAATCGGCCTTCCTGATGAAGGCACATTGCCTATTCTTGATACAGGTAATGAACCATCTGTAATTTGTTTGAATGATTGCCCTCCATCTTCACTTTTGTATAACCCAAGACCTAGCACACCCAACACAAGTGTTTGATCGTTCTCATAGTTTGGTGAAATAGCAATAGCTTCCAATTCAGGGGAGTCAGTATCTAATCCAGGTATAGTCAACCGCTGGTTCCAAGTTTTTCCTCCATCCCGTGATTCAAAAAGACCTTGACCCCTGGTACTAACAAATAAAGTTTGATCCTGTGCAAAGCCTGGAGAAATAACTATCTGGATTTTTCCGGCTTCAGCTAAAGCTGTATTTTCAGTTATTGCTTCCCAGTTTTTCCCAGCGTCGGTGCTCTTGTAGACTCCCTTCTCTCCAGTTACATAGAGAGTATTATCGCTAGCAAAATTAGGAGATATGACAATAGACGAACCATTGTTCCCTCGAAGAGATGGAACCTGACCAACTTTCTGAAAATCTTTACCTCCATTTTGAGACCGATAGATATTACCCTTCTGAGCTGCGATGTAAACAGTCTTATCATTTGAGAAGTCTGGAGAAACACCTATTGTGAGTCCACGTTCTTCCTTAGGCATAGAAGTAATTGACCAGGAAATACCACCATCCTGACTTCTTGCGACCTTTGTCCAGAGTAGTGAGGCCCATAATGTTTTATCTCGATCGTAGTTTGGAGAAAAAGCAACATCAAAGTAGCGACGAGGATCGTAGTTGGGTGGTAGTGATTCCCACTTTCTAGTAAACCAAGGTTCTTGGAGACCTCTTTGAGCAATCTTCCAAGTTTGACCGCCATCGCTACTGATATTAATGTTGCCAACGTAATCTACAGTTGCCAAAGTTGAATTATTAGAAACTGCCATTGCAACCACCGTACTCCTGAGTAAGGTTTCTAAGTCTTGCCAATTTTCCCCCCGGTCTTCAGACTTGAAGAGACCATCAAAACCTGCTAGGAAACTCACGCTGCCATCTGTAGAGAACTCCAGCTCAGTAAAGCTAGGTTGCTTCATATCTTCAGCTTGGGGATCAATTATGAGTCCCTGAGTTTTTGCTTGCCATTCTTGGCTATCCCAGTAAAATAACCCGGTATTTGCTGTGGAAACGAACAGTTGTGGTTCATTTTGGGAACCTGGAATAATTTTGATATCTTTAATAAGCTCATCAGCGATCGCCATTGCCTGTGTTGTCCAAGTTTTGCCTTGGTCAGTGGTTTGAAAAATACCCTGGGTTTCAGTCGCCAGCCACATTGAATTGACTGGTCCACCTAGCATAGACTCAATAGCAACAATTGAACTATCTAGTGGTACGCCAGATGCAGCGCGATCGCTAGCTTGCCAAGTTGCTCCGCTGTCGCGAGAGACTAAGAGTTCCTTTGTATTGGCAGCAATGACTAATTTGCCATCATTAGAAAAACCGAGAGCTTCAATAGGACTTTTACTTTGGAAGACCTGTTGCCAACTCTCCCCAGAATTTTGAGTTAAGTAGAGTCGATCGGATATACTTGCTAGGACAATTTTTGATGAAGTTGGTGAAACAATTATATGGTCTATAGTAAGTTCATCTAAACCTTTACTGGTATTTTGCCAGGTAAGTCCTTTGTCTGATGAGCGGTAGATTCCATCTCCACGTGTTCCCAGAAATGCCAAACCATCATTTTGCTGACTTAACTCCAGGTCTGTGATAAATAAACTAGAATAATCTAAACCCTTAGTAATACGCTGCCATGAAACCCCTCCATCAGATGAACGATACAGGTTATTTCTAACAACAATTAATACTGTCTGGTCTTGTTGATAATTTGGTGATACTTCAACGTGTGTGACAACATCATGTGGACGATGCGCCACTGAGATACCCATATTTACAAGTATTGCCATTAGGAAGGCAACTAATACTAATCTAAAAAATTTCATGATTCGGGAAAGGCTTTGAGTCATAAAAATTATCTGCTCAAAAATACAGTTATTTTCACAACATTATCTTAGCATGCTATGGATAATACCATTTCGCTCGAAGACTCTTATATGCTTGCTGAATGGCAGAAATCAGAAGTAGGGAAGTCTGATAATTCTGCTTATTACAATTCCCTACTCCGGATATTTACCCAACTTTTTTCCAATTGGTATAATTGAATTATTTGCATCCTTGCCTGACTATTGACTTCTATATCCTGAATTCTGTCTCAAGCGATCGCAACTTTTGCTTTGTTAGTTACTCAAAATACCAAAACTCTGACTATTGTTGCCACAGTGAAATTTTCAAATGCTAAAGGAAAGGTCAATTATTGTCTGTAGTTATTGGATCGCTAAAGTTGCTGAGAAGGAAAAATTAAGAAAATATTAGAGAAAAAGGTCTTCATCTGAGGGAGAGGTAAAAATATTCTCAAAGTATTTTTTGAAAAGCACCCAATATGGAGAAACAAGTGGAAAGATTGTGGAAAATGATCCCAGGAATCATGCTGGTAGCATTGGTTTTTTTCGGTACGATGCTGGGAAATGTAACGTCAGCTCTTGCAGAGGATATGGGACCATTGTCCCCTGATGTATTTATCCGAGGCCGACAGCTTGCAGTTATTGATGTTTCTAGCCCAGAAGAATGTTCTAACTTATGTGAAAACGATTCTGAGTGTATAGCAGTGAATTGGTCTCGACGTACATCAACTTGTACGGAGTTAATTGCTTATTCTTCAGTAGAAGCAAATGGAGGCTATGTTTCTGCATTAAAACCTCAAGGTTACTAATTGCAATTTTACGATCTACCTTTTAAGAGCGATCGCTCTTTTTTAGTATTTGGCCAAGGAGCGATCGCTTGGCGGTAAGAATAATTATTTATTCAACAATACCAAAAGCTTGTAGTAAAGCTCTAGCAATGTCTAGAGTTGGGGCTAGAGCTTTACTACAAGCAAAAACTTTTTGATCACTGATTATCCGGACGTGATATTACTTGTCAACCCATACAATTAATTGTGTGGTGTGAAATATAAATCTGTCTCGGAAGTTGTTAGCGCAGCTCCTCTGTTTCGCTGCGCGACATGAAAAGCGCAGCTCCTCCGGAGGAGGCAAGAGGCTAGCTGACGGCTGAATGCTTACCAAAAATTTACCTCTGAAAAATAGTTTCTATCGGTTGTTTATATTCTGAATTATTTGATTTTTTTTCAACAAAAATGCTTTGCCAGTCTCAGTATCAAACGCCCAAGCTTTAAGTTTAACTGTTCCTTGAGGAATTTCTGCAAGAGAAAAAGATTTTTGCCAACCGGAATATAAATAAGTTGAATTATTAAAATATTCTCTCACACTAGGTCTGGGTGTTCTCTGATTAATTAACTTAAATATTATTGCTTCTCCTTCGGAATTTTCATAAGTTAAAATCACTCCATCAGCAACTTCGCCTCTTTCTGGTAATATTGCCCAACCATTAGCAATATAAGTCTGGTTATCAATTTGATTTACTGTATCAAAATAACCATAAACTAAATCTGATTTTGGCTTTTGTGCAATATCTTGAATATTTTTACTCTTGACTAATCCTGGTTGTAAAAAACCTAATTTATCTAAAATATTAGCAGTCTTTTTCAGAGCTTCAGAACTTCTTTTCATTACCAAACATTCATCTTGATGGATGACATTTATCATCAATAAACAAGCTTTACTTTGAAGCAATATAATTCGGCGATCGCTCATCCTGTCTAAAGCATTAATCGTAGTATTAATATGTAAAGCTAAGAAAACAGTAATAAGTAATAAGGAATTATATCTAATTAACTTTTTCCGAGTATTTTTTTGACTAGCTATCTGGAAAAAAATAGTCAGTAGATAAATCAAAGACACCATCAAATATAATGAAAAAGCTGTATATCTTGGAGCCAAAGCTTGACCAACACCAAAACCAACTCTACCTACCGCAGTTACAGCTCCACTAATAATTGCATAAACTCCAATTATTAGCCAAACAATGAGACGATGTAATAACAAAAAATCTCTTTTAACGAATCGAAAAAACTGCCAACATAGAAACATCCACAAACCAAATACCAAAACTCCGACTATTGTTGCCACAGTTAAATTTTCAAATGCTAAAGGAGCACCTAAAAAAACTAGGAAATAATGAAATGTATCAACTGGATGACTTATTGCTGAGAAGAAACTCGGATGTTTATCAGGTTTTTGGTAATCATAAAAATAAACAATTGCATTGGTAACTAAACCCAACAAACCACCAATAATTATCCAAATATTTTTAGTAAAAATTTCCTGCCATTTTCCAGATGCTAAAATTGTTAATCCTGGAAAAACCAATACCCAAGTCAACATTCCATTGGCATAAGAAAAAGTGCTAACCGTACAAAGAAAAAAACAAATTATCAACTTATTTATTAAACTTATTTTTTTCTGCGCAATAACTAAACAGCCAGTTAGACAAGCAATAGGAAGATAAACCACAACCTGAATTCCCCAAAGCCAGTTTTCATATTGGGCAGGAGAAAAAATTAGTAAATTAGAAATTGCTAAGAGAAAAAGTTGAGTAACAAAACCACCTTTTACAGTTAACCTACTTAACCAATAGACATTTAGAGAAACAATGCAAGTCAACAAAAAGATTACCAACATTTCATACCTGACATCCCAATTTGTCAAATAAGCTAAACCGATAAAAATTAGCCTAGGAAAAAATTTTCTACTTTCATGGAACTGAGAAAATAAGTCACTAAAAGAAAGATTACCAGCATAGATTTTCTCAAACATGATGGCTAGAGGCCATTGGTCAGAAAAAGGAAAATTTACACTATACTTGAGGAGGCAAATTCCCATGAATAAAACTGGCAAAAAAATCAGACAGAAAATCGGAATTTGTTGGCGGTTTTGTTGCTGCATAAATTATTTAGTTACAAACTATTTATTTTTACCGCAAAATTAAGGTTGAAACGCTCTAATTTCAGCAATAAAAAAGAAAAAAATATTTTTCTCCAATCCTATCCGTTTTCAAGAAGAGGTAATAATTAATTATTATTAATTATTAATTGTTGAATGTATGTTGAGAAAAAAATTAATCTCATTGACCATCGCGCATCTGCTTCAGCAACTCCACCACATTCTTATGACCTTCCGAATTTGCCCAGACTAAGGCCGTCCATTTATTATTATCTTTCGCCTTAATCTCTGCTCCCTGGTCTAGTAAAATTTGCACTAGAGTAATATGACCACTACCAGCAGCAGTCATTAAAGCAGTCAAGCCAAAATTCGTAGTAGCATTAACATCAGCACCAGCATCTAACAACAGTTGCAAAATCTCCTGGTTGCCACTAGCAGCAGCACTCATCAAAGGGACCCAACCATCAGGATCATTGCCATTGACATCTGCACCAGTAACCAGCAATTTTTTCACTATCTCTACATGGCCAGCTTCAGCAGCAGCAATTAAAGCAGTTGAACCCTCCGAGTCTCTGGCATTAATATCCACATCCCCACTCAGCAAAGTTTCAACTTGAGAAATATTTCCAGCTTTAGCAACGTTAATTAATTCTGTCATTGAATTTTCTCCTATAATTTAGTTTCATTTAGTGGAATTGCTGAAATACGGTATGAAATTGCTAAGAATCTAAGTTTTTAGTCCAAAATTAAGAGTGCAAATCATACCTAGAACCTACCCAAAGTTGCGGAAAAAAAACTCCTTTCTACCTCCTGACTCCTGACTCTTGACTCCTTTAATATCATACATTTATTCAGCAACGCCCAAATTTCCTCCTACTTCCTACTCCTTCTTTTCTAATTATTAATTATTTGGCAAACTAATTATAAACTCAGTTCCTTTTCCTAATTCTGAAGTACAAGTTATTTTACCTCCATGTTTTTCTACTACTATTTGACGAGAAATTGATAAACCTAATCCTGTTCCTTTTCCTACTCCTTTTGTTGTAAATAAATGCTCAAATATTTTCTGTTTCACTGACTCACTCATTCCCATTCCATTATCTCCTATACGAATAATTACCTCTTGTTTTTCATCCTCAATTTCTGTGGTAATA
>JAAUYL010023038.1_pt1 | contig 17620 bp, 11 predicted proteins | sample 7278011 | NCBI WGS metagenome assembly JAAUYL01 (sample SAMN14350225, study PRJNA611818) | marine sediment metagenome | isolation source: surface marine sediment (1.8m) | place: French Polynesia: Moorea | collected 2018-08
AAGGTAAACTCCACCCCTCTCTCCGAGCTGTAGGCTCTACCCTCCGGCCTGTAAGCCCTACGGGCTGGAAGCGGAGCCGGAAGCTGGGGTGAAACCAAAGCCGGGTCCTCTGGGCCCGGATCTTTACTTAACTCTGCCTGCAGCTAAAAGACTTCGCAAGTCTGCCGGTCCGCTTTTCTCCAGTTCCGCCAATATCCGTTGGAATATCATCGCAGTGGCCAGTGCGTCACCTAAAGCGGTATGCCGCTCGGGTATCTCAATATCGAAGTGCCTGGCCATTGCATCTAAATCCTGATTTCCCTTAACTCGCCCGGCATAATTTTGAATATGTGCCGGTATAACAATTTTTTTACACATGAACATAGCGTCCAGGGCCAAATTCTGTATGCGCATGCCGTATTTTCGCTTCATGCAACTGTTTAGAAAAAACAGATCAAACTGGACGTGATAGCCCACAATAATATCGGATCCTAAATAGAGCAAAAATTGATCAAATACTTCATCGAGCGCTGGTGCTCGGGCCACCATGGAAGGCATAATCCCGTGTATTTTAATTGTCGAAAAAGGGATACTGCGACCGGGATTGACCAAAGAGCTGAAGACATCCCCAAGAAGAATATGGCCATCCACCATGCGTACCGCGGAGAGGCTGATTACCCGGTCAGAGGTAAGGCTTAGCCCGGTGGTTTCAAGGTCAAGGATCACGTAACGCAAACTCTTGGCCCTCTGCTTCAGATCCAAATGATCCAGAGCATGCAGGTTTTCATAGGCCAGGGGGGCGAGTTTCCGTCCCTGCAGCCGTTTTCGAATCCATTGATTACGTATGCGGGCGATAGAAAGTTTGAGCATTATAATTCCACCAGCTTGGTCCGAAAGCGAAATTCTATGATTTCCTGCAATCGACGAACAACGGCAAAACTTTCCTTTAACATCTTGCGCTGCAAGCTGCTTAAACTGGCCGGATCCAAAAAATTGTCAGGAACCTCGCCTTTGGCCAGGGCATCCAGGTGCCGCGTGATTTGCAGGAAGACGATAAATTCATATGCCTCTTTCAGGTTGGCGTAGGCGGTATCATCGATGACGCCCTTGCGATTGATTTCCGACAAACGGTCAAGTGTATTTTGAGTTTTTATCCCCAGAGCCAGACTTAGAACCCGGGCGGCATCCACCACCGGGGTGAGACCCCTCATTTTCAGATCCAGCTTATTTTTGTGCTCGCCGGACTTTTCGACAACGAATTGCTTTAACAAGCCTAAAGGAGGCCGATTCGTGAGCGCAATTTTAGCCATGAACCGCAGAAAAAGGTGATTCTTGCGGATCGCCTGGAGCAGGTGTTCCTGCAGGACATAGGGAAATTCGGTGCCGGAGTAGATGGGACGGAAATCAAAAAAGATCGAAGCTTTTAAAAGCGTATCCGGGTTGGGCTCGGTGATCCATTTCAGAAACCTGCCCTGCCACTGTTCTTCCGGCTGACACCATTCCGGGTTTGAAGCCATTATGCCACCGTCGCAGTAAGGTATGCCTGACCGCATCAAGCTGTCGACCACTCGTTTTGAAAAATTCAAAAACCAGTTTTTATATTCAGTCACCTCCTGGTCCGTCGCAGCCGAGAAAAATAACGCATTGTCCTGATCGGTGTGGAGGGTTTGCTCTCGGCGGCCTTCACTGCCAAATGCAAGCCAGCCGAAGGGTACCGGGGGTTTGCCAAAACCTTCACGCGCCATTTGTCGTTCAACCAGTTTGAGAATCCGGAGTGTGAGCCGATCGTTGAGTTCGGTTACCAGTGCCACAAGTTGTTTGACCGGCCCCCCCTGGCGCAGCAGCGTTTCAAGAACTCGATCAATTTTGGGACGCAGGCCGATCAACATATCCAAGGATTCAGACCGTACGATTTCACTGATCAGCTGAACCGGAGAACTGCCCGATTCCATTTGTAAATCATGCTCACTGATGATGCCGACAGCCTGTTGGTCCTCCACAACCACTACAAGTCTGACACCGTGGCGGCTCATGGATAGCAGGGCGTCGAAGGCGTAGGCATCGGCAGTAATCGTAATCACCGGATGATTCATAATTTTGGATACGGCTGTTTCCGGATCGAGATCGACGGCTAATACCTTCGACCGCAAATCATTGTCCGTCACAATTCCGATTGGATGCAGAACGTCTTCAGTCACAACGATGGAGCTCACGCGGCGTTGTGCCATCAAACGAGCGGCTGTTCTGATGGATAAGTCCGGAGCACATGTCAGCAGATCTTTACTCATAAGGTCAGCCGCGCGTTTGCCGGTCATATATAAATCCAGACTGATGCTGATAGGGCCCATTGGCGGGAGGTGCTGGAAAGCAGTCGAATGGCGCACGGCTTTAATGGTTCGGGCCAGGGATACATCGAAAAACCGACTAAACTCCGGATATTTGTTCTTCAACCGTTTCAGATCCCCAGCCGGCAGCATCAAAACGACCAGATCCTGTTGCGCGCTGATGTCGTAGGTGATCGGCTTGTCCTGCAATATGCTGGTGGCACCAAAGTAGTCACCTGCACCTCGAATATCCACGAGAACGTCATTGTCGGACTCATCCGTCAACGATAGCTTGACGGCACCATTTTGGATGATGTAGAGATGGGGAGGGGGAGAATCTCCCTTGTTTAAAATACGTTTCCCTTGCGGGAAATAGGCCAGCTCCAACCGATTGACAAGCCACTCCAGTTCTTTGGTCTCAAGGTTGTCAAACGGCGTTACGGTACGCAAAAAATTGAGCACGCGTAGAAGCGGAAAGTGGGAATGGAGATCATTTTGACTGTAAGATGTCATTTTTCTGCGGTAGGCCGTGATAACTGCTTCAAAATGTTTTCCAGCTTTTCCAATTCTCTTCCGAATCCTGCCCAGTCTCCTTGCCGCAGATAGTCCTTGGCCCTGTTGTAGTATTCCAAGGCCCGGGTACCGAGATCGGAGACCTCTCCTGGTTCGGACCGTTCAGTGAATACTGTTTTTTTGAGGGCTATCTCATCGACCAGGACTCGCTCCAGGGCCATGTCAAGTCTTTTCTCCATAACGACCCGGTTGCCCAGGACGACAATTACTCGTTTTAATTCCGGCAAAGAGGCGATGGTCGTGCTGCCCTTTCTGGCAAGCCTTTCGGCCTGCTGATTTTGGGGTTTGACACCGGATTGGGATTGGGGCACCGGAGCAGGCTGGTTGACTTCCTGTTTGGCCTCCAGATAAATTGGCTCAACGTAAAGAAAAGCCTCACTCATTGGGATTGCCAGCAAATTGCCCCGGATCACTCTTGAACCGCGCTGATCCCACAGGCTGAGTTCACGGGAGATTTCAGTTTGTTGATCGACCCGGGCTTCAATCTGCATCGGACCGTATACCAGCTTCTCCTTAGGCAGCTTATAAACGATGAGATTGCCGTAGTTCGGCAGATCACTGCGGGCTGCCAGCCAACCGATCATGTTGTCCTTTTTGGCCGGTGTATAGGGAAGCATGAGGAGAAATTCCTCCTTATCCTCCTGAGGAAGCTTAATAATAATATAATAAGGCTTCATCATCTGCCGGTTGCCACCGTAAATTTCATCCGGCGGCTCCCAGAGATCTTCCTGATTGTAAAACACCTGAATGTCCTGCATATGGTACCGGGCGTAAGTTTGTACCTGGATTTCAAATTTATCGGTTGGATAGCGGAGGTGTTTTTTTAAGTTTGCCGGCATCTCGTTAAGCGGCTTGAAAAGCTGTGGGTATACCTGCGCGTAAGTCTTGAGGATCGGGTCCTGCTCATCAATTGTGTAGTAGCTGACATCTCCGTCATAAGCGTCTATGATTACCTTGACGGAATTGCGAATGTAATTGAGCTCCATACTTCTGAATGGGTTTTTGGACCGCTTGGAATAGGGATACATATTGGAAATCGTATAGGCATCCTGGATCCAATACAGCCGGCCTTCCGAAACCACCATATAGGGATCGGTATCGTAGGCTAAAAAAGGTGCCAGTGCTTTCACCCGCCGCTTAATTCGGCGGTTGAACATGATGCGGCTATCAGGCGTCAGGTAGGTCGTAAACAGTATCTGGGGGTCCTGAAATTCAATGGCAAACAGGAGTCTCCGCAGAAAGGAGTCAATGGCAACACCGCCCTTACCCTGGTAATTGGTGTAGACGTTCTTATCCCCGCGGGGGAAATCAAATTCCTGGGCACTGGTTTTGACCAGAATATATTCGTCTGTCTTTTCACCGTAATAAATTTCCGGCCGATCAATTTCGAGGTCTATATCCACCACCGGGGGCAGATCCTTTATCATCAGCTGCGGTAGACCTTCAGCGGTAACTTCATTGACGGGGCTCATGGCCAAACCATAGCCATGGGTGTAAATCAGATGCCGGTTGACCCAGGTGTTGGCCTGGGGCGGGAGCTGGTTGACGACCAGTTCCCGTGCGGACAGCATGACCTGGCGGTAGGTGCCATCAATCATGTAGCGATCCACGTCCATGTTGTTAAAATCATAGTAGAGCCTGATCGCTTGAATCTGGCGGTAGGTTTGCAACAAAGGACGTTCATCCCAGATTCTGATATTCTGGATGGTAACATCATGGTCCCTAATTTCATCCGCACTCAGGGTTTCATCGATTTCAAAATTGACTTCCTTGATATTGTTCAAATTATAGGCTTTACGGGTAAACTCAATATTGTGGGCGATAAAGGGAGATTCCTTGGCCAGCTCATTGGGTTTGACCACAAATTGTTGCACCAGGACGGGAAGACCGTTTGCCAGCGCCAGAATGGCGCCTACCCAGATACCACCACTGATCAGGATCAATTTCAGCTTGAATCGAAAAGCATTGTAAATCAGAAATAGGCTCCACAATACCGATAACACGGTTAACACCCTGAAGACGGGTATTCGAACGTGGACATCCGTATAACTGGCGCCAAAAGCCGGTCCCTGGGTTGAGTAGAGAAGACCGTAAGCCTTCAGATGATAGCCCAGAGCCACCAGAAGGACCATGATACCGGCGAGCACGAGAAGGTGATTGCCGACTTTTTCGGCAATTTTAACTTTCGGAATCGAGGCGGGCCGGTCGTCGGCCAACAGCACTTCTCCGATAAACTGAACCCCGCCGTCTTTTATATACCAGATCACCGCCACCAATCCGGCAAACAGCAGCAGAATCAGCAATTGTTCCCGCACGAACAAATAAAACGGCAGTGAGAATACATAAAACCCGATGTCCTTATTGAAAATGGGATCATTGGTCCCGAACGGTTGTTGATTCAAATAGCTAAGAATCATATTCCATTGTTCGGAAGCCCTTGAGGCAATGAAAAAACTGACGACCAGCATAGCGGCCAGAATCAGGTTGTCCAGGGTATTGCTCGAAATCGGAAAACCGGCGATTTCGGCTGTCGGCCGTTGTCCGCCGGCAGGCGTTAGACGCTGCGCGATATAAAGGTTGACGGCCAGAAGTACAATCATAACCAGCCAGATCACCGCCGCAAGCCCGAATCTGGCAACTATCATGGTCCAAAACACGGGGTCGAAACCCAGATTTTTGAACCAAAGCCAGTTGGGATAAACAGCAATGATCGCTCCTACAAAAATAATTGCCAGAATTGCCAGTAAAATAAGTAAGCGCTTTAGATTCATAGTTTTGGGCTCCTAGAAAGTGACCTCGGTTGGGTCAAAGCTCAAATACGTGTTGTCGGTCAAGAGCCACCGGGCATCACTTTCAAAATGCTAGAAGGTTACATTACCGGTAAATACTTTGGAAACAGCAATCATAGAGCGCATTTCTATTTTATGCAAGCGCCAAAATCAAGAATTCAACGGTTTGAGAGGGTGCGCATCTTTAAACCCGCAATCAAAAATTGATATAGCCGCGAAAAGGCGCAAAAAGCGCAAAAGTTAATTTAATAATTAAATTGTGATGAAGATGAAGCGGTACATCGGGATGATTTTCATCACCAGAAATCCGGACTGCCAAAGACGGCAAAAGCCATTTTTAACAGAATAAAAAAACGGCAACAGACCCACCCCGGTAGGGTGGACTGTTACCGTTTATCGGAGTTTATGTCGCCAGAATTCACCCCTTAGTTTGCAACGTTGGGGTTCGCCCGAATCAGATGGTTTACTCTGACGTTGCAAAACTGCGGCGCTATGCTCTGCCCGCCAGCACATCAGCATCATCCGGAATTTCGCTGACGACATGATGTTTGGGTGGATGGGATTTCTGGGTCATCAAACTCACCGGCACCATGACCAGCAGCGACACCACCGGTGCAATCATGGTATCCAGGCCGGCTAATTCCTCGGGAATGTTGTAGAACAGATACAGCCGCAGGATAGACCCTACGATGACTGCGGCCAACGCCCCCGGTGTGTTGGCTTTTGACCAGTAGATGCCCAGCGTCAGTGGAACCACGCACCCGGCAAATACAACGTCAAACGCCAGAACCAGCAGTATGCCCGGCTCAGGTTTGACAATAGCCAGAAAAATCGCAAAGGCAACCACCGGTATCGCCATGATCCGGCTGATAATAAGCAATTTGCGGTCGGATATCACTTTGGCGGCATCCGTTTTATCAATGGTGTTTCCTTCAGAAGCCCGCCGCCTTGCCATGGGTATGAGGATGTTTCTTTGAAGCAGGTTTCTGCCCAATACCGCAGATACCCCCAGGATTCCGCCGTCAGCCGTCGAGGCGCCGGCACCGATGATACCACCCAGAACCAGCAGCCCAAAGATAAACGGCACATGCGCCTGGGCAATGGTGGGCAGAATCATGCGTGGATCGGCGATTTCGGGGAAGAGCGTCAAACCCATCAAACCCATGAAGGAGCAGACAATACCCGTTATCACTGTGCCCGCAGCGCCATAGAAACAGCTTTTTTGGGCGGTTTCAGGCGACTTGGCGGCAAAGATTCTCTCCATAAAGTCCAGGGCCACCACGTCGCCGATCCCCAGGGCCAGAATTCCGGCCCAGTTCAGCAGGGCACCATCGGCAATGGATGTCAAACCCGACAGATTGACAAAATTATCCGGGATGGCGGCCGAGAAATGGCTCCAGCCGTAGTCGGCCAGCAGGTAGAAAAAACAGCCGACAAACCCGATCATGGCCGGATAAATCTGGACAATGTCGGTGGCCGCACAGGAGTACAGTCCGCCGGAGATTGTATATATAAATATGAAAATCGCTATGATGATCAGCGCCATGACATAATCCATTTCAAAAACAATGGATACGATCCAGGCCGAACCGGCGAAGTTACCGGCCACCAGGATGGCAAAACTGAATGCCATTAGAAGGGAGACGAGAACCTCGGTAAACCAGTTAAATCTTCTAAAATAGAAGTCAGGCAGGGTCAACAGATTCATGCGGTTCAGCGGTTTGGCATAAAATAGTCCGCATACCAACAGGCATATCGCCAGGCCGAAGGCGAATTGAAATCCGGCCCACCACCCGCCGCTGTAAACCCCGGCGGCGTTGCCCATGGTGGCGTTGGCATCCAGAGATTGTGCCAGGAGCATGGATCCGACCAGGATAAACGGCAGGCTTTTACCGGCAATAATATACCGTTTGCCGCTTCCCTGAACGAAAAAATACATTCCGATTCCCAGCACAAAGAACAAGATAATAAATATGATAAGACCAATTCCCATCGCAGACATAATAAATATCTCCTTTCGCAACGTTTATGGGACAAACGTTAGCAGCGGCTGATGTGAACTATCATATGATTGGTCGGTATACAATGGATTAGTGCTGTGTGGCTTTACATTATAAAAAGAAATCCTTAAAAAAAGATCTCCGTCAATGGGATTCATTTCGATGAAGCTTTAGGGGCAGCAGACGTTGCGCTTAAGTCTGCTGCCCAGGATACGCCGCTAAAAACGACATTTTTACAGGTTTGCATTGAATACGACTGCTTTAATTTTAACGCCCCAATTTGCAGTCTTTAAAACCCTTCAACCTGATTCGGGAAGTAATCTTCGTATTCCCCTCTTTCGCCCTTCTCGCCGGTGTCTCGCTCTATATCGAGCGTGGTGCAGTGCAGGGCGCCGCCGAAAGGGATCACCTTTTCGTACGGAATCGGAACCACTTCCACGCCCAGCCCGTCGAGCTGTTCCATGAAAGCTGTTTCGCCGGCTTCCACGCACATCACGTTCTCGTCAATACTGAATGTGTTAAGGGAGATCCAGGATTTACCCTCGTACAACCCGGTCAGGTAAATTTCGTTCTTGTGAACACGGGTTGGCCGGGCGCCCATCACGACTTCCCAGTCGTTCTGTTTGAAGAGCTGGGTGAACCCTTCATCAACCGGGGGCCAATCCGGGTTGAGGATGACCAGACCGGGCCGCGGCGTACACATGTTCACGTCGATGTGCCACGGGTGGAAGTTATCCGGCTTTTCGGGATCCAGCGGCGTATCAAACGTTACGCCGTGGAAACGGAATCCGTGCTCTCTGCAGAACCGCCGCAGCCAATCTTCGCCCGCCAAGTTGCCGACTGCTGAGCGCTGGTAGAACATGTCTTTGCCGAGGCTCCAGATGTCAGCACCGTCCCAGAGGGATTCCCAGGGGAATTCCCCGTTTTTTTGCTGGAACTGGGCCGCCAGCAACATCTCCCGCTGTTCTTCATCAGTTCGTTGTGTCCGGTCGTGGTAGTAGTCCATGTCGTAGGTTTCATCTGTCAGCATCGGGAAGGGAGCTGACGTGTGATACATGCTGGGGTCTTCCTTGGCAAGCAGGTTGAAGTACGGCCGCAGGTTGAACCGCTCATAAACGCGGGTCCGTCGAACCGTTGGCGCGTCGACAATGACGTGGCCGTGAACCAAAGTTACGTCACGCACATTGTTGACCCCGTGCATGTTATGCTGTCCCCAGCCGATGGGACTACTGAACGGTCGGTTCATCATCATCGGCAGAATCGGGATTCTGTCAACGAGAATTCCCCGGTCTTCGAGCGTTTTCACGAAATAGTCCATCTGCTCGTTGGCTGCATCCACCATCTCCTGGGGAAAAGGCATATAACTGGGCAGCTTGCAACCCGGAACATCGTACCGCCAGGCCGGTTCGGGGGCCGGCATGTTGGTTCCCTCCGGCCTGCCGATGAGGACCCGCTTCAACCGGGAGAACTCATCCGGAGACCATACCCTGAATGCTTCCCCCTCCCGCTGTGATACAACCATCGGCTTAACCGCTGGTTGTCCATGGAGTATCACATCATACTCTGTTTTGTTGACTTTCTGTTCCGATTTTTCCGCCATTACGGTACCTCCTTCGTTAACTCCTGTTGTTGCACCCTATGGTGCATTGTTACAATAGATTAAAAGCCATGGTGATTACCTTTCACGAATAATTGCTTTGGAAAAAGCATCACTGGGAGCAGGTCCGCAAGCAGGCCGCTCCCATATAAGAAAAAGTTATGACTTAAGAAAGATTGTGTTTTTTGACGAAGTCTTCCAGCACCTGGTCAAAATTCGGCCGCCCGATTTCCTGCAGGTTGTAGTAGACCCGGGTGTTGGGCTTGTCGATCTTGATGATCCGGTTCAAATCGATGGGCGTTGCGATAACCACCGCGTCACATTCGGTCTTGTTGATGGTGGTTTCCATATCTTTTAACTGTACTTCGCCGTAGCCCATGGCCGGCAGGAGCTCTCCGATCTCGGGGTAGATCTCGAAAGTTTCCGTCAGCCGGCCCACCGTGTAAGGCCGCGGATCCACCAGCCCGGCAGCGCCGAATTTGCGGGCCGCCACAACACCGGCACCGATTTTCATTTCACCATGGGTCAACGTCGGACCGTCTTCGACTACCAGCACCTTTTTGCCTCTGATCACGGTGGGATCATCCACATCCAGAGTGGAGGCACCGTCGATGACGATGGCGTCCGGGGCCTCGGTGGCAATATTTCTGCGCACTTCCTCAATGCCGTCGGCATCCGCGCTGTCCATCTTGTTGATGACCACCACGTCGCTCAGCCGCAGGGTGACGTTGCCCGGATAGTAGGTCAGTTCATGACCCGGCCGATGCGGGTCGATCACCGTTACATGCAAATCCGATTGATAAAACGGGAAGTCGTTGTTGCCGCCGTCCCACAGAATCACGTCACAGCCGTCGGGATCATCTTCGGCCGCACGCACGATGGCTTCGTAGTCGACACCGGCGTAGATGACGTTGCCGCGTACCACGTGGGGTTCGTACTCCTCCATTTCTTCAACGGTGCAGTTGTGCTTGTCGATGTCTTCGAGGGATGCGAAACGCTGAACCTTCTGGGCAGCAATATCACCGTAGGGCATGGGGTGCCGGATGGCCACGACCGTTAATCCTTTTTCCATCAGGGCTTCGATGATCCGGCGCGATGTCTGGCTCTTGCCGCAGCCGGTCCGCACAGCCCCGACCGAAATCACCGGTTTGGTGCTTTTGATCTGGGTGTATTTGGGTCCGAGCGTAACAAAATTGGCCCCGGCCGCGTTGACGATGGCGCCCACGGCCATCACATGCTGATAGGAGACATCGCTGTAGGAAAACACGCAATAATCGGCGTCCAGTTCCTTGATCAGTTTCGGCAGATCTTCCTCCGCATAAATCGGAATCCCGTCCGGGTAAAGGTCGCCGGACAGCTCAGCCGGGTACTTGCGGCCTTCGATATCCGGAATCTGGGCCGCGGTGAAGGCTACCACGTTGTAAGCATCATTGTTGCGGTAATAGGTGTTGAAATTGTGGAAATCCCTTCCCGCGGCTCCGATAATGATAACGTTCTTCTTGGACATAATCTCCTCCGTATTTTAATTTAATGGGACAGGATTTTGCGCAATAAACAAAAACCAGTTCGAAAGCTTTTCCATCCGTATTACTTCCGTGTCCCGAATTCAATCATTTGACAATTTCAGTGCCGGCTTCACCGGCAATTGCTTTTTCAATATCTTCCAGATGACAGATCACCCCCCTGTTGCCGGTGGCTTCGGTAAACTGCATCACGGCATCCACCTTGGGTCCCATGGAACCGGCTGGGAATTGACCCTCATCGACATATTTTTTCATTTCTGACAGCGGTGTTTTGCGCAGCATCTTCTGGTCGTCCTTACCCCAGTTGATACCGGCGCCATGGACATCAGATGCAATTACGAAAATGTCCGCCTTGATTTCCTGCGCTAAAACAGAACTGGCCAGATCCTTGTCGATCACGGCTTCAACCCCGCGAAATTTCCTCTCTTTGTGAATGACCGGGATCCCGCCGCCACCGCAGCATATGACAATAAAATCCATCTCAATCAGTTTTTTGATCTCACGGCGTTCCACGATCGTGACCGGTTTCGGAGAGGCTACCACGCGTCGCATCCCTTTATCCGTTTTGGCGAGTGTGTAAGGCAAACCTTTGGCTTGCTCCTCGGAATAAAACGGTCCAATGGGTTTGGTGGGTTTTTCAAATCCCGGATCGTTTTCATCCACGACGACATAGGTGATCAAAGTTGCCATATGCTGGAAATCATCGTCTCCCATTTCCATTAAGGCGGTGTCGAGGGAGGACTCGATCATGTAGCCGATCTGGCCCTGGGTCATGGCCCCGATGATCTCAAGGGGCATTTTGGGAACTTCGTCACAGCTTTCCTGCTGCAATAGCAGGTTGCCCACCTGGGGTCCGTTGCCGTGGGTGATGACGATTTTATATTTTTGGGACAGCTTGGCAATTTGCCCCATGGTAAGTTTGAGATTTTCGAACTGCTCCTCCGCCGTTCCTTTCTGCCCACTCTGAATCAAGGCATTCCCGCCAAAGGCGACGAGCATGATGGGTTTTACGGTATCGTTCATGATAGTTGATTCCTGATCAGACCCCTAAAGTCTTATTTCTGATGACATGTTGTTAGAATATATAGGTTTCAGGGTTCAGGTTTCAGGTTTCAGGATTGAGTGATTCGGTTTCCTGACAATCGAAATCTGACACCTTAATTGGGGGATACACAGATAGACTAAGAGCTATCAACTATAAGCCATGAGCCATGAGCTATTTTTATCCAACATCCAGCATCTCTTCCTGAGTTACGATCCGAGGGTGGCGACCATAACGGCTTTAATCGTATGAATTCTGTTTTCGGCTTCATCCCACACGATTGATGCCGGAGACTCAAACACGTCCTCTGTGACCTCCATGGCCTCAAGGCCGAACTTCTGGTAAACATCTTCACCAATGACCGTTTCGCGGTTGTGAAACGCCGGCAGGCAGTGCAGAAATTTCGCGTTGGGATTGCCGGTTTTTTCCATGGCCGCTGTATTGACCTGGTAGGGTTTGAGAAGTTCGATTCTTTCCTTCCACACCTCTTCGGGCTCGCCCATTGAAACCCATACATCGGTGTAGAGAAAATCGCAGTCCTTGACGCCATTGTCCAGGTTGTCTGTGATGGTAATTTTGGCGCCCGTCTCTTTGGCGATCGCTTTAGCCTGAGTCACCAGTTTCTTATCCGGATGAACGCTTTCAGGGGCTACGGATCGAAAATCCATACCCATTTTAGCAGCCCCTACCAGCAAAGAGTTTCCCATGTTGTTTCTGGCATCGCCCAGATAGGCAAACGAGACCTGACGCAGCGGTTTGTCGGAATGCTCCATCATGGTCAAGAAATCAGCCAGCACCTGGGTCGGGTGGTACTCGTTGGTCAATCCGTTCCAAACCGGCACACCGGCATATTTCGCCAACTCCTCTACGATATCCTGGCCAAACCCGCGGTATTCAATGCCATCATACATTCTACCCAGCACCCTGGCGGTATCTTTCATGGATTCCTTGGTGCCCATTTGAGAGCCGGTCGGTCCCAAATAGGTCACATGGGCGCCCTGATCATAGGAGGCGGTTTCAAAAGCGCAGCGGGTTCGGGTCGAGGCTTTCTCAAAAATCAGGGCGATATTTTTACCCGTTAACCGCGGTTGCTCAAGACCGGCGTATCTGGCCTTTTTCAGATCCAGGGAGAGATCCAGCAGAAATTTGATTTCCTGCGGGGTAAAGTCCAGAAGCTTTAAAAAATGTCGGTTTCTGAGATTAAATGCCATTCCTACCTCCTTCGATAGCTCATATAAGCCAGGTTGTGATGATGGTAAGATTTTTTCAGGCTAGCCTGGATGGAAATGGATGTGCCTTGAACAGCAGTAGTGTTGCAGTTCATCACATCAATCGATAAAGATGCAAATCAAGTGCCAAAGTATTGATAACAATTGGGGATTTTATATATCAAATGATTACAATATAATATAAGTAAAACTGCAGGATCTGGGGTGATTTCGAGCGGCTTAAAAATGTTGCATTAAACACATTTGTAGCCTATCACAAGTGTGCCATGCTACAACTTATCGGTGGGTCGTCTTATCTGGTGTCTTTCAAACCGGCGATACAAGGTCCAGCGGCTGATACCCAAGATGCGCGCAGCCTTGGAAATGTTCCAATCCGTTTTTTCCAGAACTTTGATAAGTTCTTCCGGATCATCCCCGGATTTCTTATTGGAAATGCGCCTTTCAGCCCGCGTGTGTTCCTTGATTTCAGTTGGAATATGCTCCAATCCGATAATTGGATTGCGGCAGAGTACAAAAGCCCTCTCGATGGCATGCTCCAGTTCGCGGACGTTGCCCGGCCAGGCATAATGCATAAATGTTTCAAGCACTTCATCGGAAACACCGTCAATGTCCTTTTTATATGTTTGTCCGAACATTTTGCAGAAATGGGCAATCATCAAGGGGATATCCTCGTACCGTTCGCGCAGTGGTGGGATATTGAGTTCCATCACGTTGAGGCGGTAAAACAAATCCTGGCGGAACTCACCTCTTTTGATGGCGTCTTTCAATTTACGATTGGTCGATGCAATGACGCGAACATCGATCTTGCGTGGATTGGACTCTCCGACTCTTTCGATCTCTTTCTCCTGGAGCACGCGTAGCAGCTTCAACTGTATCAGCTGAGACATGTCCCCAATTTCATCCAGCAGAATCGTGCCGCCATGGGCAGCCTCAAACCGACCGATCTTATCCCTATCGGCGCCCGTAAAGGCACCTTTGACATGACCGAACAGTTCGCTTTCCAGCAAACTTTCGGCCAAAGCCGAGCAATTTACCGTCACAAACGGTCCCTTGGCCCGCGTTCCGCCGTAGTGCAATGCTCGGGCGACGACCTCCTTACCGGTACCGCTTTCACCGGTAATTAAAACCGTCGTCCCCTGATCAGCTAAAATTTCCAGAAGATTGTATATCTCCTGCATTTTTTTACTCTTACCGACAATATTTTGGAATTGCCGCCGTTCTTTCAGCTCCTTTTCGAGATGGGTCAGGCGCGTAATGTCACGGATAACCAGCACAGCTCCGATAAAATCACCATGCCCGTCCAGCAAGGGAGAACTGTTGACCATGGCAATCAGTTGGTTCCGGCCGGAGTGACCGCATTCAATCTGGTACTCCCGGATGGTTTTTCGCTTACTCAGGGTTTCCTGCAATATCCCGACACAGGCCTGATCACATTGGTGGGTACAGTCGGTAAAGGGCTGGCCGGTTGTCAATTTGAAGTCACACATTTTTTCGGCAGCCTTATTCGCATCTATCACGTTCATCCCGGTATCCACGGTGATAATGGCATCCTGTACACTGCTGAATATAGATTGCAGACGGCTGCGATGCTGCTCCAACTCTTCTTCATACTTCTTATTTTCAATTGCCCGGGTAATTATCTGAGCCGCCGTGGTCAGGATGTACATATCCTCATCTATCCATTTGCGGTGATGCCGGCACTCGTCAAACCCAATAAAGCCATAAAGTTCACCTTTATTGAATAGCGGGACATTCAAAGTAGACTTTACTGCGGCAGCCAGCAATCTCTGGCGATACAGCTTCCCGGGCATATCCTGAATATCCTGAAAATTGATGACATTGCCATCCTTAAGCTGCCGTGACGCCCACGGGATGGCAATGATCAGCTCGTTGAGCTGTTCCAGGGTTGCAATACCCTCGGCGACCCACTCACAAATGCAGGAGAAAGAATCGGCTATCGGTTGGTATCTGAAGATAAAGATTCGGCTCACATCCAAAATTCCCCCCATACTCTTCAGAGAGGAATTCAAAAAATCGTCCAGATCTTCTACAGACATCGCCCGCTCGGAGATTCCGGCCAGCATCTTCTCGTAGGCAATCCGTTTCTCAAGCTTTTTATCAGTTTGCATCATAATCAGCGTGCTTTGCGACCAGCAGCCAACACATATAAAAATTCAAGGCTAAGCGATGCGGCCGCCAGGGCTGTAATTTCCGAATGATCGAAAGGTGGGGAAACTTCAACGATATCCATGCCGATCAGGTTACAACCCACCAACCCTCTGATAATCTTCAATGCTAAACCGGTAGTCAACCCCCCAATGACCGGGGTTCCGGTCCCCGGCGCGAAGGCCGGATCCAGGCAATCGATATCGAAAGTGAGATAAGCCGGATTATTGCCAACCACACGTCTGATTTCAGATATAATTTCGGCAGGATTATGGTCCATCAACCAGGCCGCATCCAATACGCGAAAACGGTGAGAATCTCTGACATAATCGGTGCGGATGCCAATCTGAACAGATCGTTCAGGATCTAAAAGTCCCTCTTTAACAGCTTCATAAAACACTGTACCATGATTGCTGATGCGGTCCGGTTCCATTTCAGTGTCGGTGTGGGCATCAAAGTGTATTAGTGAAATAGAATCGTGCTTTTTGGCATATTCACGCAGTAACGGCAGCGTTATCGAATGGTCGCCTCCCAGAGTCAGCATTACTTTTTGCGCCTCGAGCAAATGCCCCGCGTGCAATCGGAGCTGGGTATTCATTTGTTCCCGGGCGGTCGGATCGAATCTTAAATTTCCGCAATCGACCACACGCAACTGGTCGAATACATTGAAATCCCACGGCCATCGATTTACCTCCCAGGCGAGGTGAGTCGATGCTTGTCGAATCGCATCGGGTGCCAGGCGCGCACCGGGACGTTCTGTCGTTGATAAATCAAAGGGAACTCCGCTGACAACCACGTCGATATCATCATCGAGGTAGCTTCCGGTGAGTTCACATCCCATGAAAGACGTAAAGCCAAGAAAAACCGTATCTGAAGCAGTTTTTTGCGGTGCCGGCATTTATTCTTCTCCATCCTGAAACCGAATTGACATATCTGACTACGATCACAAAATAAGCCCCTTTCAATGCTTTCAGCCTGATTGAAATTTAAGGATAAAAGGCTGCTATTACCATGCGGCGGAAGCGAAATCAGGGCGGCATGAATACCGACATCAGCTGCGGCATCTTTGTTTGAGGTCGCGGCTTTCGTGTCAATTCTTGATATAGCCGCAAAAAGGCGCAAAAAGCGCAAAAAAACAAATTTCGCACCGAATAAATTCGAAAAGTTATGAGATCAAAATTTGAGGATACTGACTTTTTACGGGATTATCAATTCTTAGGAACCAACAGCCACCCAGATAACGAAAGCAGACCATGTTGTCAATATTGATTTTGAGAGCTGAAACCGTCTGAAACCATCGGCGATAACCAGCGCTGTCGCGTTCGCCAGATTGTTTAGAAGATTTATGAAATAAACCAGCACACGGAAAGCAACTTGCCGGCAAGCTAAATATTGACATGTCGTGAGAGACTTCCTATCGTTGAGCTAAATTGAAATGGCTTCAATAATCAAATTGGAAAAGGAGACAGCCCATGAGCGAGCCCCAATTGCCGGAAGGCAGCGATCAGAAACAAAAAGACTATTATCTTCAGCTGCGGGAAAAGGTCAGCCAATGGTTTGAAAACAGCGCCGGGGATAAACCGGAGTACGCCAATTACATCCTGCTGGTGCCGGACTTTTTTTACCTGCTGGTCAAGCTGACCCTGGATGACCGGATCCCGGCCATTGACAAAGCCAAATTTGCCGGTGTCATCGCCTATTTTCTCAGTCCGATCGATGTGCTGCCCGAAGCCCTGATCGGGCCGCTGGGTTACCTGGACGATCTTATTTTAACCTGCTATGTGCTCAATCTTTATATTAACCAGGAGGAGGAAGCCAACAAAGCGGTGGTCAAGGAATTGTGGCCCGGCGATCAGGATGTATTGAATACCATCCAATCCGTTCTGCAGAAAGCCGATCAATGGGCTGGCTCCGGGCTGTTGAACAAGTTGAAGGATGCGTACGACCGTCTGAGGAAGTAGCACTCACTTCCAGAAGCTTAGAATTTGTTTGACCAGCTAAGCGTTATGTCGCTGGCCTCGTTACTTAGAATGATGATTTTAGGTTTCAGGTGTCAGTGTTCAGTGTTCAGCGTGTGTAAAGGTTTCAGGTGTCAGTGTTCAGTGTTCAGGGTAAATAATTTAGGAATTGAGGAATTTAGGGATTTAGGAATTGATGGAATTCTATCCATTTATTTCCTCCATCCCTGATACCGCCTCAAAAATCACCAAAACCAGATTTAACAGATTAATGGATCGAAAATCGCGTTATTTTAATACTTTCGGGATTGGCGTTCTTTAATTCCTAAATTCCCCAATTCCTAAATTCCCCAATTCCTAAATCCCTCAATTAATTCGGCTGAAACCTGAAACCTCTTATCGTATCGAACTTACCTAATTTCGACGCCTGAAAGGGTCAC
>JAAUYL010089023.1_pt1 | contig 17615 bp, 10 predicted proteins | sample 7278011 | NCBI WGS metagenome assembly JAAUYL01 (sample SAMN14350225, study PRJNA611818) | marine sediment metagenome | isolation source: surface marine sediment (1.8m) | place: French Polynesia: Moorea | collected 2018-08
AGTAGCCGGTTTTCCGGATTTGGCGACCTGTCGCCACGGCAAAATTCTTGTCGCCAATAAGCTTCCAAAAGTAGCCGGTTTGGCGATAAATCGCCAAATCTGGTCACACTGTGGATGACTACGGGTAACGTCCTCTCCTCTACACTATCCCATCCTCGATGCCTTAGTTAATGATCTTGTGTCAAGGTCATAAGTACAAGGCAAACTCGCACCCACCATGATTGATAAGCCCTCAAGTCCAGAGCAGCGATTTTATATGATAGCCTCGGAGATTTTACACCCTTCAGATGTTAATATGTTGATCCATATGTTATGCTTTTCAGAATGTAATGTATAAGTGCAAAGATATCTTTGTTAGATTTTGATCTCTGATCACATCTTTGTCTCGCGTGCTGATGAGGCCGTTTCGAGGCTGCGGAGGCTGCGAGAAGCGAGGATGCAAAGTAGGCTCTGCTGCCAAGTCGAAACCCGTCCTCCCCCAAAATCATGTATCACGCAGTCAGAGAAGAAGCGTTAGCCCAAATGGGATCGTTCTTTTCTCTCGGCTTCCGGTTTGGATTTGCGCACACCTCCATTCCCCCACTTGCTCTTAGGGTTGGCCCGACTCCAAAATGGGTCTTGTATCTGGTATGTAGATGTATTGTGCTTAATTGAGGTCAAGTTTCCCTCTCCCTTGTCGAAGAAAAATGGCACCTTTTTGCTTCTCTGCAAAGCTAAGGAGTAGGCTTTCAAAAAACTTTTCCCCTCTCTCGAAGAAGACGACGCGCTATATGTACATGGCAGTTAAGTAGGCACACGGCTTTGGTAAAGGTTTGCCCTTGTTTTGCCCGCTTTTTGTCGTCGTCAAAGTCCTTCAAAAATATAGAGGGCAAAGAGGCCTTTTTCGTGATATTTATGCTGCTAAAGGGGGCCCGGCCCCCGTGACTCTCCTTAAGTGCAAAATGGTGGTAGTTATTTTTGTACCATTTTTGCTTTGCAAAGTCTCGCAGGCCATCATAAATAAGTGGATCATGCTCTGTTTTCACAGCATAATTTCTCACTTAATGGTCCCATCACAAATAAATTCCTCTGCAATAAATAAAGAGAAGTAAGTCGATTCTCTTTGAAGAGGCAAAAAGGAAGACCTTTTTGCACTGGAAAAATGTAAGCGTACGACGAATGAAAATTGACATAATGGCAGGCGGACGCGTGGGACTTTTCTCTAGACTTTGACAAAGTCATCTTGGTTGGTAGGGTAAGAGGGAATCTTGAGTAATGTTATGTAGCAATCCAAGTTGGTTGTAATGGAGGTTCTTTTGTGCTAGCCTTGCGAACTGAGAAAATAATATGGCGAATGTTTTCTCTCTGTACAAAAAGATATGTCTCAAAGTAGGAAGAGAGAGCCGCCACCCCACCCGTTTCTTTGGCGCAGGCAAGCACTGATTTGAGGGGCCTGTCTGCGTCGGTTTTTTACCACTGCGCCAATTGATGTAGCGGCAGAAAAAGATGATGATGATAGTGAAGGACAAGGTTCTGCTAATGGGTTTTTGTTTTGCCTCAAATCGTCGGAAGGAAGAAAAAGTTCCTCCGCCATACTACGACTATATAAGATTCTCTTCTTCTTTTTAGCGTAGGGCTACACGTCCGGCACGTGTAGGTAGCGAAAAACTCAACAAAAGCAAGAAAAGGGTCTGATTTACCAAAATATACGTAGCCTGCCTTTAAAGAAATGTTAAGATAACACGAAGCCGGAAATAGGCGAGTTTTACCCCTTTGCTTCCCAGCGGATTTCGGGCGATTTTCAGAGGGTGGAACGGCCTCGAGGCCGCCCTTTCTTTAGTAAGACGAATGGCGTGTGTCAAACCGTCGTCAGCTCCTTCCAAGCAAGACTTTGCAATACCAGCTGACCGGAGGTTTCACGAGTCCAATCGAAATCAATCGCTGTTTACATTACCAAATCCCATGCGTTCCAACATGGGTCTCTGCTACGACAAAGATCTAGGAGAGTAACTAACAACTACTGATGAGAGTTCGTTGTTGGGGCTAAGTAAAAGGAGGAGAGACGACGTATCTATCTACTCGTATCTACGAACGGACTTGAGCTGCTCGTGCTGCTGCTGGCATTAACTACACATTTACGTATAGTATTACGAACTCCTTCCCTTCTCTTCTTCAGTTTAGCTCAGTCAGTCCGTCCGTGCGACCTTTTTTGTCCTTTTTCTCCAGTTTCGGCCTTCGCAACTAGCTAGCTGGCTAACGGAGAGGAGAGCAGAGTGAACGGCCTTTAATGCTGAAGGCTGAAGGATGCTTGCTGCCAAAAGTCCTTTTCCATCTTGGATCATGTCAATCGAAAGTCATCACCTTAAAAGATACTGCCGCTGCTCTCTTTACTTGCTCGAATAGCCAAGTCTATTTAGCTACGTAGCAATCCATTTTGAACACTTAGGTATCTAGTTGCCTGATGATAGAAAGTTCCGTTAATTGTTTTCGCTCCTTTTCCTTCCTCTGTCCCTCATTTTCGCGTTATTCCCTTGCACGCAAAAGACCCTTGTCAAGTAGGCCCTACTCATGCGTAACAAGTGGAAGAAAAAAACCCGCCAAAATGCAATGGATGCATTAAGGGCGTCAACCAGATTTTGAAATGATTTTTTGTCTTCTTGTTCTTTTTGCGAATGCATAAGGCCTAATGAAAAGACGGCCTCCTCTCTCTTGAGGGCCTTTGAGGCCACTCGAGTCGACGACTACGACGAGGACGACTATGGTCTATGGATAGCTATAGAAAGGCACTTGTCCTTACTTCTTTCCCTTTCCGTTATTCGCTATTGGATTCGTCGTTCGTTCGTTCCTTCGTTGAGGAGTAATCGAGCCTGAGAGCAATCAAGGTGATTGAGTGCTAGCTCCTCTACCTACCAACTGTACGTACTTAGAAGGGACACAAACTTTTTGCACGGCATTTCTGCAAAAGCGACCGTTTTATCACGATAGGGACACTTTGCATTAAGCGAAACAAAAGTGACCATGAATGGAGAGGAACTCTATTAGCCATGTAATGTACGAAAGTATTCTTCTTGTTGAAAAGAGAGAGTGGAAGGGGCAGTTTATATCCACAGTCTCATGTTCTTCTTTTTCAGGACGTCCCAGTCCCAGTACATTAGAAAGATCATGATGTGGTAATACAGAAATGGTCTTGCTCGTCTCCCCTCCACATGTTGTATGTAGTAGCTACAAGCTCGTGGGTGTGCCGGATCGTTAAGACCATGTCAAAGAATCCTCCTTATCTAAAGTGCTCTTGAAGTGGGCTGCTAACACACTGATATACTTACCTATACCTACTGTTCTTTGTAGCATACAATATAAAAGACTCTTCCTATTGCCTTATGAGTTTACTTGTAGCGCCATTGTATAGTTTCCAATCAGAAATGAAGTCAAGTCTGTGATTCCTGTCAACAGTTCGAGTATATAATTTATGGAAAGATTGTGTGGTATTTCTGTATTAAAAGAGTAACATGAAAATGCCAGCCATGAGGGAAAGTGGAGACAAGCGGGGGTAGCCAACCAGCCATGAGAGTTGTCGGGCAAAATCCTTTTTCATGGTGATCCCTCTAACCATAGCTCCTTCTCCGTCTTTCTTGAAAAGTACATTGCTCGTGGAAGGACTTCCCCCCGTTGAATCGAGTATATCTTTTTGAAACAGACCTGTTCAGAATTGGAAAAGTGGCTACTTGGCTGCCATGCTCTCTTCTCTCCTACTTTCTTCACTGAACCGAATCGATCGTCGTCGTCGTCCGGATTTTGAGAAAACAAGTTAAAGCTGCTTTTCGTTTCACAACATGCTACACGGGGACAAGATTTTAGATTTCGCGAGCTGTTAATCTTCTTTAAGCCATGTGAGAGCAGGCAGGCATCAGATGAAAGTTCAACAAGCTCAGTGGAATTTTTAGTCGTTCTCGCGAGCAAAAGTTATGGATGTTACGGCAAGCGTACGCAAAAATACTTCCTTTCCTGGATACCCTTGAACTTGGACCTAAAAAGTTTGGGAGTTTTTTAAAAGCCTTGCCGCCGCTGATGCTCGTTATGCTAACTTTTAAAAAGCAGACATGTGCCCGCCTTTGACCTTCTGTTGCTGTTTCTTTTTCAGGCAAGCTCCATGCCCCTATTGAAATGACATCGTGAACTAAGGCAAGAGAGGAGCCTCTTGATCATTCTCAGTCGAAAATGGCGAGGCCAAGGTTGGGAGCGAGGCTGGCTCTCTCAGTGATGATGAGTCTGATCCTGGCCTCAAGCAGCCTCTTCCTCCTCTCGGAGGCCCAAATTCGCCAGGCAGAGAGGATCGAGACCACGACGCCCATGGTGTTCAGCAACCACAACGTGAACCTCAATAATGTCGGCCTCGACGACAACCAGCATCCCACCGATCTTGGGCCAAAACTGGAGGGCCCGAATGTCTGTACAAAGCAAGAGGCGTAAGTATATCTTCATAATGTTCATCAAGGTCTTTTGCACAAATATTGATACACTGCGCAAAAGTGACATAGGTTGCAGACTGCGACTTCGCCGAGATGAAGGTCTCGTAAAAAGTGCAGGCGAAGATATGGTTTATGTTTCTCGTCGTCACGTACAGGAGGAGTATTGTATTAGCTAGACAGTGTCTTTATCTTTTACCCATCTATTTATTTTGCGCAGCCTTGTCAACCATGGTCGATTGGCTTTCCTACCGTTGTTCCTTAGCCTTTGTCATCTAAAAACAAGACAACGTCATGTTTGCACCAAGTAAACGATACAACAAACATGACGTGCAGTTTCGGAAAAGAGGGTGGCGTCTGGCTCTTTATCAATGAACAATGAACTTGGATAAAAGTGGCTCCCTAGGTGAGCACGTAGGTTTGAAGAGGGGGAACTTCTTACCCTTAGAAGCCCAATCGCTCTTTATGTCTAAAATGTAGATACTTGCAAAATCCGGATCACTCTTCTAGCAAAATAAGGGTATATGCAAGGTTTTTAAGGCTTTCTTTCTAACGCTGAACAAAGCAGTGGTTTTCTTTCTTCCCTTTTCATTTGTCCTCACGTGCAGACGTAGATACACAGAAAAGTGATTTAGCCCGAAGGCCCCTAGATGGCGCAAGTTTTTATACCTTGCACATCATCACCCGCTCCAATAAAAAGTTCTACAAACAAAGCGCCGCCCGTTAAATAACTTTGCAGTCTCGAGAGTTCCAGACCCCTTTTCTTGTGCAGCGCACATTTTAAGTGTCTTATCAGATTTTTCCCCTCTGGTTTCCATTGTGCTTGCTAGTCTGTGGTGGTGTGCGTGCGTGTGTGTTCTGGTTTGAAAAAAATGTGGCACACCCAGTGAAATCGAGGGGAATGAAAGATTTTTTGGCACGAAGACAATGGCCAGTAATACCAAGTACAGACGAGAGCATGAGAGAGCGAGTTTTGCAGTTGAAAGCTCGACCCTCCTCCTAGCACTAAAATGCACCCATATTTTCATTTTCTTCCTTTTTGCTCCTAAACAGAGAATATATGTAATCTCTTTTGACGTTAATGGCATATCCATGTTTGTCCAGTCACTCATCTGGGAATGGAAGGATGACATTGATGTGACAAATCAGATTGGCCATATCTGGACTGAGAGTCTTGACTGAAGTTCGAAGAAGGATTTGAAATGTGACACAAAGTGGAGAGAGGAGAGCTTCAGCTGAGAAAGAGGGGACATTGAGCTCATTCTTCTCACGCGTCACGCCCTCTTGGAGAACCTAATCAAGCAGAAACATGATCTTACCCAATGCCAGAAATCGGGCAACACGGAAGTCAAACAGCCCTTTGATCCATTTCTCTATCGATGTTTGACTTGTCCGCCGATTTCAAGGTCGATTAAATTAATACATGGGCCAACCGGAAGTGATAGCAGTTGTCTGGTCGATAGCGGTAGGCTGGTTGGTCAAGAAAGATTCAGTTGAGGGAAAGTCCCCCCACCGTGATATGATACACATGAGCCATTAAAACCTGAACTTTTTTTACGTCCAAAAAGGAAAGGATAGCTTCGGAGGACCGCTGGACACTTTGTCAAGACGAGGAGCTCATGCATAGGCCAGCAAGCAAGTCTATGTAGAGAAATGCTCGAACGCGTATCTGTGCCAAATTGTCATGTTTTAACGATGACTGACTTACCCCCCTTTTCCCTGCTCTCTCATTCTCGCATTATGTAAAACTTACCACAATGGGAAGAAAGGAAAAGGCCTCTGATTCTAAACAGATCATGATTTTATGTCGTTAATGATAAATCGGTGCTAAATGGACATTTTTTCGACTTTATGCTCGGCGTAACCCAGCCTTTTAGTGGTCTAAGAGCAAAATTGAGGGGTATACTCGTATTTTCTACAGTAAGTTATGCCTTGAATCTCAGACGCCATTTTAGGGGAGCTGGGCTGGCACCAGCCTCAAACCCCAAAAGACCGTTCGGTCGGTCAGTAAACGGCAATTGACGCGTTTGTTCGCCGGTGGGGGAAATACGGCAAAGTGGAAGTAGGTGCCCCGCTTTAACAGTATCCAATGGACACGGATCATGCTCCAAGACTCGAAGGCAGCGAATCTGAAAATAGGAAAGCGGGGAGGCTGCTCGTAAAACTTGTTCGCTCAGCAGCAAAATGCTTTCTCATGACTTTGACGGGTTCAGCCATGTGCAAAAGACCGAGGCTAGTCACAGAAAGAAATATATAGGATAAAAGTGCTGCATTTCTCCCCCCACCTTTTTGCTTTTTCGTGGTAGTGCTATTGATACTGCTCACCTACAGACGATGACAGAAGTGGCATTTTGTTTCCTATATTTTGTCTGTCATTGTCGTGCCCTTTTTGGTTTTCTGTTGAATATTTCACAAACTGTTTCCATGATTTGTGATCAGGTACTTTTTGCCCCCCTGCAATGATGATAATCTTTAACCTTGAATTTGTTCCACATAAGCAATAGGTTTTTGTGTGGCTGTGTTGGGGGGAAAAGGGCAAAAAATCCCGCGCATGTGAGTGAATGGTTTGCAGTAAAAAAGCAGTGCGTAGTAACCACATCCATCCATCTATCTCTAACAAATATCAACAGCAAAGCAAAAGTCAGGAGACTTTGCTTCTTCTTTGCGGTTGGCGAGACATCCCTTACACGCTAGAGTAAGCATAGGGCATTTTCTCCCTTACCTAACCTACCGCAGGAAGAAAAACTGAAAAGTCCTCTACTGACGGCACTCGACACGATCTGGTGTCCATTATTGCCATCCCCTTGCAATCATGGTGTGCTGTGAGCTGTTAAAGAGTAGGATCAGTAGCTAGCGCCACCAACCACATCTCTCCTCTCTCTAAGGCCGGTTGATAAATCATGCTCCGTGATGATCCTTCACAATCTTCCTTTTCTAATGCCCTACACTCACTACATACAACCAAGGTTATTTATGTAATACTGGCTTATCTGTTTGCCAGTGACAGTCCGTCTTGAACGGAACCACGTGCGCGTGAAACTCGGAGCTCTATTTGTTCGAGCGAACAAGCGACGTGAATTGACGCATCAGAAAGAGACGCCACGATCGTTAAATGTGCGTGAGCAGCGTCATGAAATCCTTTTATTGACCTTGTGTGTCTTGCAGAACAACACAATATAATGCCATTCTCTTGTAATGTGTCTCTTCTGTATCCTATGCTATCGCGGAATGGATGCAAGATTGCAAGGAGACTGTCAAGAAGGGAGCGAGCGATACAGTGATACGAGAGGAGTTGGATAATAATAAAAAGAGAGAAGGGAGAGAATCTTTTTTGTCTCCTCTGACTTAGCAGAAGATATCTTACATTGACAAGGAGACGGATCGTGGCTGCCAAATAAGCCATCGGAAAAGGCGCGCAGATGCCCGCCTTTGCCATTTCACCACACGCTACTCATGAATCACAAGTCTACCACTTTAGAGTGGGCAAATGGCAAGGCGGGGTGGAATAAAAAGAGGATTCCCAGATGTGACTTGCAACAAGGATTTCCCCTTTAAGGATGTGCTGCTCCTTTTTTGCCGTTGCAGATAGAACACGATACAATGCCATAAACCCTTTTATCATTACACAACCACGCAGATCTTCCTTGTTTGCTAGTCGTGAAATTGACGTCCTCTCTACTGGACTAGATAATCTTTTTTTTGCCAAATTATGAAACATCATCACTTCATAGCCTTGAACTATTTTTACTATTAGGAAGTAATCGAAGAAAAGTACATATAAACGAGATTGATAAGGTTGACCTTGGCGAGAGCAAAATATGAAGATTCAAAACACACCGTGCTCGGTCGGACTGTTATCCTGGCTGTTAATGGAAAGCTGAAAGGCCCGGTGCCGTTTGAATAACAAACACGTACGAGAGAGGGAAAAAAGAGATGTTGTTTCGTGTCAAGACAACCTGCTTTCTCTTCGGTCCCATGGGAGGTCAATGGCGCATAAGAATAAGAAGTCAGTGCAGTCGGCAGTCAGAGCCCCTTTTTGCTCCATCCTGTCTTGTCGTGCACGCTACGAGTTACGTTCTGGTTGCCTTCCTTACGTGCTCGCGTTAGGAAAAAGTAATAGTATTGTCCCAGAAATATTAGCCTACTTTCCTAGTAAACGCCGCTGCTCTTGCTTCTAGGCCAGCAGACGAACTGACGGACGACCATGCCTCTCAGACATGCGAAACAGAAATAAATGGTGAAGCTTTGCAGTGTGCCGAAAAGATTTGCGACGGTTTCTTCTGTATTTTCTTCTTTTTTAGCCTGCAATGCACGTACAGTGTAATGGTCCGGCAATTAGCTTTCTATTTGCACCAACGATTGGGGAGGGGATGAGGGGGGAAAAGCTAAAAAAACCGCGTCAAGTCTGTGCGACTTGGTGTTATACTGTTATCGCCACAGCGATCATCATCATTTCTCTCTTTTGCGCAAAAATCCAATGATTTTCGACGATTGTCCGGAATTTGCCCTATATAATCCTACTCTATTTTTGTTACAGTTACACAGTGTCTGTCCGGGTCGAAGAAAAACAACCCTACCGTCTGAGAACCTACACATGGTGCTGGGCTTTTCCGCCGCGATGCTCCAAGTACAAAATCCAAATCAAAACCATTTACAGAACCGAGGTAAATTGCTACCAAGTATAATTCCACGTCATTTAACAATAGCATTTTGCACTGCCAGTGTTTCCCTGTGTGCAACGAGCGATGAGATTTCTAGGTCAAAAATGATGAACCCATATTTTCTGCCGCAAGATTCCTATTGTCGATTTAATCTAACTTGGCCTAGCTGCTCGTGTTACAAAGCGGTGTTTAGGTTAAGGAAACGGTATTTTCGTGGTGAAAAGGGGGATATTGTTAGTCCCATAATGTACTAGCTAGTAGCTGTAGACCTGGGGAGATTCCCGTCAATTAATCATAGGAGGAAGACTCCTTCCTTCTTCTTGGAATACATGGAATAAAACACTACAGCACCAGCACCAGCCCAAGGATCTCTCATATTTAACCCTCTACATTTCATAGAGTAAAAGGAGGGACGACAGAAAATTAATGCTTTTCCCCTCTTTCGCGACGTCGAGCGAGGTGAATTTCGTACGTAAAAATCGCGTGCACTGACATCATCAGTTCAAAAAGGGGAGAAGAAGGAGCGACGAGGTAGCATCTCGTGCGAGCCTTTTTTAGAGAGGGAGCAAAAGCCTTTTTAAAGGCCTTTAAAGGCCCGCCATGCAAGCACCGCTGTCCCACCTCGAGCAATACGGTCGTCACGGAAACACGGACGACAAGTCGGATATTTTTAGCAAATAAAGAAATAACCCTACTAACCTTTGGCCTTGCACAATTTAAAAATGTAAAAGTTTGACGATAAAAAAAAACAAGAAATAAGCGGTGTTAGCATACATCACGGGCATTTCGAGCTTACGGGTTAAAAGAGCTGCCTGCATCATTTTTCAAACCCTTCTCTGGCGACGATCTGCCTTTTTTACGACATCATCGTGCTCACGTAGCAAAAAATCACGTAGCTACGGCACAGTTCTCCAATGCTCAGCGTCTCCTTCATGTTTAACTTATAAGACTTGTTCTGTAACTGGGCGCTTATTTTCTCATTTCTGGCTTGTCCCGGTTTTGTGCTGCAAAGTGCTCTGAAGTAAAAAGTCGAGATACGCCGTTGAGAAGAGGGAGAGGAGGAGAGGAGAGGACAGATAGCTAAGCTTTAGGGGCTGAGATTCTCATTTTAACATATTTATTCTTTTCCAGATGATTCCCAAATGGCGACCGGTTCAGGTCTGTTGCAAAGGCTACGCTAGAAGCTCGAACGGGACGAATTGTATTCCGATCTGCTCGCAGCACTGCTACCACGGACAATGCGTCGAGCCCGACGTCTGCAAGTGCGAGCCGGGTTTCGGTGGAATCTCCTGCTCAAAATGTAAGTCCAATTCAGGGCCAGATATATTTAACAAAACATGCTAATACAAGCCAGAACAATAGTGCATAATGATGAGTGATAGAAGGAGTTATGAAATATTGTACGTTGGAGCCTCGGTGTCGACCTCGCCGGTCGTCGGCCGTGGAACTCCGGGAGGCTTACTGTTGAAATGCTTTTGATAGAGAAAGGCCATCCTCTCAAAGTTCTGCTTCACCTTGTTCCTCGACAATCTCTTTCTCCGTCCTCCAGCAGAGTCTGGAACGGCCTCGGTGGCTCTCTTGATTTCTTCGTGTTCCTGCTTTGTTTGATCGCGTTGGGCCTAATATCAAGCATGCTTTGCAATAACATTGTTCCAATAGGATTGATCTAATTTGTCTTACCTGTAGTCGAGCAGCTTGGACAGTGTCAGCAAAGTCCATCTTTTGAGGTCCGGGAAAGAGTGCTTTTCCCGAGATGGTTGTCTTTGTTGGCGTGGCTGGGTCAGATGCTGGTTGCACTTTGATTTTAAACGGTGAGCCTTGAGGACTTGGTGTCATCGATCGAGGAGTGCCTGTTCCACTCCCGCCACCAATTTTAATCACCTGACCGTTGGGAGTGCGAATTATTGTTCCACCCGGTTGGATCTTAACCTGCTGCATCTGGACGCCGCCTTGAATGAACATTGGTTGTTGTTGTGGTCGCTGGATCACCACCTGAGGTTGACGTTGGACTTGAATCATCTGTCCTTGATTGTTCAACATGATCCTTCAAACAAAGAAACGACAATAAAAGCTGACTGTTCCGTAAGCATCTGCCTGGATCTGGATTTACCTTGGAGTGTTGTTGCCTGACGAAGAGTTCCAGGATCCCTGACGCTGGATCACCACGTGTTGGACTTCAAAGTCATCCCCGTCTTCCTCGTCGTCAAAGTCGTCTGACATGGTGCCGCTGAACCAAGCCAAGCATCCGCACACCAAGAACAAGAGTATGATTCCGAAGACGATGTTGCCAAAGATGACCATGCCGTATGCGAACTTGAATGTGACCTCGTCGCAATAGGTTGGCGTTCTCGCTCTGATCTCGGGCGGTTCTTCGCCTTCCTGGGTCGTTGTAAACGAGGGAAACTCTGTTGTCGTGAATCTCTCATGTTTCACAGTTTCAGCTGCAAAAGAGACAGCCATTATTTAAAGCCATAGTGTAACGATCAGTCTTGTCTTACCGTCTTGAACGACAACTGTAATGGTACCCCAAACCAGTAGGCCCAAGTAGCAGATGAGCTCAATAGAAACAATCCCTGCTCCACCATAGTACTTAACCTGATCGCCAAACTCGTCTTCATCCACAAAGTATTTGGGCCCGTAATGGCATGCCATGTACCTGATAGATGTCAATTAATTGCATCTAGTATTTTATATTATATATCCCGAGTAACGAACGGAGAGTCTCACCTTGCCACTCCCAGAACAAAGTAACACGAGCCTCCAATCATTAGGAAAAGATCGGCTGACGATCCCGGACATGTGGTATTAAAGAAATGGATGGAACCCACCACAGTCATGAAAATGGACACCATGATGTCCACGGGGCAAATCATGATGACTGGTTGTTGTTATTATCGTCTGCCCCGTCACCAAATTGCAAAAAAAATTTAAGTAATGCACGTCACATTTTCCATTTTTTCCTTCCTGGTGTATTCGTAATGATTGTACGCCTCTTGAGCTTCAAAAAGAAGCAAGGCCTGAGGGGCAAAAAATCCATAGGCAGGCCAATTAAACAACGATTTTAGAGGTCGTCTTTTCGTCACTGAAAATGCCTAGAGAGTCGGGAGAAAGCGGCCTTTTTAAATTAACAAACTTCAGGTAACTTCTGTATTCTGGTATTGCAATATTCTCAAGCAATGATGAGGCCTTGCGAGTCTTTCTTAAACTTTTTTAATCGTAAAAGATTACTTTTTTTCAAATGGACACCAGGTTTTATTTTCGAGTTTTCGAGCTGTGGAAAACAGAAAAAAGGAAGCCAACTCAGCATTTTCAAGTAATGCCAGCTCTCCTTTGACGCAAGGTCGAGTTGAATTTCATGCATTTCTCTTTTAGGCCTTGATTTTAAACCAGAAATAGATAGACGCTCTCAGTCCTCAAGAACAAAAGAGTAAAAACAGCCAAGGCTCTTTTCCGTTTCCCCAAACCAACCAAATCGATTATGGCGTACTTTTTGTGTGCCCTGCCACTACCTACCCGGCCCCTCTTTTCGTTCTATTTCTGAGCCAAAATTTTCCAATATTTACCAAATATCCCCTTCTGAGCAATTTCCTAATCTTGCAGCTCCTCTGCTGGAAATGGTGTATTTTTCTGATAACACAATTTTACAGAGAAAAAAGTAAATATATCTGTAGAAAACAATACATTGGTGTCTTGTGGAAGATTTTCAACTTCAGACAGGGAACAGATTAATACATTTCGCTTAGGTGTGGCGGGTCTTGTCTAACAAAGTCGAACCAACCTAAAATATCTCCCATCGCTACTGTCTATTCAGGTTAAAGAACACTTAGAGCAACCGTTATCAGTGTACCTGACGTTAATTTCAAAGGCCACTATGGCGCCACCCTTCCTCACGTACTGAGGCAATGAGCGCCGAGGAAAAAAGTTTCCTTTTTGTGGACAAACTTTTGTTCCGTCTACTCTCGCGTCTTATTGGGGATGCCTTTCTTGGAATTCCTCAGCCATTATCCGGACAAATAGTTTCCCCCGGGAAATTTCCGGACAAGCTGAAACCTGTCTTGTTTTTGTTCGAGTGCATCAGACGGCATCAAGAACAACAAACGACCGTTTACCCCAGATTTCGGGTTCGCTCGTGGATTTTCAAGCTATACCTTCTTAGATCTCCGCGAGAGGAGCACTGATAGACTGGACTGAAAAAGTTTTTTTCTTCCTACCTCCATCCACAATTAGTCCGGACTTTGTCAACGTTATGTATCTATTTCAATGGTTGGTTGGTTGGATAAAAAGGGAGGGGAAAAGATTCGCGAAAATAGTGCAGAGACAGAAATGTGTCAGCCATAAATTACTTTGCCATTAAAAGGGGAGAACACTTACACTTACGTACAGCAAAGTGCTCCACTGGAAAATGTCTACATACGACATAAGCCTGCAGTGATTCTACTTAATTTCCTACGTTATGAAATGCTCGCGGGTCATGACAACATCATATATATTGTACACTTGCAAGCCAGTTTAATTAGGGGGCCACTACTTGAGTTGGCTTCCTTACTTGCTTTAAAAGTCAGATTCAAATTTAACCGGTCGCGGGCTCCGTGGGGTGCCGTTAAAAAGTTTTCAGCAAGGCCGTCATCTAGCATCGCAGTAGTAGATAGTAGGGCAGATATTCCAAACTTTAGTTTTTGTCCTTTATGTTGTTATAAACCGTTTTGTTGTTGGTGTCATTCTGTTGAAAAAAGAAGAACGAAGTCTTGTTTCCGGAGAAGAGCAGCGTAATGTCTCCCCCGCATAATTCGGACTTTCCTTTAATAGGGCTAGTATCTACGCATTACATGTTACATAGCTTCATGTAAGGCTGTTTTTGGGCCTTTAAAAGGCTGTGTGTCTCCTCTCTTTTTAAGAGGACAGAGAGAGAGACGTGTCGTGTCGTTTTCATTTGTCTGCAGCCTTTCTTCTCTAGTCTTGCGTAGGGTCTATGACTGGGTTTTGCTCGCGGGTCATGATGTTAGCCAGTCTTATTACTATGCCACCTTTTCCTTTGCAGCCTGTCCTCCAGGGAAGTGGGGAGAGGACTGCGGGAACGACTGTCCTTGTCTCAACGGAGCCCAATGCAACCCACTGACAGGAGAGTGTACCTGCACACCAGGATGGCATGGTAAGAAAATACTACTTGCCTACCTATTTTTTACAGAATTTTACTAGCTATCGATACTTTCTCCATTCGTTCTTGATGCAAACATACCGCATTGGCCATGAACTGGTTCGCCCCCAAGACAAGTTACTTTCCTGTCAGAAATCCCCCTACTTTCCAACTTTCTCGGACGCTTCGAAAGTCCATTAAACCCCCTCCTATTCTCCGGCTCAAATTGGGGACAACTACTTGTATCTACTTGCAGATGAAATGGGCAATGCTAAGCAAGCAACTCTTTTATTAATACGAGCAAAAAATAAGGAAAAACACGAGAGAGAGAAGATCCCTTTTCTTCTCCCGACCGGCCAACACAAATTGCAACCATTTCCTCAGATCGTCAAACAATCCATTAACTTCAAACAAAAAGGGGGGACTTGTGCGTAAAGCAGAAGAAAAAAGTTGGCTCTGCCTTGCAAAATTCTGCAATGAGAGACGGGGCAAACAAAGCCCTTTCAAAAATGGAGCAAAAACATCTTGCTGATTTTTTTCCAAAAGCCAAAAAAAAGTTTAGAAAGTGTTGAAAGTTGCATACGACAGGCCAATAATATTTATTCGACAAGGGAAGGAAATGCAGTTTTTGCTGTTTACATTACCATGAACTTGCAAAATCCTGGACAATTCCAAAAATAACATGTCAAACTTTGTTTTCTTGCTTTTCAGGTGAACAGTGCAATATTAAGTGCCCCTATCGAACTTACGGACAAGATTGCAAGGAACGCTGTAACTGTCAAAACGGCGGTAATTGCGATCACATTTCTGGAGCTTGTACATGCACCCCTGGCTGGAGAGGAGCTCTGTAAGTCATCAGGAAATTTCAAGGAAAAATTGTAGCTTTTGTGTGATAGCATCTATTTATGTATGATCCGGATCGAGATTTGGGGAGAGCGGGGGAGAAGAGAGAAAAGAATTTGTTTCGGCCCGCATACCAATGAGGCCTTCCCTCGCTCAGCTCGCGTGGATCTTTTGTTCATGCATTAATATTTTTTAGGTTTCGTTTTGTTGCTCACTGAGGCTGCGAGGCCAACACTAGGCACGGCCTCCAAAGTTAGCTTTTCTGGGTGCATAGGTGCCGAACAGCGCAATCATTTTATTCTTGTGAAAGAAGTCTTGTGCCTCAGCTGTTCTCTTTGAAGTACTAAAATGCAAAGATGCTCTCGAGCCCCTCTTGTGTCTTTACATTCATATCATATCCGCATGTTTTACAAATATCGTATCTAGATACATATGCTTGCTTTCAGATGCGATGAGCCCTGTCCACCGGGCACCCATGGGACTGAATGTAAATCCTCGTGCCAGTGTCAAAACGGGGGCTCGTGTCATCCTGTCCACGGGAAATGCTATTGTCCTCGCGGATGGACGGTGAGCAGAGATTTGACCATATAATTGCATACCATTTCTCGATATTGAGTTCAAGGCCAAGTTTGCGAGAAAGAAAAAGATGAGGCCCACTTCTAGCCTCTAGCCAGTAGGGGAAAGTTCCCCATACTTACGTCCAAGGGTCTATTGACCAAATTCAGAGACCCGACCTCCATTCGAATTTGAATTTTATGCGTCTTTCTCGCTTTCATATCTACTTACTTACTTACATGTTCTTCTACTTCTATTTAGGGACAAGTGTGCGCTAACCCGTGTCCCCCGGGAACATTCGGGGTGGATTGCAAAGAGAGGTGCGATTGCTACAACGGAGCTCTGTGCGACCATGTGAGCGGACAATGCCACTGTTTGCCTGGATTCCAAGGAGAAAAGGTAATGACGTTCATATTCCCGGTATTTTAACTACCCAACTCTCCCACCACTCGGCGTTCCATGAAAGAAGTCCATAAGAAGTTTGCCCATTGAATTTTTCGATTCCCGCGTGGTTTTCAAGCGACCTTACAAAAAGGCTTCTTGTGTGAGATGGTGTATGTGTGGCGAGGAAGTTTCAACATAAATTCGCATTCCAATGACGTAACTGACGCAAATGCCCAAACTTTCCCCTCCAGAACTTAATCCACATATGTGAGTATGTTGTTGACTTTGTCAATTTGCAGTGCGAGGCGCAATGTCCCTACGGGAAGTACGGGAAGAACTGCAAGAAGAGCTGCAACTGCAAAAACGGCGGCACCTGCAACCCCGTCGATGGCTCATGCTCCTGTCCCGAGGGCTGGAAGGGGGAACAATGCGAAAAACGGGCTTGCTCGGACGAAACCACCTACGGACCCCATTGTTCCCTCATATGCTCTTGCGTGCGAAATAACACTGAACTGTAAGTAGCCACTTGCGCAATTCAAAGCTTAAATGCCTCTATGACTATGACCTTGTTAAGTCGAGAAATATGCCCCCGGGAGGAAGCCCCAAGTCCCGACCATTACATTACACTTCATTTTTATTTCTCTCTCTCGTCGTTATGTTACGTCTGCCTTATGTTCATTCTTTCTTCTGTGAATAGACGTCTTTACTTGAATGTGCCTCTGCGGTGCCCTTCTTCCCTTCTTATTTTGTGCTTATTGCAGCGGGAGGGCTTTGCACAACATTAGCCCATATTCGAGAGGAGGACGCCAAATCGTCGGCTTTACAGCATCGAATAGCGACTGGCATAGTTGGGCAACCATTCTTAAAATACCTTCAAATTCCAATTATTTTTCGGTTGGTTAAAGAAATGGGAAATATGGGGAATTGGGGCACTGCTTTCACTTTTCTTTATTCTTCTCCAAACATAACGTCCCATGGGCTAATGGCGGCTTTTAGTCTGAAGAAACCGTTAATCACTTTGCGCTTCTGCTTTTGGTTGTTGGTGGCGGCGGTGCTCCCTCTTTTGAAAGGAGCAATAACATGTTACAAGCTATCTATTATTATTTAATGTTTGCGTCCCTAAAACCCAATACATATCTACGAAATTCGCTATCTGGAATTGTGTTGGTGCACCCCATATGCACCTGCCATTAGAGAGGGAGTGTCCTGTTTTCATTTTTAAGAGCCCCTCCGCTGTTCCCTCTCAGAGGAAGCCGATAGCTTCCATTCTAAGCTGTTTTGCATAAAAGCTGCAGCTCTTTTAACGGCTCTTATTATGGCAAAGGATTAACCTTCATTTTCACGGTAGTCCAAAATGTGCAGGCCTGAAATGAAATCCACTATTTCATTTCAAAAGATGTTATAGAAAGAGAAAGAGAGAAATAGCTATTGAAGCGGCAACGTATCTACATCCAAACGAGAGCCCATCATAACACATATCTCACACTCCGGCCGACAAAAGCACAACTGAATCTGACGAGGCAATAATAAGGCGTTTACTCATGCATGATCTTGACCCAGTTTTCGTCTCTAATGTGTCCCGACCAGATGAACAAC
>JAAUYL010063861.1_pt1 | contig 17613 bp, 18 predicted proteins | sample 7278011 | NCBI WGS metagenome assembly JAAUYL01 (sample SAMN14350225, study PRJNA611818) | marine sediment metagenome | isolation source: surface marine sediment (1.8m) | place: French Polynesia: Moorea | collected 2018-08
CATCGTTTTCTTGAAGATGGATCTTGAACACATCACATCCAGCACCGATGCCAGTGGCTATATCATGCAGATCGAACTTGGTGGTAACCTTGGTGTCAAGTTTACCGACCCACTCAGGCATGACTTGCATCAATCCCCGAGCGTCTACCTTACTTACTGCGTAAGGATTAAAGGAGCTTTCAACCTGCATTATTCCTAGGATGAGGGGGTATGGCAGATGTTTCTCTTTAGCGGCCAATACAACATGCTGTGAAATTTCTTTGGCCACGGTTGGCGGGGTTTTGCGGTAATGGGTAGTGATGTATTGTTCAATCATCGCTACCGTTTCCTTCTCTTCCTTCACTGCCAACTGAGCGATTGTATCCTGCAATCCTTGAATATCAGCTTTCAGGACTTTGTTCTCGCTCTCAACTGCAACGATCTGATTTTGTAGAGATTGATGTTGAAGCTTCAAGACTTCAATCTCGACGAACTTAAGGTTAGCGTAGAAGACGAAGATGACAACCAACAGGGCGCTGTACAATGCTTTTTGATACAATTTCATTGGGAGTACCTCCTTTTTATACATAACGATTTATTTGTAAGCCTTTGACAACACCATCAGTAAAGGTCAATCTCTCAATGAGAAAGTCCTTTCCTCTGGTGTACCCCACTGCTGCACAATTCATGCCTTTACGAATGTACCCTTCGAGAGCCCTCGCGTTATTTCCGATTAACTGATAATGACCATTTAAGGTGATTATACAAGGGCTATCACACGTTTTGACGATTGTTTTTATGGTGAAAAACTGTTCCATTGAGTAACCTCCTTATAAATATAGTGACGGGGTTTAATTTGTTTATAGATTTCAGAACTTTAGGTTCTGGTTTGAGTTGTGGCAAACTGTCTTTAGTGAGAGGAACCATTTCATGATCATGAAGTGCCAGACCAGTTCCAAGACATTGTTCGCATCGATAAGTCATCGAATCAGGTTTAAAATCAGATACATAATAGAATGTGAGGTAGGTCATTTCAACCATGTAGATGACCGAGATTGGATTTTCATTTTTAACGACTAATGGCTTTTTAACACCTCGATTGTAGATTGGATCTTCATCATCCTCTCCTGTTAATCGAGTTACCCAGTCATAAAAACCATAGCCCTCACATTTACCACAATTGGATGCGAGGATCTCGGTCCATTCATTTTTCTTACGAATGTATCTTTTAAACGTTTTTTCGATATAATCATTATCGAATAATAATGATATATCTGGCACTGAGATGTTGACTTCGGAGAATACGACCCGACCACAACAGAAGCTTCGTGCTGTTCGTGTGGTCGGATCGAGTTTAACATACCGTAACATTAGACTTTCTCCTTGTGATCTTCCAAGGCACATTTGATTCCTTTGATATCCGAAATGGCCCTGGACAACTTCATGGGGACCGTTCCAGCCGTTGTGCCTGTCGACGGCTGATAATCAGTATGATCAAGGGTGTTGAAAAATGCTTCCGCGAATGTTTCATTGACCTCTTTGAGAAGACCGATAGCCATATCGAGTCGGTCAATGTCACATTGCATTTGATACATAACTCCCTGTTTGTGAGCTCTCAGGCTTTCAAAATCCCACTTAGACGATTCAGACATGTTAACCTCCCTTTTTATATTAGTGAGAACAAACTACAAACATCATATCAGTTATTAATATATATAGATTCGGATTTAAATTTGAGGTATTTTTATGCCACCTAAAACTGACACTTTAAGTAAGGACGATCTATTTTTATTATTAGAAAGTTATAAAAATAGCGTGGAGATGAATACGTTAATCTCCCAACAACTTTCTACTATACTAGAAACTGTGCAACAATGCAAGGAAGATAATGTTAATCTCGAATCTAACCTAAAAGAAAAAATTGAAGCTGCAATTAAAGAAATTGAAAAAATTCAAAATAGTTCGAATGTTCATGACAAAGAGATGATCAAAGGTCATGGGAAAATTCTAAATCGAACCAATCTTCTTTATGTTGGAATGGGGTCAATTATTATTGCTCTGATTATGCTGGTATATCAGGTTATTGGCAAGCTTGACCTAATAGAAAAAATTGCAGCTCATTTGGGGGTATCATAAAATGAACGCGGAGATCATTCTAAAGATTCTAGACTATACAAGTGCGTATGTTGTGGTCCTGGACAGTGAAATGAAAATCCGTTATATAAATTTAGCCCTTGCCAACAAGCTTGGGTTTGAAAATGCACAAGAATTAATGAATCGTTGTTGGCTAGATTTTATTGACGTACAAATACAGGATAAAATTAAAACTGTCCACAGAACCCTGCTTACATCATTTCAGAGCGAATACAATGAGTTTATTAATGAAGTGATTGATAGACATGGAAACCCGACAACGATTAAATGGTTAAACACTTCTATTAACAGTGAGACTAATTGGACCTTTAGCATGGGAGTTCCTGAGAGGGTCGATTTAGCAAACTTCACTGGAGATGATATCAGGCAGCAATTTAAGGCTGCAATAGAAAGTGATCGTACCATGATTCGGTCTCTCAAAGAGTGCATCAATGGATGTGAGGGAATCGACGATACATGTGAAATGACTGAAGAATAACGAGAACACTTTTCAAAAAAGAGAACAAAATACAAAAGCGAAATAAGCGAAAGGAACGATATCCATGGCTAAGAAGAAAAACAAATTAGAAGAAGTTTTTGATCACAGAACCAAAGTTGATGATGCTATCAAAGTAGACATCAAGGAACTTAAACAGGGTCAAACAGATCCTAACAGACCCACCGTTGCAGCGGCCTTCCGAAAGGAAGCCACCACCCTACCAGCTGAAATCAAAAAGAAAAAGCTTGATTCATTCATGGCTTCTATTCTGACAACTGATGGAACCATTCATCACGTCCTAGACGATGACCAGAAGAAAACATCTCAGTTGCTTGAGGATCTTGCGGGACATGTTGAGATGCCAAAAACAACGTCTCCAGAGGCTGCACCCATTGCAACTGGAAACGAACCTCCAAAAGAGATCGTATTCCACAATCGTCAGGCGTTCGGTGACATTCTAACGTTTACGTCTGCCGTTAGAGATTTTAAGGCTGCGTATCCCTACGTGCGCGTGGGTGTCATCTCGACTGCTCGACACATCTGGGATAACAACCCAAACATCGATCACCAGTTCATCGATCAAGAGCACATCCTCAAAATAGGTCCAGGGTATGCAACCAATAAATCCAACTATTGGGATCACCACATGACAAATGCCTATCGTATGGATATTCAGAATAAACTGGGAATAACCTACACACAGGGTCCGATCACTCCAGATATCTGGATGACCAAAGAGGAATACAATCGTCCTCCTCTAATTGATGGACCTTATTGGGTATTCATCTATGGTGGAGAACCAGGATGGCCAGCCAAGCAGTATCATCGTTGGCAGGAAGTGATTGATCTGATGCAGAAGCAGGGTATCAAGATTGTTCAGGTTGGTGTCAAGGGACATCCATATCCAGTACTCGATGGCGTTGTAAATTACGTTGGAAAGACCGAAGATCGAAACACTGGTATTCGTGATCTGTTCAATATCTTTCTACACGCTCAAGGAAGTATCGGATTGGTTTCCATGCATATGCATTTGAGTGCTGCATTTGGTAACCCATGTGTGGTCCTCGCGGGGGCGCGGGAACCAGCTTGGTTCACCCAGTATTATGGACATCAATACGTTCATACAAATGGATGTCTGCCATGTTCAGCTCATAAGGCTTGTTGGAAAACTAGCATGAAGGGTTGTACGAACCATTCAGATAAAACCAACCAAATCGGACATCAGGTTCCAAAATGTGTTGACATCATCGAACCCGAAACCATCGTTGAAAGTGTCATGCACTATTACAAGGGTGGTCGCTTGCAGATGGGTAAAAAGCTACCCAATAAATTCTTCAAGAATATTACCGAAGAGAAAAAGGTATTTGTTGCCCCAACTGTTAAACCAGTTGATGAAGAACTTTTGAAGAAGTACGGTCTACAGTGGGGCGGTGGGGCCTTGACCGACAGGGATTGGATATTCATGAAGCCTTTACTTGAGAAATATAAGATTAAGACTGTACTGGAATTTGGTGCTGGTCTGTCCACTCTTCTTATGGGTTCTGTGGTCGACGAGGTTCATACATTCGAATCTCAACAAGGATGGATCAATAAGATCAAACCAATGGCTGATGAAAACAAGCATACGTTCTACAGCTACGACCCAACCAAAGAGTTTGTGCCGCCATCAGTCCTTCCGAAACGTTTTGACTTTGCATTTGTTGATGGACCTGCTGGTGGAGCTAATCGTGAGTGGACGACAAAGGCTGCTGCTGAATTGGCTGATGTTGTTATCGTTCATGACGCTGGTCGTGAGTGGGAACGTAAATGGCAAGCAAAATATCTTGAAGCTGGATTTGAAGGTCCAGGAAAAGGTGGGCATCGTTGTCACCTATGGATTAGAAAAGAGCTTGATGAACAACTCAATCCTAAACCTGTAGCAGATCCAAAGAAACCTACATTCCGTATGCTCACAACGACACGTGGGTGGGGTGGTTCCGAGAGAAGCACCTGTGAGATCATGAAAATGATGAAAGCAGACGGATACAACGTAGAGCTTTACCCAACTGGAGATATGTGTGGAGAATATAAACAAAACGTTGATAACATTGGGGATATCCTTGTTAAGAAGTGGGGTACATGGGAAGGTGAATGTGATCTAGGAATGCTCTATGCATCAGATACAATCTTCAATTATAACAAGGATATGTATACCGAAGCCATGCCTCGATTCCAAGCCAAGCGTAAGACTCTGATGCTCAACTATCGAATTGGTTCATCTGGAAGAACCGAGTGGACAAAAGGTTGGGATTCATATGGATTCTTATCTTCAATGTTGAAAGATGAATTCTTGAGGATCTATCCAGACGCAGCTAACAAATATTTTGTGCAGCCGCCTCCAACTGATCTGACAGAGTTCTTTAGCGTCATTCCAAATTACGAAGGAAACCTTCGGGTGATGTTTCTGAACTCTCAAGGTGATGCCAAACATCGAAAAGAGATTTACACCATATTGAAAAAGATTTGGGCATTTAATGAAACCGCTGAATTCTATTTCATGCCAGCACCATCTTTCTTAACATCTGGTGATGGAAGGATTCACAGACATGGAAAGAATCAGCCGCCTGTTCCCCAGTACCTAAGTCAGGGAAATCTATTTGTATATCTACCACCTGTAGGATTTACAGATCAGGGTCCACGTACAATCATCGAGGCAAATGCTACTGGTCTTGCAGCTATAGGTGACAGTCGAACGGGTGGACCAAGCGATAGAATCACCGAAGAAACTGGTTGGCTGATCGATAAGATCGAAGACCTATATCCAATCATGAGAGAGATCACGCAAAACCCACATCTCTTGAAATTGAAAGGTCAAGCTGCTCGTAAGAGAGCAGAGGACTATTTTGTAAAAGAAAGATGGGTTAAACTATTGAAGGGAGAAGCGAATTGAAGAAACTCATAATTGCACCGCATGTTGATGATGAAGCGATAGGTTGTGGCGGAATTCTAGATAGTAACACATTTGTATATTTCTGTGGAGTTGATAGATTTCATGAAATCTCACAGGAAGAAAGATTAGTTGAAGTGAAGAATGTATCTGAATTTTTTGATTATACTTGTGAGGTAAATCTTGACAGCATTGTCAATCAATATGACCAAAGACAGTTCATAGATATCTTTCAAGAAGTAATCAACGAACACAAACCAGATCGCATGTATATTCCATATCCTTCATATAATCAGGATCATAGAGAGATTTACGATGCTGTAATGATCGCCCTTAGACCACATGATCGAAACTTCTTTGTCAAGCAGGTTGTGGTTTATGAAGGAATGGACTCATTTCAATGGGGACACTCTGCATATGAAGTCAATCATTTTGCTGAGATTGATATTGATCGAAAACTTGAAGGTTATCGGAAACACGTTTCTCAAGTTAGAGGACATCGAGGATGCGATCATCTTCGGGCTCTTGCCAAATTGAGGGGGTCACAAATGGGCGCGGAATACGCCGAAGGCTTTATCGTAAAAAGGTGGGTCGACTAATGGGACTTGTAGAAGAGAAATATCCATACATTTTAAATATGGCATTGGCGATGGGACAAACCTCGTCTATATTGAATCCAGTGCATGAATCTCTGACGTTTGCAAGAAACGACAAATATCTTAAGAAGCTCTTGAACGTCAGGGATAAAGAATTGGCTTTGATTCTTCCCCACACAATTGACATGGAGATGGTTGCTCATTTACCTCCAAATATTACATCGTTCGTAATAGCTGAAGGTGATAACATGGAATATGTTTGGGTCTATGTTCATAATAAGGTGAATGAGGATGTTGAGCCAGGACCAGTTGTTATCGGAGAGGATTGTTCGATTTCAGAACATGCAATCCTCGGTATTCATGGAAACACCTACGCGATAACTCCAGAGGGAAGAAGGCTTCATCTGAAAGAGATAGGTGGTGTCCTCATTGGAGATCGGGTAACGATATCAGCACAAACCATCGTTCATCGTTCGTGTTTCGGAAATACAATAATTGAAGATGATGCGACGATATGTGTGAAGTGCAATATCGGTCACAATACAAAAACTGGTGCAAGAACGTACATCGCACCTGGAGTTCTTTTAGGTGGCGGAACCCAAATAGGTTCCGATTGCTTTATATGGCAAGGGGTTATCACTCATAGTCAAATATCAATATGCGATAAGGTGATGGTCGGAAACGCTTCATACGTTCACCGAAGCATAGAGAAATCTGGAGTCTACGTTGGTAGTCCAGCAAAATACATTAAACCCTTTGATGAAAGGGTCTTGAAGGGAGAAGTTCAATGGTAGGACATCTAAAATCGATCTGGTTTCTAATCAGACACTTAAGCATCGTTAGCCCGAACTTTGTTCATGGAAAGAATCTCAAAATGGGATACTTCAATGTTATTGGGAAGGTCAAAGTTGGGAACAACTGTGAGATATGCAACTTCGTTTTGTTAAAGGATAACACCAGAATGGGAGACGATTGTTACGTCGACAGTTATGTTCTATCATCTGGAAACTGTGCAATCGGGAATCGGGTGATTATGAGGTATCGTACTGTAATTGCTCGAAATGTTATCGTTCATGATGATGTATTTTTCACAGCTGGTGTAAAGACCATTTTTCTCGACCACAAAAGAATGGCTACACCAACACCTTTGAGAATCCATCGTGGTTGTTACTTTGGGGACAATGCTGTAATCATGGGCGGTATAGAGATTGCTGCACACTGCATTATTGGTGCCTGTGCATTCGTTAACAAAAGTACAGAACCTCGTGGTGTCTATGTTGGAACTCCCGCTCGTAGATTGAGAGATGTGGACGACTCTGAAATAGAATCAATGGAGTAGGATATGATAAAACAGATAGTCGTAGAAGAAGCACAGTCGGAAGAGCCGTTTAGTGCGTGTAAAGAATACGATAGGAGATTGAACAGGATGGAGGACAACATTTCTAAAGTTCTACGGTCTGAACGTGGAAAGAAATTAAATACCGAGTATCAGATAAATAAATGGTATGGGGAAGCCAAACACGTTTTCACCAATAATCAAAGGGACGAAAAGACATACAATAAACTCAAAAAAGATATATGTGTGATTGTTCCATCACATAGACATCAAAGACCTTGGATTAAAGCTTGTATGCAGGGCGTTGATAAACTTGGGCTATTTTCAATACTGGCCTATGATAATCCCTATAAACCTAGCATGATGAAAATGCCTCCACAGAAGATTCTTCCTCCAAACGATGTTATGGCAATGTTCGATTACATATCACTTAAACCAAAGACCTTTCACAGTGGAGTGACCATTCCTCATATGTGGAATATGCTTTTCGCAGTAAACCAAGCATATGTTTTGGGGTATGATTATATCTTCTGTATAAACGGCGACTTCATAATGGAGAAGCCTGGAAACTTTCCAAAACTTAGAGAGTTGATGGGTGATGCTGACATATACCCACTGGCTTGGAATCCAAACAAGCCATCTTGTGGAACTGCTGCTTTTATCGCCAAGACTGAGCCCCAGTTATTCTTCTGGAGAGACTTCGCACATACAATGATGAAACCTATGGGAAATGCAGAGGCCAGAATGGGAAGGTTTTATAAAACAAATAATTTGAAGGTTCATCACGATAAACCTGGACCGCTGGCCCACCAAATGCCTCAGCCTCAATCAACTTGGTATAAACTTATTGGTTTGAGACATCTTCATGCTGAACACAAAGTTCGAAGGTGGGAGAAAAGAGAACCAGTTGAGGAAAAATACTTTGACAAAAGATATTTCATAGGAAATGAAAAAAATACACTTGGTAAGTACTGGGAAACTGGAGATAAAAAGTTTTTGAAGATGTGGTGGAGTATACCCAGGAGAAGAGGATAATAACATGTCAATGAACAATAAAATCTATTATTATTTGGATCAGGTTGAAAAACTCCGTAGGGGAGAGTGGGTTCCGCCAATCACCTGTGAAATCGATCCTTCAAATTCCTGTAATTTGAAGTGTGGATTCTGTATGTGGGGAGAATGGAGAGAGAATCATTACGAGCATATGAGCATCGAGATGTTTGTATCGCTTATGGGTGAACTCCAAAGGATGGGTACCAAAAGCATTACATTCACTGGTGGTGGTGAGCCAACAATGAACCCAAATTTCAATCTGATGGTATCCATAGCAAAGAACCTAGGATTCCAGTTGGGCCTCGTAACCAATGGGTTGTTGCTTCACAAAGTTGAAGACTTAGAAGCTTTTCTGTTCATAAGGGTAAGTCTGGATGCACACAATCGCCAGGATTATAAAAAGGTTAAGGGCGTCGACGCGTTTGATCAGGTTGTGGGCAACATTGCAACGGCTCTTAAAAGAAATCGAACGATAGGGCTGAGTTACGTTGTTGGTCCTCACAACAACAAAGAGCTCGAAAAAGCAGAAGCATTGGCAAGTAAACTTGGTGTATCCTATCTACAGATCAAACCTTCATATGATCTTGATAGACAAAAGATTTTCACTGATTTCGAATATCCTGATGGAGGTCCAGTGATTGGTACAGACAGATGTGTTGCCGAAGATAATATTCCCTGTATTATAGCTGGTCTAGTTGGGATCATCGGTGCAAACGGTGACGTTTATTTTTGTTGTCAAGGAAGGGGAGTTGATAGGCTAACTCTAGGGAATCTCAACGATAATACATTCGAGGAGTTATGGAAGAAACGAATGGATCTCAAACCAGACGTTTCCATGTGTCCAATGTGTCGATACATGAATTACACGATAGCTTACAAAACTATTTTGGAGAAAGGCGATCTATTCTTTCAGCATCGCTATTTTCTATAAGAAAGGATAAATTATGAAAGCAAAATTTAGATGTGCAGGAAAACAAATGACAGGCGAAGTTGTAAAAGCCAACTTCTATACAATTTTGGTCAACGTCAAATTCAAGAAAAAGGTTTTGGAGACAGTTGACAAGAAAATCAAAGAGGTTTTCAAACCTTACTACAAGGTCATCAAACGCCATAAGGAAAAACATGCTGTTGTAATGGTCGATGCATAATGCTGATTATCACTGGTCTCGGAAGGTGTGGCATGTCTCTTATTGGACAGGTTATGCTGTCCATGAATTATAGGGGTGGGGATTATGTCCCACACATCCATGATTTAACTCTAAGTATCCACAATAAGGGTTCTATAGATTTGGACTCTCAGTGTGATGTGGATTATTGGAGAGGCCACACCTTCAAACAAGCCATTGATAAATGTAATAAAAAAGGCCCCACACATTTTATAATTGATCCCCTTTTCATTTGGAATCCAGACCTTATTAGGACTTGGTGGAATGCAGGTAAAAAAATAAAGGTTTTAGTTGTCACAAGAAAGTTTGAAGATTACGCTGACTCTTATAAAAGGAACCCACCCGATGAAGGATCTTGTGTAGTTGATGATCCCGATTTATACAACATATACGTTGAAGGGTGCAAAGCGGTTCTCAAAGAACTTCAAATCCCACATCATATCAGTATCTTCCCTAAGTTTTTAAAAGATTCCAGAACCATGTTCAGAGCGATTAAGACTATATCCCACCTACAATTTTGCCATGTGGTAGCCAACAGATTAATGCAAGAAATATTGGAGGATTAAATGGTAACTGTAGTCCACTGTAATAAAGAATCCTACGACACTCTTATAGATCGAACCACGATGTGGGGAAATCCATTTGAGATTGGAAAGGAAGGGAGTCGCTCTGAGGTCATTCAGAAGTTTCGCCAATGGTTAAAGGGTGAAGCCTATACAGATTTCAAACAAAAAGAACGTACCGAAATACTTTGCAATATAGATTCATTGGATGGAAAGACTGTCGCGTGTTGGTGTAAGCCAAAACCCTGTCACGGAGATGTTTATGCAGAAATCATTGAAGAAAGGAAATCTGGGATATTAAAGATGTGATCCAGCCCTCGTTCACAAAAAAATATAGAACAAAAAACAAATGTGTATACAGTGCAATAAATCATTATCGAGGTAAAAGAAAATGAGCAAACCTGTAGATAAATATCTTGAAAAACTTCAAGAAGAGGATCTCCAAGAAATTGACCCTACCCTTTTAGCGATCAGTGCGACATCAGCTGCACTCGGAATATCCAATATGGCATTCCGATTGTATAAGGATTATTTCAACAAGGCGGCTCGAAGATGTAAGGATATGTCTCCAAGGGAAAAAAGCATTTGTATGCTAAAAGCTAAGTTGGAGGCTAAGAAACAAGAGTTGGGTGAGATCAAGAGAAAAGCATCTGAGTGTTCCAAGACAAATAAACCGACCAAATGCAGAGAAAAATTATCAGAAAAACTGACAAAGTTAACTGATCAAGTTAAGTTCTTAACTCAACGTTTACAACAACTTAGCCAGATGCAATACAACTAATTAGGGAGAACAAAATATAAATTCGGATCATAGTGAGGATTAACCAATGACAGGCCTAGAAGTAACATATTTAACAACCAGAAAATTTCATCTCTCTGGAAATTTAACAGACGTTTTCGTTAACAATGTAAAAACCAGAGCAGATTGTGGACAGGATGGTCTTCGATTCGGCGTTGTTTTGTCTAGCGCTTTTGCTGACGGAACTACAACTGTTACACTTCAAGTTGGCTCAGACGATCTAACTTCAAATCTGACCGAGGTCTGGTATGAAGAATCTCCACGTATGGATGATGGAAGACCAATCGTCAGATCTGATACAAGACCTTTAAATACGGAAACTTATTTCACCAGCGCTGGAGACGATAGCACTTCAATCGGTGGTGGTGTTCATCTTGAGTGGGATTTTTCGAATGATGATAACCTATACACTGGCCCAGAGGTTCCATCTGGAATGAAATGCAAACAGATTCTCATGACATTTGCTTGTCCAGTTCATTTGAAGGATGGATCACTTTATTTCTTTGATGCTCCTTGGGGTTCGTATTTAGACATGGATATCGTGGTTCCAGCTGGAAGCTATTACCCACATCCAACTGGCTCGATACCAGCTTCGGCTCTCGGACTTCCAGGAAATGGTAAATATGAATATGCATCTATAAACACACCAATTCAGAAGTATGTCAATAAGCATCATATGTATGGTAATTGTCCAATGGGTGATGAATTGAATGCAGAGGGAGCAGCTGTAAATGGAGTTCCAATTGGATGGTATGTTCGAGGTTTAATTTATGTTCCATCCTCTGATGTCACATGCAAAGGATTCGGATCACTTGAAATGTATAGATGTCACACCTGTTTGCTCCCAGGACAAACTGTTGATAATATTCACTAAGAGGAAATCAAATGATCTTTACAAACAAATGGGCCAGGAGATATATTTCCCGAAGATGGGGTCCTGGCATACTCACAAAAGTCGATTCAGATACCAATGAAATTCAAAGTGAGTTTAGTGAGAAAAAGGCAGCTGATTATGTACTGTTAGCTGATATGAATAGTGAATATACTCAAGAAGTAACCAAATGGTTTCAAGAAAATGGATTACCTTTGTCTGTCATTTCTAAAACTAGAAAACGAAAAGATGGTGATATTACTGAAGAAGATATTCGATATGGAATAAATTTAATTGATTTTAAAGCATGGTTGAAATGGAAATTGGGATTATCTAAATCGAAGGAAAAACCTCAAGGAATTCCTAAACCGATATAAGGAGATATAAAATATGGCAGTGTCCTTTGAAAGTACAGCAAGATACGAAAGTGCACGGGGGCAATCGAGTTATTCGCCAACACATAACCTCCAGACTGGTCAAGGCAATGATAGAATGGTTGTGGTTGGTATTAACTTCGAAGATGCTCAAACTGCCGAAGTATCTACTGTTACACTCGGAGGAAACGCTCCAGACGGAAGCCAAGAGATACTGGTTGGAACTGGATATTCAGGTTTTACTTGGCTAGGCTGGTGGTTTGATAGTAACCTACCTGCAAGCACTGGAAACACGACTATTGCCATAACCTTAGACGATGCCGCCACAGAAGCAATCATTGTTGACGTGATTGAATTTACTGGCGTTCATCAAACTGCCACCGTTAGAACCAATACCTATTCAAGAACATCCGCTGGAGATGTTTCCACAACCGTCACCGTTGATGCAAATGACAGTCTAGCTGTCGGTAAATGGCACTCGGGTGGAACTGGATACGGATCTCCTACAAACTTAACACAAGCTCAGGCTGGTGCTGTAAACTCATCCGCTGGAGGTATTGGATATAATCTAAACGCTGATACCCCAAATATAACAATTGGTTGGACTGCTCTAACCACTCGTGGTGGATTAGTTGGAGCGGTTTTTCAACCAGCTCCAGAAAGTAGCTCATCATCCTCTTCATCATCAAGTTCAAGCACTTCCGCGAGCTCTTCGTCTTCATCATCGTCTTGGTCAGTTGAATCGGCTTCATATGTACCGAAGCATTGGTTAGAAAATGAAGAGGGAGAGGATAGTTATGGATATGTTGATGTTGCTGATATCCCATTAGCAAATCAAGCGGATTATTATACGTGGTTGACAGGTTCTCCAACAGAACCGACCTCGAATAGTAATTATGCTTTAAGATATTTTATGTCTGAGAGAAAGACTCTTGAAGTGGTTGATACTCACGTTGAACAGTATCTGTGTTTGGAAGAGAATTGGATGAACTGGTATAGATATACTATTTATGGTGGACCAGAGCCGACACCTATACCATTTAGCATAAGCTCCAGCAGCACTTCATCTAGTTCAAGCAGCAGCTCAACGAGTGCAACTGGGTCACCACCAACGGTCAATGCTGGACAAACGAAGGGGTCTACTCTAAGTGGTTTGACTCACAGTGTGGCGATTCCATCACACAGCGAAGGAGATGTAATCTACATATACGCTGCAACCAATGGTAATAGGACGATGACCAAGCCTACTGGTTACAGTGTTGCATTTGAAAATGTTCAATCTTATGCAGACAGAACCACTCATTCTCTGTGGTACAAGACAGCTGGAGCCAGTGAACCAACAAAAGTTGCTTATTCTCTTGACTTAGCTGAAGAGGGAGTATCAATTGCTTGGTCAGTTTCCAATGATGGTGGAATAGACGTGATTTCAGCCAATAATACTGGAGAAAGTTCAAGCGTTTCTTGTGCAGATGTTTCATCAACTGTCGCTAATACATTAGTCCTTAGATTGGTTCATACTGGAAATGATAGTCTTCCACATAGCCTTGAGTCTGGTCAATCTTGGATAGATTATATAGGATATGCTCCAGCTGCATCAATTTCAGTCCAATATGCAACTAAAGCATCGGCTGGAGCAGTCGGTCAAATTTTTATAGATATCAACTTTACAGTTGAGTGGGGAGGCAGGACTGTCGTCATTAAACCTGCCTAATTTTTATTAACAAACAATATATAGATTGGGAGGACCTAAATGGCCGCATCATTTGAGAATAGCGCTCGATATGTCAGTGCAACTGGCCAATCAAGCTATTCGCCAACGCACAACCTATCAATAGGTTCTGGAAATAACAGAATGGTAGTGGTGTGCGTTAACTTGGAGGATTCTGGAACTGATACAGTTTCATCTATCACTCTGGGTGGCAACACTCCTGATGGAAGTCAGGTCGTTCAGGCGGGTACTGGCTATTCGGCGTTTGCAGGGTTGTATTGGTGGTATGATAATAATCTACCAGCCTCATCAGGAAACACAACCATTGCGGTCACAACAACTGGAACCATCACACGTGAAATAATGGTTCACGTGATGGAGTTCACCAGCGTTGATCAAGGAACCACGGTTCGAACCTGTACGAATACGATCACCACAGCTGGAAACGTTTCTTGTACTCTGACAGTCGACGAAAATGACGGTCTTGCTGTCGGAACATTCACATCTGGTAATACAGGTTTCGGTCTTCCAAATAACCTTACCCAAGCTCAAGCTGGAGCTGTCACATCTTCGGCTGGAGGTTGTGGATACAATCTAAACGCTGATACTCCAAACATTACGATTGGTTGGAACGGAATGACCACTCGTGGTGCTTTTGTAGGTGCGTACTTTCAGGAAGAAGTTTCGAGTTCTAGCTCCTCGACCAGTTCATCATCAAGCTCAAGCTCGTCATCCTGCTCAGAATCTTCAAGTTCATCTTCATCCAGCTCTAAATCTCCTGGAACGGTTACTTGGGGTCATGTAACTGGAGTTGAAGAAGATTACACCAGAACATTTCTGAATAATTGGTCACTTGACAATGCTACAATTAGTGGATCAGGCGATGATGAAATAATTACAATCGATTGTCCAGCTGGAAGGGTTATCTCAGAGGCTTGGTTGCTTGGTGCAATTCAAAGCGCTGTTATAGACCTCAGAAAATATCGAACACCAACATGTCCAACACAACCTACAATAAATTATAAAACTGCTTCCACTGAGGCTGGATTGGCGGATGCTGAGTGGGTTCCTATTGCATGTGGTGGATGTACAAGTGATACCTTCGAAAGTTTGGGTTGGGTTCAAGTAAGAATTAATTACGGTGCCTCCATCCAGAGTGAAGGAGCTGAAGTTGGAGACTCTGATTTAAATGATGCCACTGCTGTAATCGATATTGGTCCAGCTGGAACCGATAGGGTTGTTGTTGTTGATGTTGCTTGGGAAGATGCAGACGTTGGAAGTTCTGTGGATTTCTGTCGATTCGCTGGAGTCGACATGACAGCATCAGAATTTATTGTTGCCCAATCTCCGAATACTAGGACCAGTTCAGAAGCACTCTTTTATTTATTGGATGAAGACTTACCTGCGGAAGCTGGAACATATTTGATCACAACAAGAATTAAAGATGTTCAGGAATCGGCGGTTACCCCATTTCTTTCCGCTATTGTTCTTAGCAATGTTAGACAAGAACCACCGACAGATACCACGTCATCAATAGAAATACAGAGACCAGCTGGAGAGCAAACTTTTGATATTACAACCACTGTCTCTGCTAACGGCATTCCAGAAGGAACTCCGCGTCTTGTTGTTCATCATATGATTAATAGTGAAGGATCAACAGATAGTCCTCCTGATGGTGCTTTATATACATCACACAGCGATAACCAAATAGTGTTGCAGAATGAAGCAACCACGTTTAGCGCTGGAGCGGTTACCTATAGAAGGGTTGATAATTCGGGAGATTATACCTGGAACCACACCGCAGACAGTAATTCAGTATTTCAAAGACATTTAATTATTTCAAGTGTTTGGGCTGCAAACGACTGTACTGGCGAATGTATTATAGAGAATGTAACTTTAGCTTCGAGTTCATCCAGCTCAAGTTCAACATCATCTAGTTCAAGTTCGTCTTCAAGCTTTTCATGTCTTGATCAAGAGATACCATTTATCGACAGTACAGCAACTATTTTCAACAATGATCAGACTTCAACCTCAATTGCAACTCAGATAACGATTGGAAACGGTGTTGGTCGAAAAGTCTTAGTCCATATTGGAATTGAAGATGATACCGCTTCACCATTTGATTGGAAGCCATCTTCAGTTAAATTCAATGGCGTGGAGATGACGAAAGCCACCGATGTAATGCTGATATCAGGGATCGGTGCGTATGAAGCGCTTTATTACATCGACGAAGAAGATTTGCCAGGAGCGGGAACATATACAGTTGAAGCAACGCTGAGTGGAACCAATGATCCAGAAACAACTGGAAATGGCATCTATACGGCAATGGGTATCGTCAGCCTTGGTAACACCAATCCAGGAATTGCTTTTGTGGATAGTGATTCAGCAACAAGTGCCACTCAATTAAATGGTTCAATTCCAGTTCTTAAAGACAATTCGATAATTCTATCGTTCTTACAGTCGGGTCTTGGAAGTGGCTCGTGGACTCATGGAAATAGTCAGATTGAATTATATGATTTCTTATATCCACCTCCACCACCAGCTTTCAATAGGCCAACATCTGGTATAGCTGCAACGTATAAGGTAAAATCACCACCTGGAACTGAAGATCCTTATACCCACACTTACAGCACAACATTTAATAGAGGAACATTGATTGAGGTTGCATTTGATCCATATTGTAAGAGCAGCTCGTCTTCGAGTTCATCATCAAGCTCAACCAGCTCTAGCTCGTCGAGTTCATCATCAAGTTCATCGAGTTCATCAGAATCTTCAAGCAGTTCAAGTTCGAGCTCATCAGAATCATCGAGTTCATCATCGAGCAGCTCAAGTTCATCCAGCTCAAGCTCATCGAGTTCAAGTTCTGAGAGTTCATCCAGCTCAAGCTCGCGTAGCTCAAGCTCAGAAAGTTCATCATCTTTCAGCCAGATATGTATTATAGATCCAAGTGATGATTTTACTGGGAATGATAATGACCCAATCGATCCACAGAAATGGACGACTCTTGCTGGAAACACACCTTTTATTAAAGATAACCAGATGTGTATCTGTAATGATTCGACCACTTCTTCTCAGGTATACATCAGAAGTAATACAACATTTTTAGGCAACAGTCAGATCGATATTACTCTTGATCTTGAAATTAAGAGTTATTCAACAAGTCATCCTGATTTTCATTATTCTTTCTATGGTGGTCTATACAGGGTCAATCCTTCAAACGCGACAAGAGGATATATCTGGTATGACATCAGCAATGGATCTACAATATTCAATGCAATTGTACGAAGTGGTCAAGCTGGATCTCAGACTCTAGATGGTGCTGCAACCGATGCAACTGCCAGCTTGAGGTGGCAAAAAGATATAAATGGAACTATTAGAGGTTGGTACGATATTGGAAATGGTTGGGAATGGGATGGTGATCCAGACGGTGTTGTACTCGGAGTTGTTCCTGTAAATGAAGAGCTTGTATTTAATATATTGTCGTTCAAGGGTGCTAACACACCAGAAATTGATGTCAGGATTGATAACTTTGTAGCGACTGCAACCAATGAAAGTTGTTTCAGTTCATCCAGCTCTTCGAGTTCCTCAACAAGTTCAAGTAGTTCGAGCA
>JAAUYL010036329.1_pt1 | contig 17587 bp, 18 predicted proteins | sample 7278011 | NCBI WGS metagenome assembly JAAUYL01 (sample SAMN14350225, study PRJNA611818) | marine sediment metagenome | isolation source: surface marine sediment (1.8m) | place: French Polynesia: Moorea | collected 2018-08
TATATTCCATATTTTTTCCATTGTGCACACACATGGGTGGGTCCCAGGATCCAATCTTTCTCCATAACATATTTAAGTAAACCACTTGAACTTTGATGTGCATTGAAAGTGCCTTCTTATGCAAAGAAAAATGGCCTAATTGGGTTCGAACACAAAACACCATTATTGAAGGATAAAACTGCTACATCATTCCTATTTAAACAAGCCAACAACCTGTTTAATAAACATTACAGAATATGCTTTCTCCTCATACAAATTCATTAATGACTTGGGGAAATATTAATTCCTGCACCATCGAAGGAAGGTCAAAAATAGAAGGAAACTGCAAAAATGCAACGAAAAAAGACGAGCAAAAGCAACCACCACTAATGATTTAAGGGAGGTCCATAATGCTAGTGGTATTAATAATTCATACCACTCTGCAATGACTTCAATACCCGCCCACATAATGGCAGTGCACTTTCAAGTACAGAGACAAGTACTCTAAATACATGCTTCATGTAGAGGGAGGAGAACATATTATTGTATTAGGATAGATTGATAAGTGAATGCGTTGACATGTTCAAACAAGAGCCCCCAATAAGCAAAATTGCTGCAAGTACCAAGTTTCGTGGAAATCGGCTGTCGATACGGCCAAACAATGCAAAGCAAGTTTTCCCTAAAAAGTTGGTTTTATTGACATTTCTTTTCACCCTCGGAACTTTTAAAACAGCTTGTCATGGTCAGTAACAATACGACTTTGATGTCATCAGCAAAGAGAAAACAATTTGGTAGATATTTTTGAGGCTCAAGTCTGAAATACCAACAGCGTTACCAGACCGTAAATGTCTAGTTTAGGAAATGAAGGCGTGTATAGGAGTTATTTGTGGCACTTTTCACAAAAGGGATCAGATTCGAAATTCAAAAAGGTTTCCATCTCTCTCCAAGATGACCTGGCAAAAATGTGAGCCGAAAAAAGAAGGATTGTAATTTTTTCCACCTTGTAGACAAAGTACCAAAGATTGCTTAACACTTTTTTGAAAGTTAAAGTTTGATCTTTTGTACTTTGTGTTGTCTGACAAACGCTATTATTTTCTATTCAACTCTTGATGCGCATGAGCTTTTCGGCTTTGTCGCGGGTTAATCTTTTTGCTGGGAAATTTTTGGCAAGTCACACCAATCTCATCTAAATACATAAGAAACACCGTGTTATAGTCTCTCATATTCAATTTCTTTAAAATGAACCAGATGCTATCTTGTGGTGGTAAAAATAACAATTTCAAATTGTTGAAAGTGACAGAGGAAAAAATAAACCATCCCCTTTTCGAATTGATTTTCTGTAGCAAAAAAAGTTGCAGCGTCATGGCGCGAAATTACTTCTTAAAACCCCGCGTGTTTGCCACAACACGGTACAATAGGATATTTTCTATTTTCAGATATTTTTCTCCGCCCAAAAAAGCCATAAAATATTTGATAACCTAAATATTTTTTCACCTCTTCAAGTCCTAATTGGTCAATTCTGGCTCGTATTGGAATCACTTTCCCCTTGGCTGAAATGAGCAATCTTTGTGTGGTTTCACGAGTTTATTGAGAATTTTCCCTAATGATCATCACATAAGACATGGAGAAGCTCAACAGTAGATAGAGGAAAGGAAAATGATAATTTATAAAAACTGAGAAGTGAGAGTTTTCTGTTTTCACCTAAGTCTAACCTAACCTCTGGTGCCTGAACTTCTATCTGCGTGTAGCTTAATTTCCCAGAACTATTACGACTTTATTCACACAAAATATCTCCGCCAGCCAGACCTCAAGAGCAAATTAAGAAATATCACCCCATTAACAGTACTTAGAAGGCCTGGAAAATTCTAAATATTACGTTATTGAGGCATGTTCGAGTCAGTTTAAAGTAGTTTTTGAGCGGTCTTTGTTATTTTATTTTCTTAGGAGGGCTTCGAAAACATAATTTCACGCGGATATGGTATCAATTTTGTTTATGTGTGACCTGGGTCGTTTAAAAAATCCTGCGAAACGAACATGCATTAAAACAATGCAAACAGGACATCCGTTCATCGTTAATTTGCTTGCAGCTGTGGAAAAACTGATAGAAAAAAAACAAACAAAGATTGCCAGTATTACAAGATGATGGTGGCTTTAAGAAAACCTGTTTCAAAAGCAATAGCCATTTGCCGTTATAGCGTTGCATAATTACCCATTGTATACCCCTCATTAATGTTAATGAAAAATCACTCCTTTCGTATTCATTATACATTGAGCACCTATCTCCCGCTATGAGCAGATATAAATATGGGTGTCTGAGACTGGCCACCAGGAGAGAAAATATGCTTAGGCTTCAGATTTGACCTAACTTTCGTTGTCGGTATTTTTAATTAATAGTAATTGTGTGAGCAGGCCTGGAAAAAGAATTTTTGAGCATGATTTGCATTTCAGAGAATCTCTTAAAACCAAAAGATTTTGGGGCCATTTGGTGGACCATGTACCAATGTAAGTATGAGCCCAAAAAGCATTGTGTTTCGTTGCTTCACAACCTACAAAACGGGCAAAACTTTTGGGTTCTTTGCATTGAGCAATCTTTGTTTATTTACCTGGTTAGGTTATTTAGTGAAAATGGGCACAGATGTCTACGAAGCATTGTGGCCGGACGATTTATGTCTTGTTCACCGACATCAACGTCTCTGTTGTTGCGTTGCTGTATATTCCTATTCTACGTGAAGTGAACAATGAAAAAGTCAGCACCAACCCTCGTCTTCATGGGTGTTTTCACAAAAATGTCCAAGATAATTCATAAATAAGATTCTAAGAAGTTTTTAAAGTCCCGGATCTCTTAGATTGCAAATGAATCTGGCTGCTGTTGTGTTGTTGTTGTTTTGGAAATATACACGATTTTTTAAAATTCTACTTGGGTGGTCGTCCTCTCGAAATACCTCGAATAAAGATATCTTTCCATTTTAATGTTAAAGAAACCTGATGCTGGATTGTTTTGTTTTGGTTGAGCATCTTGGAATATTAGCCAGGCAAAATGAAACCGCGGTGGTGTGACAATAATTTCTGTTTCCAGGCAGCATTTTTTACTGTCTCTTTGCAGTCTTTGCAGCGCCATCTGTTGCAAGACCGTTTTCACCAGAAAAATGGTTGTTGAATCTTTTGTACTATTTTATCTAGCAAATGATGACCACCAAAACAAACAAACAAAACTCTACACGACCTGCATGCAGATTGAGACATTGGTCCGCTTTTCCCCGTTTTTTTCACGTGTGTGTTTGCCAATAAAAATGCTCACCTTGCGCGTTCTGGATTCCCTGGAAAAAGCTTGAAATAGCCCTGGACTCATCCTCAGAGTAAGAGGCTGCTAGAAAAAGTGACCACTTGGATTCAAAAGACACTGGAGAGCTCGCGGGTGAAAGGGTCCAAGAAAGCAGAAATGGAGGAGAGAGGAGACACATGTTGTCTCGTATATTACGGTAAAGCACACATTCACCACAAGGCATAAAATGCGGTTATAGCCCACTTTTTGGGTGGCATTTCCATGTTGGAAAGGCACTAAAAACAATCTCATACTGTCATAGTCAGAGAGACATACTCGTAACTGTTAAGATTGAAATCAAGGAGGACGGACGTGGATTCTCCTATAAATTGATGTGCAAACAAAAGTTGAGGGAAAATTGGCGGGACAAAAAAGTAAAGTTTTTTTTTGTTGGCAACACCTCTCCCACCCTCCAGAAAAAAACGGGCAAAGGTGCGCTTGTCCAATAATACATAGACTATCTGAAATATGTACGGGGAATACTTGATTCGACACAGACATACACATGAGTTTTATGAACATTTTTACTATTTTCGTTTTTCGAGGAAAACAATCCGGATATTTTGTTGATTCAAATTTGGTGCTTTTTTCCGGAAAAATAAGGCATGTACGAGTATTTTAAAGGCTCTGCTAGCGATGCCCCCTACATAGGGGGTCTCCTAAAATCTTACTTTTTGAATATAAACAAGCGGAGAGGGATTTTTCTAGCTTGTTGCTGGACCAGAATATCAAGTAACAAAAATGGTGAAAACGATAAATCCGGCTTGCTTTTTGGGGTGAGATAATGTAACCATTTTTGCCGGGAATTTTAGCTCTTGTCTGCCATAGAACATTCATGGAATTTTATTCCACCAAACAATCCCTGAAACATCGGGTAAAACATGGTCGATGAAAATCAGCACGTCTCAATTGTTTGCTTGATGTTGGTTCGTACGTGACTATTTATTTGTCGGACTATAGACTTTTTTCTGGTGAAAAACATAATTCATTATTTGCATCTTTTCTCACCAAAAAGAAATTGATGGAATATTTTCTGCTAATTGTCGTTATCCGTGCATTTATTGCTTTTTAAAGACAGGATGTTTCTTATTTGTTTGAAAGACTTTTTTCCTTTTTTTAGTTTCTAGCACTTGCTGTTTGACACCTCTTCGATAAAAATGTTCTTATTCAAATCTGCGGCTTTTTAACGATGGTTGAGATGCTGCATCGTTCTTTTTAAAAATGGACACAGCATTTGACCTGGCCGTGATAGAAAGTGTATGCTCAAGCATTTAACACTCTTTTGCTCATAAACCAAAACTTCGTCAAGGTAATAAATTCCACTGGCTTTTTCACTTTTACCTTTCAAAGTTTCAAACCGACAAAAGAGCAACAGCTGCTGTCTGATATTTATGACAATTTTGGACGACCGTGTGCCACTTTTCGGATTTTTCGAAGCCAATGTTTGTTTTGCCTTTACCAATTAATTTTTCATTGAGCCATTCTTCCAAATGACACTTTTAATAGATGGATATTATGGATTTTTCACTCCTCTATGTCCTCTCTCCTGCGAGGTATAGTCACTTTGCAAGTCCTCCCCTCGTTTAGGAAATGGACTCTGTCATTTGATTGCACACAGCTAATGACAATATTGTGGTACGAAAACTTGATATGAAATACTCGACAAACATTTGATGTATTCAAATTCCAAAGAAACACACATTATAAAATCTAATTTTCGCATTTAATTCGATCGTATAACCACGTGGGAGCCATGAAAACCATAGGATCAAGTCTGTTGACATTCAATGACAGAAGTGACTTTGACCAGGAACAAGTATCCAAGGTTGGACAGGCAAATTTGCGAATCAAACCTGTCGGTGGATTACTGGTGCCGGTCACTCCTCCAACCAAGACAAAAGTTTGCCCGTCTTTTGTGACCACTGTGCCATAAGCACTGAAAATACCATCATAGCTTGGACCAGCAACCCATTGCGAATCTTCCGTCAGTGGTAGTGGGAGAATAGCAGACAGATCCTGACCAATATTGTTTCCTATAGCAACAATCAAGCTAGTATGATTTCCCTCGCCTTCAATGTGATAAACCACAAATTAATTGATTGATTGCATTGAAAAATAGCAAGCAAAAGTTATCTAGATATTTACCAGTCATGATCTTTCCGCACCGGACATCAAAGAACTCCCAATGTGCATTAAAAATGCTTGGTCCACCAGACCATCCTTCTCCATGATTGTAAATCCAGGTGTCGTGCATTGCCTTGTCAGTTCCAATTTTGACAAAGGTATTGTCGTCAATCTTAACCATGCAATGATTGGACATTTCTTCCGGGATTTGTCTAAGAGGATCGCGATCTTCAAAAAGTCCTGAAGCTGTTAGGAAATAGGCCGACTGAGAATATCCGTAGCCGTTAAAACCACCAACCAACCAGATTGTTTCATCGTCCCATTGGACAGTTGCAAAGTTAGAAGTGTGATAGCCACGTAGTGAGATGATTTTTTCCCACTTCTTGGTGATTTTTGACACTCTGTAACATCTCTGAATTGAAATATATGGATCTGGGTCAAAAGTTGTGTCATAATGGAATGGGAATTCTATTGCATTAGTAAACCCTCCACATACCATAGGAGTCTCTCCTGAAATACAATTCTGGTAACAACAACTTGAAACAACAACATACTTATAGTAGGCCTAGGTCACCCCAAACAAATCCAACAAATCCACCCGATTGCTCGTCCGGCAAGTCTGCAAAACTGCACCTCAAGTTGTTTTTCAGGTCGAGAACTTCAACATTTGAAATGTGCTCTTCAAAGGTAATTGATCCACCAACAACAACCATTACTGAAGATATTTTTTATAAAATAAACTTTTTTCATTTAACAAACAAAAATGCACCTACATTCACTTGTGTCTTCTGGCTGCTGGCAGAAAATGTTGTGTTGATTGTCAGGTTCCACATGACTGACATGAACATTACAACGAACAGGCCCAGATATCATCCCAGTCCCTTCAATTGGAAACTTCCCACTTGTCCTAAGAATGCATTGGTTGATTCCCCAGTCCAAATATTCTTCAGCATATTTAAATGGCGAGATCCAAGTAAAGTGAGTGCATTTGTCTGTTTTCTGGCAAATTCTTTGACAATGAAACTCTGTTGAAGTTCTTATTATTTCTGTCTCCCTCAGAATTGGCTCATTGTCAGCAAAGATTGTATTGTCCATGAAGCATGTAGGGGAAAGGTCTGAAAGATTTTTTCAAAGCAAGTGGTATCTGGAAAATATATCAGCTTAAAAGAGCTTGCCGCAGTCAAAAGCCTCCTTGAGCATTATGTGACGCTTGACAGGATGTTCAGCATTGCAATGTGCTTTGTAATCTTTTGGGCTGATGATATTCTTTTTCAAGTAACAAAATTCCATCTGAGTGCATGAGCAAGTCCGGTTTTGACTTTGACCATTGTAAATCCAGGAGTCTACAGTAGCTTCTCCTGGCGTGTTGTATCGATTTTCCTCACCAGGGAGACAGAGCAAAGCACACACCTCCTCATTCTCTACATTGTTTATGACTTTTACGTCTTTGAAGGTCTCCCAATGATCATTTATAGAGTCCAGATGGATTTGCACGTCGTAATCCTTGAACTTTTGATTTAGTTCTACCATGTCTATATCAAGCTTACAGATACATTCCAAACAAAGACTATCGTCAATGTTTGTGTTTTGGATACAACAATCTTTGCCATCAAACAGACACTTTTCGTTATTGGTGACCTCATCGCAAACTCCATCATTTATCATGAAGCTATTTGCACCACACCCGGTTTCTTCTACATTAAGCTTCTCTGTTGATGTAGCTTCAGTTTTCCCTGACAGTTTAAAAGGTTTAAGCTAAGAATCTTTTTTGCATAGTAAATAGAAACATACTTCCTCTCAGGACAATTGTAATTATCAATCCATACAAGGCAAATGCGCACACAATGAGAATGACACAACCACAAAAGTAGAGGACATATCTTGATCGACTGCTTTCAGGTCCATCTTTGACTTCATCTTCTGACTTTTGCTCGGCAGACTCTGCCAGTGGAGCCTCGGGATCTCTTGATTTTGTCGATTTTATTGATTTATTTGACTTTGCTGATTTTGTCAATTTAGTTGATTTTGATCTTTGGTATTGGTAGTTCCTATTAGCTTCTTGAATCTTTGTGGCTTCACTACCATGGCTGCTGTCGAGTTCTTTGTTTCTATCCTTGTCCACGTTCTCCTCCTCACTTTGGTCTTCCGCTGAATTTCTTTGATTAAGTCTGCTCTTGAGACCTTCAAGGTCTGAAATGACCATGGCCATGGCTTTCATCATGGTCTCGGGGGACATTTTGTCTGCACCCGATTGTTGTTGATGTTCTTCTTCTTCTTTTGACTCCATTTTGATTGAGTCCCTATGCTGTTGCTAATCCTATCTAGATCTGATGATTGTTCTAAGAACGTTCGACACAACCTCCAGAAAGAAGTGGATACGAAAATGAGGCTAAAAATATGGTTTCAACAGGGTGAAAGCCTAACAAATGTTTCGTCTTGTTGAATGTAAGATCATATCTACGTTTTAAGAAAATGGTCGATTTTGACAATTTAGCAAAACCACATAAACCGCCAAGTCTGGGAGCCTTGGAAAACGTCAATTTTCTGTCCTTTCTTCTGGCAAAAATAATGCAAAATGTTTTTAACAATAGACTTCTATGAAAAGCCAGCGTAGGTGTGCCACAAATTCTTTATTCAAACCACACAAAAATTACCTACATTTGATAAACTCTTGCAACCAAGATGGCGCCATGAAGGCCATCACATTATAACGACGTAGTTTCAGTGGCTCCTTCTCAAAAACTGTCCAGTAGCATTTTTTAACGGTAGAGCACCAGAATTTCCTAAGCATTTCCTTTCTTGTTGGATTGAAATCGTCAATCCCCATTCCACCAACCACAAGCAGAGTTTTTCCATCGTTAGTTACAACACTTCTACTCCCATGGTGCGTGGTTGCATGGTGGTCCTCACTGAAATCAGGTCCTTTGATCCACTTGGATTTGGTGCTTAACGGCAGTTTTAGAATGCCAGACACAGGTTTATACCAGGCTCCATCTCCTACAGCCACGACCAAGCTTTCACCATCATCTACAGGAAAAAGTATTTGCCAGCCAGTTCCCATTTTTCAAACATACATGTTGTATACCTGCTTGAATTTTTCCGCACTTGATGTCGTACATTTCATAATGAATCTCGAGAATGGATGGTCCCTTCGTCCAGCGGTCAGTTCCTTGAGGAGCGTCATGCTTGTAAATCCAGGTATCATGCAACCATTCATAGGTGCCAACCTTCATGAAAGTGTTGTCATCAATTTTGACCATGCAATGGTAAATCATTTCTTCGGGTATGGCTCGTAGGGGATCATTGTCTTCAAACATTCCATCCGCAGACAGAAAGTAGGATGTTTTCATGGTTTTTTCCGAGCTAAAAATATAAGTGAGCAAATATTTAGACGGAATGAAATCTGCTCAAGAACAGTACTTGAAATCACCGCCGCCGATACCCCCGACCAACCAGATCATGTTGTCACTCCATTGCACGTAACTTAAGAAGGCTTTGTCCCCTGGAGGCAAGTAATAGGATTTCTCCCATTTTCCGGTTATCTGCGGAATCCTGTAGCAGCGTCTGGTGACCTGAAATTTCACGCCAGGTAATGGTGTGGAGACATAATAAATGTTGTCAGTGTCTTCAAAAGCGTCGGCGAAGCCGCCACAAATCAATGGCGTCTCACCTAAATAGGAAGAAAGTACATTACAAAATTAAACTATTGTATTGCATTGCATTCTAAATAGCCAACCCCAGACAAATCCAACAATTGCCTCTCCTTGTGGATAAGGCAGATTGTCATAGGAGCAAGTCAGCCAAGGTTTCTCCAGATCGACAACTTCAGTCATGTTTATGTATTGTGACCCCATTGGTCCCATTTCCCCTCCAACTACTACAAGCACTGAAAACAGGAAATAAAACAGTCTTATCCATTATGTTACTTGAAACTGCTGCTTCCACTTACTTCCTTTGGTAGCTTCAGTTTCCCCACACATCCCATCTCCTCCGCTTGCAATTTGATTCGTATCATCAATGTCATTGGTTGGACAGTGAGCAGGACCAGATGCCATGCCCCTGGCTGCTACAGGGAACTCGTCTGTTGTTCTCAATAAACACATGTTGCTTTCAAAAAAGTCCCCTCCTGTGTAGATCGGTGAAATCGGCGAAACCCCAGCAGAAAATTCCCATTCTCTGTGAATCGGGGAAACCCAAGTATAAAAGTCGCATCCTGGCGTCTCCTGACAGGCTCGTTGGCAATTCAGGGCTGTTGATGTCCGACTTATTTCATCCTCATGTACGATTGGTGCTCCATCATCGTACTTTGTATCGTCAAAGAAACAAGTAGATTCTGTAAAATGATAATAAAAAAAAACTATTTCATTAGTTCAAAAACTACTTAAGTACCACAATTAACGGCTCTCGTGAGCATGATATGCCTCTTAGGAGACTCCATATGCTGACATTGTTTGTCAAAGTCAATGATGCTGATGATCCTTTTGCGATCGTAACAAACCTCTGTCCTTGTACATGAGCAAGTCTTGTTTGGGCTTGCTTCATTGTAAATCCAAGAATCCACTATGGACTTTGCATGGGTGTTGAATCGGTTTTCCTCGCCAGGCAGACAGAGCTAAGCGCACACTTCCTCATTTGCAACATTGTTTATGACCTTTACTTCTTTAAAGTCCTTTGCTGAATTTTCCAAGTCAAGATGAATGTGCACAACGTGCTCCTTGAACTTCCTCATCAGGTCGGACTGGCTGACATGCAGTTTACAGATGCAATCTCGACAAAGGGTGGTGTCGATGTCAGTGTCTTGGATGCAACAATCGTCTCCATCAAACAAGCACTTTTCTATGTTCGTGGCCTCGTCGCAAACTCCATCGTTTATCATGAAACTGTCAGCTCCACAACCGGTTGAGTTCACGCCATCTTCTTCTTTTTGGGGAGTTGCTGTTCCATTTCCTTTATAGAAACACATTGGGTACATTTTTAATTTGTGTACTTTCAAAATAATTTGCATGCTATTATTAAGTACCTGGATTGCTAAAGGCAAAAATGATAAGTCCATACACAAAGAAAGCAGCAATAATTACAATCAGGCAACTGCAAACGTAAATCGAGTATTCGCCCCTCCCGGTAGATTTGGCATCATTATCATGACCAGGATTAGCTTCAGCTGTAACTTCTCCACGAGAATCCTTGTCATTTGACGTCCTGGATATCTCTTTTTCCCTCTTGCTCTCACTCGTCTCATTCTTTTCGCTCTTCAATTTCTCCAGGTCTGAAATCACAAAAGCCATGGTTTCCAGTATGGAGACTGGATCCGGGTTTAATTTTTCCTGATCCATTGCAAAGGAGTGATTGTCGGCAACTACGCAAAAACTTCCTACTATCTTTAGCTACAAGACTAACAGCCTAAATAGGAACTTGGAAACCACAAAATTGACCGGACAAAATATCAGGACAGGATGAGTTTTACCGTTTTTATCAACTCATGAGGATAAGTCGATCTTCGATTGGCCCAGTCAATTAACTGATTGACGTCAATGTGACTTGCTTTCCGATTCCTCTAACATTACCTAACCATATTTTCCTGGAAAATGTATTTTCAAAAAAATAAGCTCTGTCCTGAAAACTCCAATATTTTTTAGGGGGAAAGTGGGACGAACAGGTATGATGATGGATAAGGCAATTTTTGGGGATTTGATATTAAGGTTTTTTTCATATCTGACCACAACACAACCCACTTTAATTTTCCTTCCTCTTCCTTTGTCTTAATTACTTTATTAGCATCAATCATTCTGGAGGTCCTTTTCTGGCCACAAAAATTAAACGGTCAATTTTTAAAAGCATTAAATTGAGACATCAAACCCTATAAAAATGGGGGATCTTTTTTGCAGTTTTTATGCACAACCGTAGAATATTTTTGCACAGAAGAATGTAGGTCATCTTTGAAAATATTGTGGCCCGCAGGCCGCAGCCGTCCTAATAATCACAGAACCGAGACAGAGCTGCCACAGGTCCGACGTAAAAAATCGCCCAAGAAAATTGAGAAAAACTGCCTGGTTGCCTACTTTTTTCTACTGTCCTCAATCGTCATATAGAAATAGACAATGCTTGGGTATAAAAGAATACAGTCAGTAGAAGGATGCGACACGAATTTATAAGTGCCAAAATGTTGCTACTGCTGGGAAAATTGTGGTTGGGCATAATCTGATTTTTTAAGTCTTTTCCAAGAATTCCCCTTCTTGTTTCTCTTTTATTAAGTGATACCTGTCGTCCATTATGATGGATTTTGATAGAGTTACTTGAAGTCGAGCAACAAAAATTACAGCTTATAGTGAGTCTCTTGCGAATGCTCACAGTTTTGTTGAAACGAGAACAAAACCAGAAATGGGCGTGTAGCTTTTAAAAATGGAACAAAAAGGCAGCGATGGCTTGGTAGGTTTCTTGAATTGAAACTCAAATATGCACTATTTATAAAAGTAGGTCTTCATTTTGACTCTTGATGTTTATGTAGTCTTGTCTGATTAAACACATTTCAACAGTAGAAATCTCCGGAAAATGTCTGTTAGTCCTATAAAAAACCGGTTATTTGCATGTTTTTAAAGGGTTTCTCCAAGTTTCTTCTGCTCTCTGGGAGGTCCCACTTTATGTTTTATTATGTACCTAGCAATCTCTGAGCTCAAGATGTCCGGCTGCCGCTTCAAAAAAAATCTTACTAACACGCGAACCGGTTAACTCCCGCCACCGCTGCGATGTGATATCAACTTGGCTAAAGACGGTTCTAAATAAGACTAAGCAAATCTATGAGTTCCTAAATGTACCCGTCTTAAATAAAGTGGTTTTTGGAGAAGCAGGCCTCTGCCAGTGTGATGTTCCATTTAAATATTTTGTTGACTGCAGAACACACGATTTCACTTCCCCATGCAAAATTTCCCCCATCATCTTCTCGAGATTTCATGTTTGCTTGAAACTTTGAAACTTCTTGAGCCACTGGCAAAATATTTAAACCAGGTCTTTTTGTCATCTAAAAATGATATTTAATACATGACCATGATATTGTGACAATATGCAGATTGCTCTGCTTTTGTTTGCAGAGTCTCATGCTGTGCGCGTTAAGCTGCCAAATTACACTGGTTGTCTCCTGTTCCAGTTTGGATTAGAACTCACGACAATTAAGTTGGAAAATGGACACACACACCCAAACGTAATACCGTCCACAATTTGATAATTCCTCTCTTCTTTTCTCCCCCCAGCAGCAGATTTTACATCCTGATCGGCCGTTTATTAGCGAGACAGCTTCTAGACAGGCTTTCACATTAATTTTCCCCACCCCCTCGAAGTTCTAAGTCTCTCTTTTTTCCCTCTATTTTGCGGAATTTCCTAAAAAAGATTGTCTCCTCATTATTTTGTTCCGTTCTTGTGCCTTTAAAATCGCGGACACAAAATGCCATAGACAAAGACCAAAATCTTTTAAAAAATGTTATAAAGTAGGGGGAATTTTAGCGGCTTTTTAATCTGATCAAGCATTTATTTTCTTTTATAATACTGCCTCAAAGACATTTCTTACCCTTATTTTCGGGTGCTGCTTTTCCTGTGAAAAAACTGGAAATCTAAGCTCTCTCAGACAAATGAGACTCAGATTAGGTCTTGACAGAATCAATCGGCAAACTTTGTGGACCTATTCATGTATTCTAAACCAAAATATCTAAACGCAATTGAGAAGGGCCAGCGTAATAAAGTGACACCGATTTGGGTCGACCTGAGTGCTCTAAGCTCAAAAGTTGATCACATTTCGTCTTAGATGGCGCTAGGTACTTTTCTGTTAAATGACTGGAAATCAATATAGGCTACATAGGGGAGCAGCACAATTTTACACCCCCAAGAAGGGTGGCTCAAACCTAAACAGGCACAAGTTGGGAGAAAGTCACTGTTTAGGTTGGGAGCACCCTCACCCTCACAGCTTCAAAATGTTCATTATTTGTGCCAGAGCTCATTACTTCTCCTGCTCTTCAACATGCCAACTTGACAGTTTCTCTTTCTTTTGGATACCAAAAACAGTGCAAGGAAAAGGAAGGACGACACCTGAGTAAGAAAGTAACTATTGGGGTGTAAGCTCAAGATGCTTATGAGCAGGTCCACACCTAGAATTAAAAAAAAAAACACCTCTCTCTAGGTATCTTGTACATTGCTCGGGAAAATGTGGTCAACTGTTTAGTTCCAATTTCATTTTTCTGTGAAGACCTCAGATGTTCTTGACAGTCTGACTTTTTCATTTGCAAAGTTCAAAATCAAAATCTGCTCAGCAGACACAAAGAAATTGATTTTGATACTTTCTTAGTTTACCCCCTCTCCTCTATTCCCAATCTCATAATGATTGACGAGCGTAACGACGCAGAACTTTTGCCATTGAAAAAATATAGTAAAGAAAATGGAATAATTCCGATTCCCTGCAGCACATTTGCTTTCTATTATAGGGGGAAACTTTCATAATAAGTATAAATCAAATTCCTTCATTTCGAACCCTTGGAAAAGCAAGATAAAACTGATAAAATTCCAGCAAATCTCGCTTTCTTATGACCAAAACCAGCGTAAAAAATAGGTAAATATTTGCTTGGTTTTTTAAAGAAAAGCCAGGAAGCTCTTTGAAAGCCTACATGGAGGTGGAGTTAGTTGGGAAACCAAAACATTGCCATCAGCATTTGAGATTTCAGGAGATAATTTGATGGTAGATTTCCGGACACAATGTGCTGTCATATAAAGTAGACTCTTCGCTGGTGGTGGTACTGTTATTTTTTCTTCGCCATTTTCGAGCATTCTGAGCACGTTTTCAAACCATTTACCCTCGCGTGTAACTTCCTTCCGAGTTCCGACAGAGTTCCGCCATTTTGTTTTGGGGTAAGAAGAAAATATAAAGAGATTACAGCATCCCCTTGGACAATTTTTTAAAAAATCTATATTTTTTAGAATCTCATAAACAGTCTACATATTTCTGTGTGGCGGGGACACAAATGTGTGTTTGACCAAGGCGTTGAAAATTCAGGATTTATAGGAAAAAAACATAGTAGCGGTACCGTTTTTTAGACGGAAATTTCTCCTCCTCCTCCCCTTTTTTTCATACAATGAAGGGTAGCAGATTTGGTCAAAGAATGTACCATGTTTTTGAAAGAGTCTACGGTATGACAATTTTTGGTCAGAAAACTCTCCAGACCACACGTGTAAAGATTTTCCGTGCCCAATATTTTTTCTCCGGTCTGCTAGCGGTTTTTTCACCCTTCATACACAATCCCCATTCAAATTGGAAGAACTTTTGTCTGGAATTTGGATTCGATATTTTTTGATAGCGTTGTCGGACTCGGATTCTTTGATGGCATGTCTTCTCGGTATATGATTGATCTAATTTTCGGCTTTTAGCCTGACCTCAAAAAATGACTAGCGGAGCTGGAGCGAAGCCGAAGACTTTGAACACCTAAAAATGGGAGCAAATGACATCGCATTGTTTCTCCTTGGGGCAACGTTCTCATGATTAGACACGGATGAATCAGTCGAAAAATGGTATGTGGACAGTGCGAAGGCGCATGATTGAGCCGTCATAAAAAAGAATTTTGGGAACCCCCGAAAAAAATTACAGATCACAAGTTGCCCCATCCATCAGAGCTCTAGATGTGGTAAAACACTCGGACTGGGTGTCCATAGAATTAACCTTCTATAGGGCGGCTGAGACACCCTGTGTCAGTTTTTTGTCTGAGTTCAGTCTGTCTAAAAAATCTCGAGAGAAATGTCCGACTATGTCCGATTTGATACAGGCATTTTTCCGATGCGAAAGAAATATTTCTTTGTTGCTGACAGATCGTCAGTCGTCACAGCATACGTATTTCCCATTTTTTATTTCTCAGAAAAAAGATTCTTTTCGAAATGTCAACATGTTTTTGGCTCTGATAATTGGATCGAAAAATGGACAGGAGTGATTAGGAGAATGTAAACTGGCATAGTGGAAAATTGGCTCCGGCGATAAAGAAGTGCATTGGGTTCCCACAACGAAAATATTGCAAAGACATTCGAAAATTAAAAATTGCACGAGTCCACTGTTGGATCTGATGCGATCGCTTGTCATCGTCCTGTTGCCAATTATGAGTGAAATTGGCTGGACGTTTTTAAAAAGCCAGATTTTGATTGACATTTCTCAAAGAGAAAGGAGAAACTGTTTTAACATTTTTTGTGATTGAAGAAATCATGAGCAATTTCAGATTTCCAAAATGGTGACCCGAACACAGTCTGTCGAATTATCGGTAGCCGTTTTTATTGCCTTGAGCTAAATTATCTGAAAGTGAACTCACAACTTTAAACCTGGGTCGAATCACCAATTTTACTGGGGGTTCAAAGATATGCCCATTAATACCCACCCTTGGCACTTTTGATTTCTCGAATCTAACAGCAATTTGGAAACCCAAAGCCTTGGTAGCTCCTGATATCGTGAAGCCCAAATCGCCTGTAATAAAGCAATTTGGAGGTGAAAATGCCAAAACAAATAACAAATATCTATGGACTTCTCACAGGCAGTTATAAAGCCATCCAACTTCAAGTTACACCTTAATTTTCAGCTCACAGTTCTCTAGATGCAATTTCCAAAAACGATCGATTATTATTTCTGCACAGCCCCTGGGGTCTAAAAATGTTGTCACATTCGTGAGAGTTTGTTTACGTTTCCCATGGCCCATGGCCACGTGGTTTTGTTTACAAACAAACTGAGGAGACCTAATCTCCATATGGCATCCATAAGCAAATGTACTTTAGAATAGGTTAGGTTAGGGGCAGACAGAAAATGAGCAGAACAGTGGTCATTGTCAAACAAATCTCCCGCGGGTGCCATTGTCTTGATTGAATCTTGAGAATGCTAAGCTAAGCTTGCCCCCTTCCCCCTCATTTTCGTCCCCTCTTAAAGCATTGGTGAGTACACAATTCATACCAAATAGGGAGGGGCCAGATAGACCCCCCTTTTCAATAAGCAAACCCACCCCCAGATTTGGACCAGGAGTCTTGCAATTTCGCCACATCTCCAAATTGAGGGGGGCTGGTTCTGAGTTTCTCCTTTGATCAACGACTTTGCTCACCCCTCATGAATGCACCCCATGTACTTACTGTTCATTCTGGTAGCTACCCCCTGCATGCTATTTATGGCGATTGGTCAGATTCCCCAGCAAATATTGGTTCTCTTTTCAGTGGTAGGGGGTTACTTTTGTTAGGGTAGTCCCCCTGACATCCATGTTGTTTTACAATGCTAATGTGCTACCTGAAACATACGCCACCATCGCAATCACAAGTTTCCTTTTCTGCACTCACTTGACCCAATGCACTATAGAATACAAAACCACCCCCTATACAGGGTGCTTCATTTTTAAAACAAACTTTTCTTTTAGAACACCCTGTACAATGCTAAACTTCTCCGAGGTGAGTAATCTCTAATCTCCACTAATTGCAGATATTTTGATGCTGGTAGATAGGAAGATACCTTGTAACCATTTTAGGGCTTTGGAAATTATAATCATGACGGCTCCATTAGCCTTAAGTGTGATAATGATTAGAATTCTCAATTAAAATACTTGTGCGTCATAATTTTTAAATGTCCACTTTATAAAAATTGGAGCGTGCGAACGGGAAGACACCATGTGGAGATGCCGAGAAAATCGGGATAAACGTTCGCTGATATCTTTTAACAGCCAAGCCGGTCAATTTCTTCTAGCTCCCGTGCTCGACATGAGGTCCACCGGTTTTTATTACATCTTCATTATCAAACTGTTCTTTAGCCAGCAGAGTATCATTTTCTTTTTTCGACTGACGCGAAATTTCCTCCCGTAGAGTAAGAGGATGCCGCTAACTTCGCTATAGCTTCACCGGCTCATTTCTCAGCATGGCGCAAAACTGATTGGATTTAGCAGGTTTGGATCCTTGAAGAAGATATGTACCATCTTCAAATTGGCCATGAGTTTTCAGTAAAACTTTTGGGATATCAATTTATTAATTGAGCTGGATGCTGAAAAATTCTCAGCTGCAAGCAGCTCACTCAAATTCGGGCAAAATATGTTCGTTGCCATTCAATCAGCGATTTTACGCTCTTGTGCGTAAAATGTCCCTCTAGCACTTTAGGTTGCTGAAAACCTAAAACCGTACTTTTGA